>Ga0114966_10005311_pt1 | contig 10923 bp, 10 predicted proteins | sample M_130207_XF_Meta_FD_87029 | JGI IMG/M metagenome (GOLD analysis project Ga0114966, IMG submission 87029) | Freshwater microbial communities from Lake Montjoie, Canada to study carbon cycling - M_130207_XF_MetaG | ecosystem: Environmental > Aquatic > Freshwater > Lake | place: Lake Montjoie...
CAAGCATCGGGAGAAGGAACCACGGACTGCACAGATTCCGCGGATGCAGAGATGTGCGGACAGCAGACAGCTCTACGCCGGCTTTAGCAGGCTGTTGAAAAACGATGAGTGCCCGGTCTTCTTCATCTCCTGTCACTTTCCAGAGAAGAAGATGGAGATGAAGAACGTGCGGAAATGGGTATCAACAGGTATTTCTACAGCTGGAAACTACTTATCGACGCTGCGCGGTTTTTCACTTGGATTGGGTGGGCTTGCCGCGGTTTGGTGCGGGGTTGGCGGGGAGGGCTTGGGCGAGTCGGGCTTTCACTGCGGCGAGGGCGGGGTCGGCGGCCCGGTTGGTGAACTCGTCAGGGTCGGTTTCCAGATCGTAGAGTTCCTCAAAGTCGTTGCCGTAGCGGATGAACCGGTAGCGCGCATCCGAGACGGCGTGGGAGGCGATTTGCTCCTTGTGGAAAACGTAAGAGGTGAGCGACGTGCGGGCGCGCGGGGCTTCGGGGTTTTTCAACTGCGGGACGAGCGAGGCGCCGTCGCACTGCGCGGGCACGGGCAGGCCGGCGAGTTCGCAGAGGGTGGGGTAAAGATCGGTGAGGGTCGCGGGCTGGCGGGTCTGTTGGCCGTCGCGGCTTTGACCGGGCGCGTGAATGAACAGCGGCACGCGCGTCGCTTGGTTCCAGAGGGTGAACTTCTCCCAGTTTTCCTTTTCCCCGATATGGAATCCGTGGTCGCTCCACAGCACGATGATGGTGTTGTCTTTCATCGGCGAGGCATCGAGCGCGTCGAGCAACCGGCCGACCTGATGGTCCACATAGCTGATGCTCGCGAGGTAACCCTGCATGAGCTTCTCCCATTGTTTGTTTTCGACGACCCACTTGTGCCAGTGGCGGCGATCGGCTGCATGTGCGTCGGCTAGGTCGTCGGCCTGGATTACGGGCAGTTGCACTTCGGCCAGAGGATACAGGTCGAACCACTTCTGCGGCACTTCAAAGGGGATATGCGGACGGAAGAGGCCGACGGCCAAAAAGAGGGGCTTGGGCTGCGGTGTGCGCATTTCCCCAATGGCCCAATCCACCACCATGTGGTCGCCGGTCTTTTCATCGGGCACGCTCAATGGGGCGGCCCCGAAAAGTTTCGTCGGACCCAGTGGTCGGCCCGGACCTATACCCATTTCCGCGTCGGACTCGAACTTCGCGCGAACCCAGTCTTTCGAAATCGGGTCGAGTGGGTCGCCGCGGTAGGCGTCCCACGCAGAGGGATCGTTTTGCGAGTCGCCGGGTGTCCACTGCAAGGTGTGAAAAATCTTCCCGCCACCCACGGCCCGGTAGCCATGATCGCGAAAGTGCTGGGAAAGGACGACCGCATCCTTGAGCACGGGCGACTCTTCGCGCCAGCGCGGCCCGTGGGCACCGAAGAGATTGACGTAAATCCCGGACTTTACGGGATGCACCCCCGTCATCACCGCGAGACGCGAGGGATGGCAGGCGGGCGCGGCGCAGTGGGCGTTGGCGAAGGTGACGGAACGTTTCGCGAGCCGCTCAAAGTTCGGCGTCTTGATGCCGGGATGATTGGCCAGCGGTGAGATGTAGTCGTTGAGGTCATCAATGGCGATGAAGAGGACGTTGGGCCTGGCTGGTGCGGGCGGCGCGGCGTGCAGTGCAGGGAGGCTGAAGCACAGGAGAAATAGAAAGGCGGGCGTGAGACGATGGGCGGGCATTGGTTGTTGGAGAATTGTGATGTTTACTTCGGGTGGGCGCACGCCGCAGTAGGCGAGCAAGCGGAAGAGCGGGGCATCGTAGCTTCCATCTATCCCTCCGTGTAAATGGATTTCACTTTCCAGCTCTTGAACTCCTTCACCACGACATCGCCGCCGGTGCTGGTGAGCTGGATTCCCTGGTTGTCAGCAATGAAATTGCCCGCGGCGATTGCGGCCTGCCGGTCATTGACGAAGACCTCGACCAGGTTTTTGTCGATGAACACGCGCAGGTCGGCACGCTCGCCGGCTTTCAATTCGAACGGTGCTTTCACGTTGCCCACCTGGAGGACTCGATTCGCTGTGTCGATGACGATGAGGGTTCCGTTCTTGCCATCCTTGTCGCAGCAGACCTCCAAACCGAAGGCCTTGGCGGTGCCAGGTTCGACGGACAGGCTGAGTTCGAGGGCATCTCCACGGATGTCCTTCTGGACCGCCGGCACAGCGCTTTTCACGACGAGGTCCCGGGTGCTTTTCTCATCGTGACGCAGCTTCTCCAACTCGCGCAGCGGCTTGAGGCGCAGCACGCCGTCGTCGGGCAGGCTCAATTCGCGCGGCAGCGATTGGACGCCGCGGGGAGCGAGGGGCAGGCGGGCACCGCTGCCGCGGCTGATGGGCGTATCGATCAGCCAGGCCCACATCACGCGGCGGCCATCCGCAGTCCGCAAAGATTCCGGGGCGAAGAAATGGTTGCCGTTCCAGTTCATCAGGCCGTGGAAATCCGGCGGAAATTGCTCGTCCTTGAAGTCACCCAGATAGTAACGGCAGCCGAGGTCGTGGCTGATGCACAGCAGCATCCACTGCTTGCCGATCTTGAAGGTGTTGGCGCAGGAGATATCTTCCCCCTTGGGCACGCCGAGATGGGCAGGGAAGACGTTATGCAGCAGCGGCCCGACCTAAGTCCATGCTTTGAGGTCGGGCGACTTCATCAGGATCGGGTTGCTGCCGCCGCTGAGCGCATAGTAAGTGTCGCCGTTCAGTCGGAGGTCGGGGTCCCAGTGCTCCCTTTTGGGCTCTTTCCCGCTGGCATCCAGCGGGACGATCGGGACCGGCTTGGTCCGCTTATCCAAAGTGTCATCCAAGGCGAAGGCCAGTTGGTTCCGGTCCGATCCCACCCCGTGATAAACGATGGCAGGCTTGTTGTCCTTGGTGATCAAGCCTGTGCCGCTAAACATTCCGGGCCCCGTCAACTCGGCAGTGAGCACGGTGGGATGCCATTGCCAGCGCACCATGTCGGTGCGGGAAACATGGGCAAAGACAAAACCTTCATCGTTCCCGTAGATGTAGGGCAGGTGGTAACGACCCTTCCAAAAGAAGATGGGGTTCGGATTGCCCGGCATGGCGGGTCCCGGGCCGGGATGGACGAGGTGATAGGTCAGCCAATTCGCCGGGGGATTCGCCGGCATCGCGGGAGTTTCGAATTCGGTGGCGGGGGTAGGTTGGTCCTGCGCCGTGGAGAGCGGCGCAGACGGCAGGAGGAAGGCGACGGCGAGGAAGGCGACGGCGAGGAAGGCGATCGATCCGCGATTCGTGACTACTTCTCCGCGTAGGTGGACTTCATCTTCCAAGTCTTCAGCGTCTTCACCTCGATGTCGCCACCTTTGCTGAAAAGATTGATGCCCGTATTCTCCGCTACAAACGGAATGGCGGTCACAGCGGCCTGGCGGTCGTTCGCGAAAACTTCCACGAAGTTCTTGTCGATGAACACGCGCAGGGTGAGGTCCTCGCCTTCCTTGAGCGCAAACGGGGCGACGACTTTGCCCACCCGCAAGCTCTTCGTTTTTCCGTCATCCACCACGGCGATTTGCACCCCGTTCTTGCCCTCCTTATCGCAGAGGACATCGAACCCGCATTCCCCGACCTTCGGTGCCTTGACGGTTACTTCCAGTTCGAGCGCGTGCCCGGCGATGTCCTTGAGCGGGTGGGGCGCATCCGCCTTTACGGCGATGGCCGTCTCCTGCTTGCCGTCGTGGCGAAGCGACTCCAACTCGCGCAGCGGCTTGATGCGCAGCACGCCGTCGTCGGGCAGGCTCAATTCACGCGGGAGCGACTGCACGCCGGTGGGGGCGAACGGCAGCTTGAAAACCCACGCCCACATCACGCGGCGACCGTCCGGCGTGAGCACGGATTCCGGCGCAAAGAAGTTGTTCCCGTTCCAGCTCATCAACGCGTGGAAGTCGGGGAGAAACTTCTCGTCCTTGAAGTCGCCAAGATAGTAACGGCAGCCCAAGGTGTGGCTGATGCAAAGCAGCATCCACTTGTTGCCGATCTTGAAGAAGTTCGCGCAGGATATGTCTTCGCCCTTCGGTACGCCCAAGTTCTCCGGATAGGCATCGTGCAGGAGCGACCCGAGGGCCTTCCACGTTTTCAGGTCAGCCGACTTCATCAGGCTCGGGTTCTTTCCCCCGGTCAGTGCGTAATAGGTATCGCCATTGAGCCAGCAGTCAGGATCCCACTGTCTTGCCTTCGCCGGCGTCCCATCTTCCTCCAGAGCGACCACCGCTTCCGGTTTGCTCCACTTTTCGAAGTTGTCGTCCTGCGGATAGGCGACCCAGTTTTTCCCCGATCCCTGACCGTGATAGATCATTGCGGGCTTTCCTTCCTTGGTCAAAAAGCCGGTCCCGCTGAACATTCCATGCCCGGTGGTCTTCGGGGTCAGCGTCGTCGGATGCCACTTCCAGTGCACCATGTCCGTGCTGGAGACGTGGGCAAAGACAAAGCCTTGGTTCTTGTAGATGTAGTGCAGGTGGTAGCGACCCCTCCAAAAGAAGGTGGGGTTCGGATCGCCCGGCATGGCGGGTCCCGGGCCGGGATGGATGAGGTGATAGGTCAGCCAATCTGCCGGGGGATTCGCCGGCATCGCGGGAGTTTCAAACTCGCTGGCGGGGGCCGGTTGATCCTGCGCCGTGCCGAGCGGAGCAAACGCCACGAGCGAGGCGACTGCGAGGACGGCGATTCTTGGTGAAGTCATCATGGGCATGGGAGTTGGATGGCGGCGGGTTGAGTTGAGGGCTCGGAGATTGGCGAAACACGGGCGCGATGCCACTAGAAAAATGCGCTACCACTGTCGCCTGCCGGCGTAATTCTCATTTCTTCCGGACTTCCACTTTTCCAAGCTGCCAGCGCACCGCTTTTCCGCATAATCTCCCGCCGCCATGAAAACCTTACTCGCGCTCACCTTCCTTCTTTCGTCGTGCCTGCTCGCCGATGAGGCCGCACCCGAACCGACTCGGCTGAAACAACTCGATGCCTATTGGGCCGAGGTCTCCCGGTCGGTCGGTGCAGGGGACTTCGCCGCTTACGAGGCTACCTGCCATCCGGAGGGAGTGCTCATTTCCGGTTCCAAGAAAACCAGTTCCCCGCTCGCCGACGCCCTCAAGCGCTGGAAGAAGGAATTCGACGCCACCAAGGGCGGCGCAATGAAAGCCCGCGTTGAGTTCAAGTTTTCCCAGCGCCTCGGCGACGTCACCACGGCCCACGAGACCGGCATGTTTCTCTACTCAGCAGTCGGCTCCGACGGAAAGGAGACACACGATTACGTTCACTTCGAAGCCCTGCTCGTGAAACGCGACGGTCGCTGGAAGATTCTGATGGAATACCAGAAGTCCAAAGGCACCCGCGCAGAATTCGAGGCCCTCTGACGGGGGGCCAGCGCCGTCGTGGGCGGACATGTTCGCCAATCACTATCTCCAGCATGGCGAATTTCTTACGCGGGAGGAGGAGGCCGAGCGGGCACACTCCTTCAAGCACGGCAAAGTCCGGCGCAGCAAGCTCGAGCAGTGGACCGCGCGGCTGCGCCGCAGGCCAAGGGGTGAAACTCAAGGTCACCTTTGAGGCGGTGCCGGATGGCTGCTGGGTGAGCGCTCAGGTTTTCCGGGTGGTCCCGGCGCTGGCAAGCCGATTCACCCGCACCACAAACTGCGGAGATCCGCGCTGTAGCCTGTAGGGTTCAATCCGCGATGGGTGACTACTTCTCCGCGTAGGTGGACTTCATCTTCCAGGTCTTCAGCGTCTTCACCTCGATGGCGCCACCTTTGCTGAAAAGATTGATGCCCGTATTCTCCGCCACAAACGGAATGGCGGTCGCCGCAGCCTGGCGGTCATTGGCGAAGACTTCCACGAAGGTCTTGTCGATGAACACGCGCAGGGTGAGGTCCTCACCTTCCTTGAGTGCAAACCGGGCGACGACTTTGCCTACCCGCAAGCTCTTCGATTTTTGCCTCTCGTTCCCAAAGTTAGCGCTGCGCTCCTGCGTCGCTTGCCCTGGACTGGCTTGTTTCAGGCCCTTGGCCTGAGCCCGCGCACTGGACTCACATTTGATCACGCCCTCAGAGAAAGCCGCTGCCGAATAGTGCTTGGCAAAGCAGAACCGACGGCCATGTTCGCGCGCTTCGCCGCAACGCATGAATCTCGCAAGAACCGAACCTCGCCTCCGCACGGCCTGCTTTCAAAACAGCGCGGAACGCTCCACTGATTCTTCTTCCATCATCGTTCAGCCCGCACTCCCCGACGCCCGTCCCGGTTCTGATCGTCCCCTGCGCAGCGGGCGCGAGGGCATACTCCTTGCAGTCGTGATTTTCCGGGGCCTCCTTTCGTTCTCCGTGTTCGTCTGCGCGGGTGCTGGCTGGGCGCGGGCGGAGGCCCCGGCCGTCGCGAGGCCCGCGGCGGTGGTGGTGGAGGATTTTCGCAAGAACATCAAACCGCTGCTGGAGAAGCACTGCTACGACTGCCACGGCGACGGCGAGAGCAAGGGCAAGCTCGCCTTTGATAAGCTCGGCTCGGACACGGAAATGCTGGCCAAGAGCGACGTTTGGGTGGCTGTGCTGAAAAATGTGCGCGCCGGTCTGATGCCGGCCCGCGGGCCCCGCCTCCCGGCGGATGACGCCGCGCGCCTCGTCCACTGGATCAAGGCCGGCGCGCTCGGCCTCGACCCGGCCCGGCCCAACCCGGGCCGCGCGACCCTTCGCCGCCTCAACCGCGCCGAATATCGCAACACCATCCGCGACCTGATCGGCGTGGACTTCGATACGACGAAGGAATTTCCGACCGACGACTCGGGCTTCGGCTTCGACAACATCGCGGATGCGCTGACGGTGTCGCCCTTGCTGCTGGAGAAATATGTGAACGCCGCCCGCGCCATCGTGGAGCAGGCTGTGCCCACGGTTCCGCGCATCCCGATGGAAAAGCAACTCGACGCCCCCGCGCTGTCCGCCGGAAACGAGCCCTCGATGGTGAGCAAAGCCGGCCAACTCATCCTGCCTTATTACAAAGCGGCTGCGCCCACGCACGCGCTCCAGGTGGAGAAATCCGGGAAGCACCGCCTCACGCTCAACGTCGCGGCGGCGGATAACTTCCGGGACAACATTTTCGATTACAACAAGTGCCGTTTGGTCATCAAGGTGGACGGCGACGTGGTGCTCGAGCGCGAGTTCAGCCGGGAAAACAACCGGCTGTTTCCCCTGGAGTTCGAGCGCGTGCTGAAGGCGGGCGCGAACGTGCTGACCTTCGAGGTCGTGCCGCTGGAGCCGGCCCAGCCGCAGACACGCGCGCTGCGTCTGCGGATCGAGGGGCTGACGGTGCGCGGGCCGCTGGAGCCCGGGCACTGGATCGCGCCGAAAGATTACGCGAAATTTTTCCCCAAGCCCGTCCCGTCCGACCCGAAGGAGCGCGCGGCCTACGCGCGTGAACTGCTGGGCAAATTTGCGGCCCGGGCCTACCGGCATCCGGTGGACGAGGCCACGCTCGAGCGGCTGGCCGGGCTGGCGCAAAGCGTGGACAAAACTCCCGGCCAGACTTTCGAGGCCGGCATCGCCCACGCGATGGTGGCGGTGCTCGCCTCACCGCGTTTTCTGTTTCGGGACGAGGGTGTCGAGGCGCTCCCGCCCGGCGACACCGACCCGCTGGTGGACGAGTTTGCGCTGGCTTCGCGGCTCTCCTATTTCCTCTGGTCCACGATGCCGGACGAGGAGCTGCTCACGCTCGCGGCCGCGGGCAAGCTGCGCGCCGGGCTGGACGCGCAGGTGCGGCGGATGCTGGCCGATGCGCGCTCCGCCGCGCTGGTGGCAAACTTCGCGGGTCAATGGCTGGGGGCCCGCGACATCCCCGCCGTGACCATCAATGCACAGGCGGTTCTCGATCGCGAGGCCGTGGCCGGTGTGCCCGTGAAGAGCGGTCGTGGCGGCCCGCCGGGCGCGCTCACGCCGGAGCTGCGGCTGGCGATGCGGCAGGAGACTGAGCAATTCTTCGCGCATATCATGCGGCAGAATCGCCCGCTCACCGAGTTCATCGACAGCGACTACACCTTTCTCAACGCCCGCCTCGCCTCGCACTACGGCATCCCCGACATCGCCGGCGACGAGCTGCGGCTCGTGCAGCTCCCGCCGGACCACCCGCGCGGCGGAGTCCTCACCCACGGCACGGTGCTGGCCGTGACCTCGAACCCCACGCGCACCTCGCCCGTGAAACGCGGCCTGTTTGTCCTCAACAACATCCTCGGCACGCCCGTGCCGCCGCCGCCGCCCGACATTCCCGACCTCGACGTGGCCGCCAAAACCGCCGCCACCACCGACCGCCAGCCGACCCTCCGCGAATCGCTCGCCATCCATCGCGAGAAAGCCGCCTGCGCCTCCTGCCACGACCGCATGGATCCGCTCGGGCTGGCGCTGGAAAATTTCAACGCCCTCGGGTTGTTTCGCCAGGAGGAGCACAGCCAGAAGATCGACCCCTCCGGCAAGCTCATCACCGGCGAGAAGTTCGCCGACGTGCGCGAGTTGAAGCGCGTGCTCGCCGTCGAGCGCCGCGAGGATTTCCACCGCTGCCTGACGGAAAAAATGCTCACCTACGCGATCGGTCGCGGCCTCGAACCCTCCGACATCACCACCGTGGACGCCATCGTCGCCCGCATCCACAAGGAGGACGGCCGGTTTCACGCCCTCCTGTCCGGCATCATCGAATCCGCTCCTTTTCAAAAACGCCGCCACCAACCGGGTGACGCGGGCAACACTGCGGCTAACGTCGCCCCGCAATAACTCCACAACACCAAACTCTATGACCACGCCCGCAACCCGCGCCGCCCAGCAGCACCTGAACGTCAGCCGCCGCAGCTTTCTCCGCGGCCTCGGAGTCTCGCTCGCATTGCCCGCGATGGAGTCCATTTTCCCGACCCGCCTGCTGGGCGCGGAAGCCAGCGCCGGCCAGCTCGGCGTGACCGCCACCGGCCGCCCGCTCCGCACGGCATTTGTCTATTTTCCCAATGGCGCCATCCCCGCCTCGTGGTGGCCCGCGACCACCGGCGCCGACTTCGCCTCAGCCCCACGCTGGAACCACTCGCGGCCAGCAAGCAGCACTTGCAGGTGATCCGCGGGCTGGGGCATCAGGCCGCCGAAGCCGCCCACGAGGGCGGCAATGACGGCGGCGGCGATCACGCGCGCGCCACCGGTACCTTCCTCACCGGCACCCGCCTGCGCAAAAGCCAGACCGACATCCGCAACGGCATCTCCATCGACCAGCTCATCGCGCGCGAGATCGGGCACCTCACCCGTTTCCCCTCCCTCGAGATCGCCTCCGACACGATCCGCAAAGCCGGCAACTGCGACGACCGCTACGCCTGCGCCTACCAATACCACCTCTCCTGGACCGCGACGAACACGCCCCTCTCGCCCGAGGGCAACCCACGGCTCCTTTTCGAGCGGCTCTTTGGCACCGGCACCGCCGGCCAGCGCGACGCCTTGCTCCTCGCGCGCCAGCAGCAGCAGCGGTCCATCCTCGACTTCATCCGCGACGACGCCCGCGCCATGAAGACCAAGCTCAGCGCGCGCGATCAGGAGAAACTCGACCAATACCTCACCGGCGTGCGCGAACTCGAAGTCCGCATCCAGAAAGCCGAGCGCCTCGGCCTGCCAAAGGATCCTGGCGTGGACACACCCGCCGGGGTCCCCATCGAATACGGCGAATACGTTGGGATCATGTATGACCTGATGCTGCTCGCCTTCCAGACCGACTCCACCCGCGTCATCAGCTTCATGACCGCCGCCGACGGCACCAACCGCTCCTTCAGCGAAATCGGCGTCCCCGAAGGCCACCACGACATTTCCCACCACCAGAACAAGGCCGAACTCGTGGCCAAAGTCGCCAAGATCGAGCACTGGTATGCCGCGCAGTTCGCCCGCTTTCTCAAAAAGATGGCCGACACGCCCGACCTCGACGGCCACTCGCTGCTCCACAACTCCCAGATCCTCTACGGCAGCGGCTGCGCCGACGGCAACCTCCACAGCCACACCAATCTCCCCATCCTCCTCGCCGGCGGCGCCGGCGGCACCCTCCAGCCCGGCCGCCACGTGGATCACGGCCCCCAGCCCGTCACCAACCTCTTCCTCAGCATGGCCGACCGCCTCGGGCTGAAAACCCTCGAACGCTTCGGCGACTCCACTGGCCGCCTCGCCAACGTCTGAGCGCACCGACCGGCCAGTCGTGAAGCGGGCGGGCATCGCCTTTCAACCCGCCAGCCATAAATTCGTGGATGGAAAGTCCGTCAGGCTGCCAGCTGACGCGCAGCAAAAATAAATGACCTGTCCCGAAGGGCCTCGCCAACAGCCCCCGCACTCCCCGACGCCCGTCCCCGTTCTGACCATTTCCGGTGCGCCGGGCGCGAAAGTAAATTCCTAGCAGGAAGCGCACTCCTGGCCGGCGCGGTCGAGCAGGGATGCGGCGATGTTTTTGCAGACATCCACGGTGCCGAGGGTGGCCGAGGTCACGAGGGAGGCGGCGAGGGGATCGAGGTCGACGCATTTCCACGCGACCCAACTGGCGACCGCGCCGCCGACGCCGCCGACGGGAACCGTGAGCCATTTCAATGCGGAGGAGCTGCCTATACGTGCGGTTTGCCTGAAGGACACGGGGCTTGGCAAGCGGGTTCGGTGAAGGGTGACGTGGAGCGAGCGGAGCACCCATCCCTGCCGAAGGGGCACGAGCGCCGCCCTCGGAGACGAGCGCAGTTTGCACCTAATGTTTCCGCAGTGCGGCTCTTATTCCTGTTCGTCACGCAGATCATTACCTGAGGTGCTCTAGATTTCTGGACCAAGAACCTACAGAATCGAAAATTCATGAACCTAGCACCCCGCAAGCGATACACCCCCGAGTTCAAAGCGCAGGCCGTCGAGCTTCTGAGCACCGGCAAG
>Ga0114966_10005313_pt1 | contig 10922 bp, 2 predicted proteins | sample M_130207_XF_Meta_FD_87029 | JGI IMG/M metagenome (GOLD analysis project Ga0114966, IMG submission 87029) | Freshwater microbial communities from Lake Montjoie, Canada to study carbon cycling - M_130207_XF_MetaG | ecosystem: Environmental > Aquatic > Freshwater > Lake | place: Lake Montjoie...
CAGCCATCATCATATTTATGCCATTATTAGTTACTGCCACAAGAGATTGTTTATAATGACTTACTAAAGCTCCATTAATTGTTATGTCTCGGTCTTTGGTCTGTTTTAAAGCAAGATATGGTTCAGTATTTATATCAACAGCTCTATATGTATCTGCTAGAAAATCAATAATCTGAGAAGTATTAGCAGATGGGGCTGCTTTTTTTATTAAAGCTGGAGTTTTTCCTATAATTCGACCATATGGACTAAATCTTTTATCTATATGGTATGGAAGATTTGCACCAATCCAGTCAAGCTCGCCAGTTACTGATGGTTGCCCATCATTAATAAGATCCGTTAAACCATTCCATACATCTATAATTTTAGTACCAAGTTCATTAGTATCAGACATACCAAAACCAAGAGAATTTTCCAGATGTCCATAAATATTAAAAACATTTGGTGTATTTCCCTGACTAACTCTTCCATGATATTTTGCTTGGGTTGGTTCTGTACTCTCGGTTTCTCCCTCCTGTCCCTTAATTAGTATTCTATCCCCCAAATCATTAGAGGGCATACCAAAAGGATAAGGGAGCGGGGGATTACCGTTAAATGGGGGAGGCTTGGTCACCATTTCTTGATAGATAGATCCATAATAATGATCTATAATTAGAGAGGTATTATTTAACAAGTCTGAAAAACTTTTAATATCTACAGTATATTTATCAACTCCTCCTTGTCCCCCATTATTCTTCCAAGAAGTTACGATCCCGCAGAATTCAAATTCATTAAAAATAAATCTTACTGGACATCCTAAAATATCATAAGACTCTCCAACGAATCCTGGATCAGGGCCCGTCCAGAATTTTTTTGTATAAAAGGTTTTATCGGCCCCAGGTATTATAGATTGCGTATAATATACTTTTCCATAGTCTGGTCTACTAGGAATTAACTGTGATAAAAAATCATTTTCTTGTTGTCTTTTGTTTTCATCTGTAACTTCTTTAAAAGAAATATTTCTTGTTGGCTCATTAGAATTGCTTTCTGGGGGTAGAAATTCTTTTACAACGCCAGTAACAATAACTTGGGTCCCAGCAACACTAGCTAATGTATGTGGATTAAAGGTCCTCCTAGGGTCACCCACCCATGCTGGATACTTTGCATTTTCGTTGTTAGTTCTAAGAATATTTGTATTACTTCTAAATACTGGATCATTCCAGTGTAAAGCAGTATCTTTAGTTAAGGTAACAGTACATGTGCTAGATTCTCCACCCCACCCCAAGTTAGTACTAAAGCTTGTAACAGAGCATCCTAAAAATAATGTTTGATTAAAAGGTCCATTCCTTCCAGTATCCCAAGCCATAGGATCAACAAGATATATATTTGTAGTATCGGACGCATAATTATTTCTTGGTACTTCAAAACTACCATCGGGGCTCGGTTTGGTTGGAGAAAAAGTACCTGCAAGACGGTCTATACTACTTAACGGTTCTGTACTCATAAAACATATCCTTTATTATAATATCCTTACGATCCCCTTTGCCATACCCACCCTTTTGTGATAGTTAATTTACCATCAATAGGATTCCAAGTCTGATTATCCTCTTTTATATAGCTTCTAATAACTGCTGATGGAGCATTTCCAAATAGATACTTAGGATTAAATTGTTCAACAACTCCAGTAGCTGCTATATAAGCTGTTACTGGGAAAAGTAGTCTTTGAGCTAATGCTGCAACACGAGGTAAAGAAACTTCAAAAGTAACAGATCTACTAGAACTAGTTACTGTTCCAAGATCTTGTAAAACTGGTCCTAGTCTACGACCAATAACAAAAACTTCAGCGATAGATTGTGTTGGAAAAGTATCACTAACACTTAATGCTTCACTAACTGATCCAGCTATTAAATTAAGAGGTCTATTATTAAATTCAAAACTATAATCTATTTCTCCAACAGACATTCTATGAGATTCTGTCATACTAATAGGTATTGGATTAAATGACTCTACATTCTGCTGATTCCATGATCGTGGAGCTACACTCGTTAAAGCTTGTCTTGCAGCAATAACTTCGTTACTATTTAAAAATCTATATGGATTTGATGCTTTACCATAACCCAATGTTGATGGTTTAAAAAACATTCTAGCTCTATTAACAATAGGAGATCTATATGGATCAACTAGTCCATTAGAAGCAGCTACAGCTGGAAAAATATTAGTATTATTTGTAGCAGAATTATATTCCCCACCCTTTAGCCATGTCATACCATTAATAGCATTTTCATATTTGCCAACAACAAATTGTGTATTATTGCTAGTTCCTTGATCATATTGATTGTAAGCCGAATAAGTTGCTGGTTCCATATTTCCTTGTAAGGTATTACCTAAATAGCCCAAACCATTTGCTGGGTTATAATTAGGAGTTACCCCCCATACATAATAAGTAGCAGGACTAGTTAAAGGAGGTGGTGTTTCCAGCGCCGTTGATCCAAACTGGGTATTATTATTATAACCAGCTAATCCATATGTTTCATATCCTTTTAGCGTTCCTTGTATTTTTACAGTCATTAAAAATGAACTATCAACAGAAATGTCTGCTGTCCAATCATCTGTTAAAGGAGGATGATACCGTGGATCTATAGCTATTGATGTTTCTACTACTCTATAGGTGCCCGCTGTAGAACTTGAACTAATTGTTCTTATCCTATTACACAATGTCCAGGTAGTTAAGAAATGATTAGTGGGATAGTGAGTTAGTCTTGCTTGAACATATCTCATAGCGTTCTGTAATGCTGTTCCTCGTCCCAGACGACTAGTGCTGAGATTAGATATTTGAGTACTAGGTAATCTATTTGCTGCTGTTAATATAGCGTTATATGCACTGTTTGTTGTTAGATTGCTTCCGCCAGCAGGATATTCACCAAGATAACTATCTGACTCATTAAAAGAGTGTTTTCCAACAGCTTCTACAGTTCTTGTTATTTTATATCTTGTATTATGTCCAAAGTAGTTGTTATTTATGTTTCCCAGTACTGTTGGATATCCTTGAGCGCTCTGTAATCCTAATAATCCATTTGCACTATCAAAATAATTATTTATAGCTAATCCATTAGAATTAAATTGACTAGTCTCTTCAAGTGGCTCTATAGACATATCATCTGTTGAGCTACTAATTAAAAATTGTTCGTCATTATTTAAAAATAATGTTGTTGGTTCAGCTATTTCTAATTCAATTGAATAATCAAGGAATTGTGTCCAATTATTAGCAGATGGTTCAGAACCATAGCTTATAACTTTAGCAAACCCATCTACAACCATCGCACCATTAGCAAGTACACTAAAACGATTTGAGTCAATATTCTGAGCAGAAAAAGCGTTCTTGTTCAAATATTTAGTGCGAAAATCACCTTCTTGAGCAAGATTATTACTATTTGAAAAAACAGTTCTCATAGCTCTTTCTTCATCCATCATACCGTTTGTTCCATCCGAAGCAATTCCAACCCCTTTAGTTTGGGCCATACTTGCACAAGGATAATCATTTAAATAAGTAGTATAAAAAGCATCCCTAGTGGCTGCAGTAAATCCCCCATTAACAATTTTCCCCTGTAAAGTAATTTTAATTGTGGATCCAATAACCCTACCATCCCCATTACTATTAACTTCTCTACTAATCTTAATCATAGGATTTGGAACAATTTGGTATCCATTAAAAAATACACACACACAATTTTTTGTTGCCATATTATTTTAATCCTAAGTCAGCGGTATTGTTGGTAAGCTTAATTGATTAACAACAGCTGTTGCACTATAATATATTGTATAGCCTGCTATTCCTGTAACATCTAGAGAAATATAAGAATTAGTCCCCCCTATACTAACACTAACTGCCACACTTGCTAATTGTGAATCCCTAATATAATCCACAATAGGAGTTCCAACAACAGTAACAGTATCGCCTGTAACTTTTTTATATGCCCCTTTTAATACTGCTGTACCAGCATAAGTATCATTACTACTATTTTTAGCAATGAAACTAATAGTAATATTATAGTACCAGCATAAATTAGATTGATTAGATATAGGGAATTTAATAACATTAGTATTATCTTCTGTTGTTGTATTATCTATAGACCAATCTGTTACTAACTTACTACTAGTAGCCCCAATAGTTCTACCTCTTAAATAATACCATACATTTTGAGAAGATCCATAATATGTTGAATCTGTTCTATGAAAACTAGCACCAGAATATATTTGTATATCTTTAGTGGTGAGATAATCATTTCTAGCATGTGGTCCAAACAATATATTATTAGAGCTTGTTGTTCCTGATCCAGGATTTAAGATTCTAAATCCAGAAGCTGGTATCCATCCATTTGACGATCCATTCCACACTAAGGTTCTACCAACATCAGTGGTGGCATTAAAAGTTTGTCCCCCAGGAGTTTTATCTGATAGTCCTAAATAATCAATACTATTTACTGTGCTAGTTGCTAGTGGATACTTTATTACATTAGTTAATAACCCTAATCCAACTGGTCTTAATCCCATATTACCAGAAATATCAACAGAAGCCATAACATAACCACTAGAACTAGATAATCCAAATCTTAATCCTTCCGCAAAGATAGATCCTTTTACAACTAAGGATGGACTTGTGGGACTTGTAGAATCTACTTTAATCTCAGTTAATTCTTTAGGGGTTGTATTTATACCAACCTGTTTAGTATTATAGTCTATTCTAAAACCCTTTTGAGTAGAATTACCCTCTGAATAAAGAACAACAAATCCACTACCAGACCCTGGAGATCCTGATCCCAATCTATTAAAAACAGTTTGATAGCTAGGACTAGTACTTAACATTACATTATAGTCTGTGGAAACAAAAGAGTTACTAATATCAGTATGGGTAGCATTATCACTTAAACAAAATACTTTTTCTGTTGGAAACCATCGTACTGTTTTATATCCTGTTTGAGCAATAGTGGCGCTAGAGTGGATAAAAGTATTAGGGAATAAATTGTGGGGTTTTAATTGATATGATGATCTATCAACAGTTAATATTGTTCCAGTCAATGAGGTATTAGTAGTGATAGTACTATTAATATTAGTTGTTCCGTTAATAATAAGATTAGAGGTTTGTGTTGTTCCTCCTAATTTAATTTTATTATTTGGAAAATCTGTGTCGAATAAAATTGGATATGTGGATACTCCACTCCCATAAATAGTTAATCCAAATATTTCATCGTTATAACAGTGATCAACATTTAATACTATTCCTTGATTTGTTTGTGTTGTCATAGCTGGATAAGGATTATCTGCTACTAAGTCTACTAAGTTATAATTTGTTATTCTAAGATTTAGTGGATCATATCTAATTGTTGATATTCCACTACTAATAGAGTCTGAGACTTTATATATTAAACCCGAATTTAATCCACTCATACTATTTTGTGAAGCCCAGGAAGTATTTCCCTGTCCATCACAGGTAAGAACGCTATTGGTGGGTGAAGACAAACCAATTCTCAAATTAGCAGTAGTAATAGTTCCACTAACATCTATCTCAGATCTTGGAGATGCTGTCTTGATACCTAATCTTCTATTTACAAGATCAAAAGTTCCAGCTATGGTATTTGCTGTCTGTCCACAAAAATAAGCATAAGATTGTGCTAATCCACTATTAAAAATAATATTATCTCCAATAATAATCCTACTAGCACTAGTTGCCCCCATAACTAATGATGATGATCCAGTATGAGTCAAACTATTTCCAATAATAACATTTCTCGTTCCAGTAATAGTATTCCCAGATCCCACAACAGTATTTACTCCAATAATTCCACCAACAGGAGTAGCATTTACTAAAGTATTATTATCCCCATAAACATAATTATTAGATCCCTCATTTATTTTTAGTACATAACCTGTTATAGTAGAAGTTGCTGTGAATATTAATGCAGTATCAAAAGTAGAAGGATTGTTTTTATAGTTAGAGGAGATTGATATGTTGCCACCAGTAAAATTTATTAAAGTTGTATTTGATCCGGAGTTATAGGTAACAGTAGAGATTGTTCTAGTATAATAAGAGATATTATCTGATCCAACTGGATTATATACATATATAAGTATCACATCTCCAACTATAAAAGTTATTGCTCCAGCAATAGTAAGACTGTCTATGGTCGAACCAGAAAGAGTACTTGAAAAAAGATATTTAAGCGACCCAACAGTATTATTCTTTCCAATTATAGTATTATTATCACCATACAAAACATTACTATTTCCCATTACTATTCCATTAGATACAAAACTATTGTTTCCGATACAAATAGCATTAGACCCAAATACTGTGGCCGATCTTGGACTTATTAGAATATTGCTACTACCATATAAACTATTACTATTTCCAAAAGAAATCTGATCCCCCCCAACAGTATGATTGGCTGTTCCTATAGATAAACTAGCCTCTCCATTCTTTAATACATTAAAGTTTCCAATAGAAGTACTAAATAAACTATCTGTGGCATAATTTTTATTTCCAAAAGCAACACAAGTATTACCAATATTTATTATATTTTGATTTCCAACAGCTACTGTATTTGCTAAACTATTGGAGTTGGCACCAATAACCCCCGTTATACTTCCATCATTTAATAGTCTTTGACCTAATTGATTATTTAGATTACCAATTTGGATATTATTATGACTAGTTCCACCAAGATAATTTTTATGACCTAAAGAGATAGAATTATTTATTGTACCACTAGAAGTATTAGTAGTTCCAATAATAATAGACCCAGACGCACCATTAATAAGATTATTATTACCAACAATACTAGTAGATAATACGGTTCCATTAATAGTATTTTTATATCCATTAATAGAAACTGAATTATTAGTAGATGTTATTTTATTTCCACGACCAACCACCACCATACCCGTTGCATCAGATATGCTTATATCTTTTTCTAATATTAAAGAATCTGAAACATTATTAGCAGTTATATTTTCTCCAACAATAAACAAATTAGAAGATTGTAAAGATAGATTATTACCCAAAACTATATTTTTATCACCAACTACACTATTACTATTTCCAATTATAATACCAGTATTAGCAGAAACAGAATTAGATCTTCCAATAGATATTAATTTATTAGCAATAATACTATGACTAGACCCCATAACAATATTTAAATCACCAGATACTGTATTAGATTGTCCGATAATAATATCAGATAATCCTGTACCCCTAATAGACTGACCCATAATAATAGCATTATCACCAATAAATCTAGATGATCCAGCTAAAGACCACCCTAAACTACCAGAATGAAGAATATCATATCCATAAACAGCATTTCCAGATCCAGAACATACTATTCCACGACCTATCATTTGGTTAAAATTAGCATACGAAGAGTTATTATTCCCAATAGTAACACTATTTTTTGTGGGGTCATTATAATTATTATTTCCAAGAACTACAAAATAAGTTCCATTAGCTTCATTTAAATTACCCATTACTTGATAATTATTAGAACCAGAAGTAATAGTATTCTGTGTTCCTGCTACAACCATAGTTTTAGATAGTCTTAAAGAGTTAAGATCTGTAGTATTGTCGTCTATATAAAATAGTAATTCTCCTAAAGTAGACCCAGTAGTGACGTTTTTAGCTTTTGATCTAATTTTACCATAATTAATTTGATTACTATTATTATCTCTACCAGCTAACATTATTGTTGCAGGATAACTATCAGCTGTGGGGGATGATCCTGGATTATGTTGTAATAATATACTTACTCCAGTTACACAGTTCGTTTGACTTTCAAGTTTAAGGCCATCATTAGAACATTCTGTTATAAGATGAAAACCTTTGTCGGGGGCTGATGTATTAAGGCCTAATCTACCAGTGGAAGCATCATAGAATAAAAAGTTAGTTCCAGTTGATTTAATTTTAAAGTCTATATTACCACTATTATTATTAAATATAGTTGTGGGATATAAAGTAAGATTTTCAGATAAGACAATATCTGGGTTTATACCCGACCCCAACAATAGACTGCCTGATATAATAGTTTTTTCTGGAATATAATATGTCATTAATTTACCTTTTATTTAAATTCTTATGTTAATCCACCCTCTGTTGCCTTATTTAAATCTCTTGTTGCCATAGCTATTTGAGTTGCTATCATTAATTGAATTTCTGGGCCCATATTTTTCAAAACGTCTGCTCCATTAATTGTTACATTTACTTGATGTTGTCCTTGCATAGTGACCGTATCTGGTATTTTAGGAAGATTTATCTTTTCTAGTTTCCCAACAAAAGCATCAAAAGAATTAGTTAGTCCAGATTCCATTTTATCAATAGGTAGTGGGGCCTGTTCGACTACTCCTCCCCCTTTAGATACACTATTTGCTGCTAAAGGTAATTGAGCAGTTATTTGAGCAGCTTCTGCAGGGGTTGTGCTGCGATGCATATCCATATTTTCTGTTCCTGGTGCTGGACCATACATATTGCCCAGAGCACCATCTGATCCATTCATAGAAGCATAGGTATCCGGAGCCGCATCATTCATATCATATTCCAATTTTGCTAGATTATTAAGAGACTCGCCACCGCGTCTTCTTTCTCTTTCGGCCTGTACTTCATTCTTAAAGCTATCACTTTCTCCTGCTTGAACAGGAGCTGCTTTTTGCTTTCCAAACATCCATTCTGGTAAATAGCTTTCGCTTTGAGCTTTTGCATCGGCTGCTTCTTGTTTTAATGTTTGTCCTCGTTGAGCAGAACTATCAAATTGCTGTTGTGCTTGATTGATTGCCATCTCATTTCCTCCTGATCTAGCAACATCTAATTCATCTGCTAATCTAGCGTGTTCTTGAGCTCTACTTCTTTCTGCTCCTGATAATCCTGTTTGTTGTCCCTCTAAATCATCGCTTGGTGTGTTTCTTTGTTCTGCTAATCCTTGATTTGTGCGGAGGTATGCTCCACGATCTTCTGTTTGTTGTTGTGCTTGTATTGCTGCTGCATCCAAAGCATTTTTACCACTACCCTCTTCAGAAATTTGTACAGCATTGTCTTGTTCATACTTAGAAAGAGCGACCTGTCCGTATGGGGCTTCTTGTGCAGCTTTGTCCTGTCTGGCTTTTTCTAATGGATCTTGATCCATCAGTCTCCGTTCTTCGGCCATGTAATCTTTGCTTTCGGTCTTCTGATTGCTTCCCCACCAAGTTCCTTCGTCTCTTCGAGTTTGTCCTAATTTTCTATTATCTTCCAATTGAGTTTTAATTTGTTTTTTTCTCTCGTCTGTTGTTGCTGAGTCTTTCATTTCAAGCTTTAACCTAGCAGACTCTGCTACTCTAGTTTGGTCCATTACAGTTAAGTTATTCTTACTAGTAGTTGATTTTACCTTCTGCATACGTTCTGTTTTTTCTTGAGCTTTACCCTTTTTGCCAGTTATGCGAGATCCATTTTGAGCAGCTTCTCCAAAAGGATCAGTTTCTTGTTTGTATAGTTCTGCTGCCATACCGATTCCAGCACCAACTACTGCTCCTGCTGCTGTTCCTACTACTGGGATAAAACTTCCTACCGCTGCTCCCATCCCTGCTCCTCTTACCGCAGCATTACCAAATGTGCCTAATTCATTTTTTACTCTACCATGCTTATCTTTTTCTACTGTTGCGCTTCCAGTAAGAATACCAAGAGCTGTTCCTCCCGCTTTTGATCGACCTGCTGCTTCTGCTTGATTATATCCATCAAATCCACCCCATGCAGCTGTTCCAATAGCACCGACTGCTCCCAATCCTTTCATAGCAGCACTTCCAAATGAACTAGGATTTATTAGAGCGCTTCCTGCTTTTCCCGCTGTAGTTAATGCTGAACTTCCTACTTTTCCCGCTGTAGTTAATGCTGAACTTCCTACTCTTCCTAATGTTGAACCCCCTTTTAATACGTTTGGAACATAGCTACCAGCTTTTGTAAGAGCTGTTGTTCCTAATTTACTAGCTTGTGTAACAGCTGTTGTTCCTAATCGACTAGCTTGACCTGGAATATTTTTTATTACATCTGGTACATATTTACCAGCAGTCTTAAGTGCTTCTTTTCCCATACCAATAGCTGATTGACCAACTTTGCTATTACCCAAACCCTGCATTGCTGTTTCTACTCCTTCTTGAGCAATATAGTGCTCTATCGCTCCCGAATCTCCCATACCAACAGCATTCATTGCAGAATTAGTAAGCATTCCCATGCCAAGCATACTTATAATGCCGCCCGCCAAAGAAGTTCCACCGGGTTTCCCTAATCCTAAGCCTTTTGTTTTAACTCCTCTACTTTCCAAATGTGCTTGTCTACCAGCTTTACCTTGGGGGGTGTTTTGTCCATCTATTCTAGCCTGTCGGGCTTCTGCTTGTTTTGCGGCCCTGAATTGTTTTTGTCCTTCTGGTGTTAGTTTTGATCTTTCTGCTTGTGGTGTTGCTGCTTTAGTTGTCGTGTCTGCTGTTACGTCTGCTTTAGGAGCCGCTGCTACATCAGCAGCTGGTTTAGTTGCTGGTGCTGTTTCTGGTGCTACTGCTGGAGCCTTTGGTGCTTCTGCTGCTGCTGTTGATTTAGCAGCTTCTGCTTGTGCTTGTTTTTGTTTTGCTATCTTTTCTCTACGCATTACTTTGACCCGTTCGTCTGGAGTCATTTCGTTCCATTTGTCAAGTCTAGCTTGCGCGGGTGCTGCTCCTTGTTGTCTCAATGCTGCTGGTTCGTTATAACCAGGTTTGATTTTTTCTAAGAGGGGGGTTTTTGTGTCAATTGCTTTAGGAGGACCCTTTGTTGCGTCTGCTGTTACTGGTGCTTTAGGAGCCGCTGCTACATCAGCAGCTGGTTTAGTTGCTGGTGCTGTTTCTGGTGCTACTGCTGGAGCCTTTGCTGCGTCTGCTGTTACTGGTGCTTTAGG
>Ga0114966_10005314_pt1 | contig 10921 bp, 5 predicted proteins | sample M_130207_XF_Meta_FD_87029 | JGI IMG/M metagenome (GOLD analysis project Ga0114966, IMG submission 87029) | Freshwater microbial communities from Lake Montjoie, Canada to study carbon cycling - M_130207_XF_MetaG | ecosystem: Environmental > Aquatic > Freshwater > Lake | place: Lake Montjoie...
TGAAAACGCGCGTGAGGAATGAACAAAGGCGATGTAGGGTTGCAGGTGGGGAGGAGTCGTTTGTTCTTGATTTTTTGTTTCTGGAGCCTGTCCTGAGCTTTTGCCGAAGGGTATCATGACAAAAGAAAAATACACAGTTTTTGAACTATTTAATTTGTAGATTTATTTCGAAAACTTCACTAGCTTATAAAATATACCAATTGTTATTTATTTATAAAAATTTATGTTAACAGGAATTTTTCAATTTATTAGGAGTAAAACATTTTTGAAACATTTGTTCCTTTATTTTATTTCTATAGGATTGTTAATTTGGATAATCTTTACTGCATTAGGTGCATACACCATTCATGATGGAATAATAAAAGTGCCTAATTTCAAAGGCGTTAAATTAAATGAATTAGATAATTTTATCGCAGATAAAAAAGTTCGCTATTTGTTAATTGATTCTGTTTATGATGCTAAAGCTGCAAAAGGGACTGTAATAAAGCAAGAACCGGAACCTGATTCTGAAGTAAAAGAAGGCCGTATTGTCTATTTGTATATTACGTCCGTATTACCTCCTTTTATTCAAATGCCAAAATTAATTGACCGCTCTATGAGGCAAGCTACCACAATGATTTCTACTTATGGATTAAAATTGGGTAAAATTCAATATGTCAGCGATGAATGCGCCAACTGTGTTTTGGATCAATTGATTAAAGGAGAAAAAATTCTGCCTGGTACAAAAATACCAAAAGGAAGTGTCATTAATCTTATTGTTGGAAAAGGACTAGGTGATGATGTAATAAAAATCCCTTGTCTATTTGGCTTAACACGCAAAGTTGCATTGGAACATTTAACTGAAGCCCTTTTATCAATTGGTACTGTTAAATTTGATGAACCAAAAGATTCTCTATCAGCAAAGGTTTATAGACAATCGCCATCCTGTAACAAACAGGCTAGCATTATTTTGGGAGGAACTGTTGATTTATTCCTTTCATCAGATATTAATAAGTTAAAGAAAATGGCAGACACCTCATATAATAATCAACAAATAAATGAAGAAGATTTTGACAACTAATATGCTGCGCCTCCTCTTCCTTCGCCTGTTTTTTTCCTGTATTAAAATCTGGAAACTAATATTTTCCTATATTAAATACTTTTATAAATTACCCGTAGCTAATACCATTGAAGTTTTATTTAAAAAAAAATCAATTGGATTATGTACCTCATTATTAATTATTACTGCTTCAATTTATTCTCAAGGATTAGTAGAAAATGATTTAACAACTAACCAGATTCTTATTAAAAATTGGGATCAAAATAAATTGATGTCTGATATAAGAATGACTTCAACCATGGATACTATTAATTTAGATACTATTAAAGGTTTTTTGGATGATTTCTCATACAATAGCACTTACCCAGATACTTCGCTTTGGGTTGACAATCAGGTTTTTGTAAATCGTTCCTATGCAAAATCTCCCAAAACAATTGGAACAGCAACTTTTGATGGCTTAAATGCCAATGGTTATCCTTATGATTTTTTTGTTTCTCCTACTTCATCTAATTCTGCTGATTCATTAACATCAAAGCCCATTAATTTATTGAATTATTTAAGTAATGGAACCCCTGTTAATTATCAAATAAGTGATTCTATCTATTTTAGTTTTTATTTTCAAGCGCAAGGTCATGGCAATGCACCAGATTTAAATGATTCATTAGTGCTAGAATTTAAAATACCTGAAATTTCTACTTGGAAACATATTTGGTCAGTTAAAGGGCGAAGCCTTGCCTTAAATGATAGTAGCTGGCAAATAGTGATGGTTCCAATAAAAGACATCCAACTCTTGAAAAAAGGATTTCAATTTAGATTTAGAAACTATGCTACTATTAGTGGAAATCTGGACCATTGGAATTTAGATTATGTTTATCTGAATAAATATAGGACAATGGTAGATACAATTTTTGAAGACCTTTCCTTCGTTTATAATTCATCTAGTTTACTAAATACTTATAGTCAAATGCCATGGAAACATTATAACTCAGGATTTATGAAAACTGCGATGCACAATTTATTAAGAAATAATTATTCCTTACAGAAAAATGTAAATTTTTCTTACAAGGTATACGATCAATTAGGAACAACTTTAACATCCTCAATAGAAACAAGCGACAATGTATTTCCTTTTTCACAAATAGGATATTATGATTATATTAGTAATCCACTGCCTATTTTGCCTCTATTAACCGACACTTCTAGTTTTACTTTTGAATCTGTATTATCAACCAATCCCGATAAACACAAAAATAATGACACGCTTCGCCATAAACAAAACTTTTTTAATGCATATGCTTATGATGACGGAAGCGCTGAATCTTCATTTGGATTGAGTACATTAAATGCTCAAATGGCTGAGAAATTTCAATCAACAATAGCAGATACATTGAGGTGCATTGATATATATTTTAATCCTGTTTTAACAAATGCAAATTTATATGCTTTTTCTTTAAATGTTTGGGATAATAATGGTGGCAAACCTGGTAATGCAATATATACAAGCGATTCTGTATTAATACCATTGTATGCTCAAACCAAACAAGATCAATTTATTCATTATTATTTATCCCCTCCTTTGTATTTGAATGCTAGTACGTTTTTTATTGGTTTCACACAAAAAACAACGCAGTTTTTAAATGTTGGTGTTGACAAAAACACCAACACTCAAAATAATATTTATTATAATGTAATAGGAGAATGGAATAACTCCCCTTTCCCTGGTTCATTGATGATGCACCCTGTATTTGGTATTGCCGATTATTATGCCGGCATTTATTCAGCAATGAAAGTTGAAAATAATTCAATATCAGTATTTCCAAATCCAACTTTTGATAAACTCTATTTATTTAAGAAAAAAGATCAGCAAATTGAAAATAGAGATCAGCTGACTGTAAATATTGAGTTGGAAAAAAAATCAATGCCTGAAAAAATAACTTACTCAATTATTGATATATTTGGAAAATTATTGCAGGAGAAAAGTTCCTGTAATTTAGAATTTATTGATGTTTCAGACTTATCTGAAGGGATTTATTTTATAAGAATTGTAGAAGGTTTAAATGTATCAACAAGTAAATTTATTAAAGTTAAATAATGTAGCATTTTGTTTGTTTTAATGAAGATAAAATTGACATATTAATCTAACAATAAAACAATATTTCCATTGCGCTTGTAAAATAATTTAATTAGTACAGTTTTATGAAATTGTGACAAATGAATAAATGAAATGATAGAAGAAGAGGAAGTTAATTCATCAGAGGAGCAAGATGAGGATGATGATCAGGAATTATTTGAGCATTACCGTATCATTGTTGAAAAAGGACAACATTTATTGCGAATTGATAAATTTTTAATGAACCGTACCCAAAATGCGACGCGTTCTAAAATTCAGCAATCAGCTGAAAATGGTAGTATTTTAGTAAATGGAAAACCAGTAAAATCAAATTATAAAGTCAAACCATTTGATGTCATTACAGTTGTATTGGCACACCCTCCGCGTGAAGTTGAGTTAATCCCTCAAAATATTCCACTTAATGTAGTTTATGAAGACAATGATTTGATAATAATAAATAAAAATCCAGGGATGGTAGTTCATCCAGGGTTTGGAAATTATAGTGGAACATTGGTGAATGCATTGGTGTATCACTTTCAAAATCTTCCGAAACCAATCAAAAATTCAAATATAATTAATGAAATTACTACTCAGGATACACCTCACCCTCAAAATATAGAAAACAATAATACTTCAGCCGAAAAAAAATATAAAGCAATTAAAAGAAAAACAGTTGAACAATTAGAAAAATTATCAGAACCCTCCATGCGCCCTGGCCTAGTGCACCGATTGGATAAAAATACGAGTGGTATTATGGTAGTAGCTAAAAGCGAAATTGCAATGGTGAAGCTGTCAAAAGATTTTTTTGATCGTAATTTAGATAGGATATACCATGCACTTGTTTGGGGTGATTTTAAAGAGGATACCGGCACTGTTACTGGTAACGTTGGTCGACACCTTAAGGAAAGAAAAAGAATGGATGTTTTCCCTCCCGATAGCGAACTTGGTAAACATGCCGTTACTCATTACAAAGTATTAGAACGCTTTGGCTACGTTACCTTGTTAGAATGTAAACTTGAAACAGGTCGTACGCATCAAATTAGGGTGCATATGAAACACATAGGGCATTCATTATTTAACGATCAGCTTTATGGTGGCGACAGAATATTAAAAGGAACAACATTTGCTAAATACAGGCAATTCGTTGAAAATTGTTTTACCATACTGCCTCGTCATGCTTTACATGCTAAATCATTAGGATTTAACCATCCTACAGCAAAAAAATACATTCATTTTGATTCTCTATTGCCTGAGGATATGAAATCGGTAATTATAAAATGGAGAGCTTATGCTGTCTCAATGGCCTTGGAAGAAAACTAAAAATAAAAGCTGCTTTTAATACTTTTATTCCAAGGAGCGCTTATTGAAAATAATATATCCAAAATGGAAAAGTAATGATAATGGTTTTTTTTCCTGATCGTAGTAATTTAAACTCAAACACATAGGCCCAACAGGGGTTATCCAAACAACTGCAGCACTCGCTATGTAATGTTGCAATGCAAATGGTTTTGTATATTCTGTTTTAAAATCTGCCGTTTTTACAAATGCCTCAACAGGCTGAAAAACATACCCTTCAGCTCTAAATTCAATGTTTTCACGAAAGTTAACTACAAATTTCATCCCTGCTGCGGCATATTGATGGGCACGATAATTTTCTAAAAATATTGTCTTAGTTTCTGCTGTAGGCTGAAATGCTGGGGCAGACAATATACTGGATGTATAATTTTTAAATAATGTTTTAGTGGAATAAACAGCTTCACCAAATAACCCTACCTTTAATGTTCCCCTTTTATTAAAAAACTTTTCTGCTTTTGCTTTAAAAGTAAACCATTCATGGTATTTTTTATATATACCATCGGTATCTGTTGATGTAGTGCCAGGTGTAGTGGTTTCTAATCCATTTACATATCGCGCTTTTATTTTTATATATTTCCCTTGGTTAGAATATTGTTTTCGATTAAGCGAATTAATTTCATATGTTCCATGAAAGGTAAACATTTCGAAATTAGTTTTATCGGTAGCATCAATTTCTGTAAATTTTGATGTTTGATAATAGTTGTCTGTTATAAGGCCTCCCCCACCCCCAGCATATATACGACCTTTCTTTCCAGTGGGAAAACCAATATTTAAATCCCCATACTGTTCAAATTGCTTAAGATAAACAGGTTTAATATCTGTTAAAAAAGAATTACTACTTGAGTAATAATCCCATTTATTCCATATTATAGCAGGCTCAATATAAATTGGTGTAGCAAAAGGAAAATCAAAACGGGTTTTCACTTGCAGTGAATTATATAGTTTACCAAAATAAGCATTGCCAGAAATCCGAACAGCAAACTGTGCAAGATAATTATATTGAAACCCCAAATATCCCTGACTAATAGGACGATTTGAAAAATTTCCTCCAAAATAGGTAATGATGTCACGTTCTTTTTTTATCTTCAAATATAAATCAAAGTATCCTGATTCTGGATTGAATTTAGCAAGAGGTATTATACCTTTTATTTTGTCATCTGAAGCAAGTCGAAAATAACCTTCTTTAATATCTTCCATACTTATCTGCTTTTGATTTTTTTTTAACAAATCAAGGATATTTCCATCCTCTTTATTGTAATTATTATTTCCACTCCTTAATACTCTTCTAGCATATTCTGATTGATTTCTATTTAATCCTTCAATGAAAATATTATCGAAAATAATTTTTGGAATATTTTTTTTAAAATTAGCTCTTTTTAATTTTAATTCATCTGGATTAACTCTTCGAGCAATTTGTTTTTTTATTGATGGCATTTCACGCATTGCTGCTACATAGCCACTGTCAATAACTCTTTGGGGGTCACCAAAGTCAAATATATTTATATTAGAATTGGGTTTGATAATTATTCCAGCTTCGCATGGTATTTCAAAATTTGTTTTACCAAGTACCATTGATTTAATTTGTGAAAATATATTATCTTCATCTGCAGATGGACTGTTTGCAGCTACAGTGCTACCAATTATATAATCGGGATAAAAATCTTTATACATTACATCGGATGGGAAATTATTATAAAAACCACCATCATATAATAACCTTCCTTCATGAGCAACGGGGGGGATATAAAAAGGATATGCTATAGAAGCACGAACAGCATGGCCTAAATTGCCTTCTTTAAATATGATAGATTCTTTTTTTTCAACATCAGCAGCTACACAACGATATGGCACAAATAAGCTGTCAAAATTATTTTTTGCGGCTGCTATAGGTCCTGTAGTAAATTCTAATAAACCGAAATCTAATGCAATGGGGCTCTTTAAATTAGTTGGCAGCGCCACCCTAATTGTTGAGTCTAATGATAATTTTAACCTTATCCAGGATGGATCAATATCTGTATTTTTAAAATAATACGAATATTTTTCATCAATTTCACCATTTGCCATATTTTTATAGGACTCTGTTTTTACCATCGCTTCAATTTGCATAGGAGTAAGCCCTATAGCATATTTTGAACCCGTTAGCGCACCCTGCGAGGTGCCTGTAATAAAATCGATGGGGATATTATTTTCCTCGAGAGCCTTCATTACACCAATATGGGCATAACCAGCGGCGCCACCGCCACTTAAAACTAGTCCAACTTTTTGGGCAATTAATAAATTCTGAAGGGCGAGCAACAGTGTTAAAACTATAAAAAAGCTTTTTTGAAATTTCGAACTCATCACAAAGGGGTATGTTATAAAAGACTGTAAAAGTACTAAGTTTTAGTTCTGTAAAATATATTTCTAAAATTATTTTTATAGGCAGTGCTATCTGCGGCTAAATAAAAGTAAATAAAATGAAAAATTGGCAAGCAATAATATTCATTTATTTTAAAAAAATAAGGGCCATAGCAGCAAATAAAGAAGCTAAGTACTAACAGATTTTATTATAAAATGTAGTCCCTTAATCAGTGTTTGTAAATATAGTCGAGCGACTCAATATAATGCATGCGTTCGAGGCTTTCGTACTTTTAAAAAACAGGAGTTTATATTGGTAAATGACTGATTTTTAAAACAGAATAACGAGGACCAGGGTTAAATGAACTCACGAATACCTTTAAAAATAATATATTTACGCGTAAATCGGACCTTATAGACATAATCTAATGACATAAAAAATTGCATTACAAGTATTTTATATGAAATAACAATTGCCTTTAATTTCTTTTTTTAGCTTCTTTTACATTGAAATTTATCGGATTTTCTACTTTTTCCTTTAGCAAGGAAAGTGTAATTACGTCAATCATTTTTTCAACATAATGAAATTTCAGATCTTTGATAAATTCTTTTTTGATATCATCAATATCTTTTTTATTGTCAATACATAAAATAATTTCTTTTATTCCAGCACGTTTGGCAGCTAATATTTTCTCTTTGATTCCACCAACTGAAAGCACCCTACCTCGTAATGTAATTTCTCCGGTCATGGCCAAATGTTTCTTAACTTTTCGTTGCGTAAAGGCGGATGCAATAGCAGTAAGCATTGTTATACCTGCGCTAGGACCATCTTTAGGCGTTGCTCCTTCCGGCACATGAATATGAATATTCCAATTATCAAATACTTCAGGTTTTAAGCCCAAAATACTACTATGCCCTTTTATAAATTCCAAAGCTATTACAGCCGACTCCTTCATTACTTCACCCAAATTACCGGTTAAGGTTAACTTACCGGTCCCTCTTGTAATGCTGGTTTCTATAAATAATATATCGCCACCAACAGATGTCCATGCCAAGCCTGTTACCACACCTGCAACATCATTACCCTGATACCTGTCTTTGGCATGCGCGGGACCCAATAAATTAACAAGGTTCTCCACCGCTACATTCACCTTGTAATCCTGCTCCATGGCTATCGATTTAGCAGCATTTCGCGCAATTTTAGCTATCATTTTTTCCAATCCTCGCACACCCGATTCACGTGTGTAATTTTCTATAATATTTTCAAAAACTGCTGCACTAAAAACAATTTGTCCTTTTTTTAAACCTTGCTCTTCTATTTGTTTTGGTAACAAATGTCGTTTAGCAATTTCTATTTTTTCCTCAATGGTATATCCAGTAATTTCAATAATCTCCATTCTGTCGCGCAAAGCAGGCTGAATGCTACTGAGTGAATTTGCTGTTGCAATAAATAGGACATTCGATAAATTATAATCTAATTCTACATAATTATCGTAAAATGAATTATTTTGTTCTGGATCCAATACTTCTAAGAGTGCAGAAGATGGGTCGCCATGAAATTCATTTCCTACCTTGTCAATTTCATCTAGAATAAAAACAGGATTAGATGTTCCGGCTTTTTTGATATTTTGCAAAATACGTCCTGGCATAGCGCCAATATATGTTTTGCGATGCCCTCTTATTTCTGCCTCATCACGCAATCCTCCTAAACTCATGCGTACATATTTACGCCCCAATGCTTCTGCAATGCTCTTGCCTAAGGATGTTTTACCTACTCCTGGGGGGCCATATAAACAAAGTATTGGCGATTTCATATTTCCTTTTAATTTAAGGATGGCAAGGTGCTCAATAATTCGCTCTTTTACCTTGTCCATGGCAAAATGATCTTTATTTAAAACTTTTTCAGCAAATTTCAAATCAAAATTATCGTTAGTTGTTTCATCCCAAGGTAAATCCAGCAATACTTCTAAATAATTAGTCTGTATGGCATATTCAGCGGCATTAGGATTCATTCGCTCAAGTTTACCAATTGCTTTATTAAAAGAATCGGATACTTCTTTCGACCATTTTTTTGTTTTGGCACGCTCTTTCATCCCTTGAACGTCCTGCGCAAAATTATTTTCCCCTAACTCTTCCTGTATGGTTTTCATTTGCTGGTGCAAAAAATAATCACGCTGTTGCTTATCCAAATCAACTTTCACTTTGGATTGAATTTTATTTTTCAATTCCAGCATCTGCAGCTCCTTGGTAAGGTATGACAAAACAAGCGTAGCACGTTCTTTTAAATCAGCAACTTCTAGCATCTTCTGCTTATCAGCTACAAGTGCATTCATATTGGATGAAATAAAATTAACAAGGAAGGAAGGGCTCTCAATATTACTCAATGCAAAACCTGCTTCACTAGGAATGTGAGGGCTTAATTTAATGATTTGCATTGCTAAATCCTTTAAAGATGAAGTTAAGGCAATAAACTCCTGATCATCTTTTAAAGGTAGCGATTCCGTAAAAGCAGAAATACCGGCTCTAAGGTATGGTTCTGTTTGTCTTAAATCTTTTAATTCGAAGCGTCTTTTCCCTTGAATAATTACAGTAGTATTTCCATCGGGCATGCGCAACATCTTAATAATAGTAGCTACTGTACCTATTCTATTAAGGTCTTCGATATTAGGATCTTCAACTGTATCATTTTTTTGTGACACAACACCGATAGTTTTATCTCCTTTGTATGCATCTTTAATTAAATTGATGGATTTATCCCTGCCAACAGTAATTGGAATTACCACGCCAGGAAACAATACAGTATTGCGTAAAGGTAAAATTGACAGTTCTTCTGGTACCTTTTCCGAATTCATCTGATGCTCATCTTCGGATGAAAGCAATGGAATAAACTCCGTATCCTCATCAATCATTTCATCGTTAAGCATTGGTAATAAACTGTTTATATTAAAATTGTCGATCATTTATAGCTAGTATTTTCTGTGAAATTTAAAAATTCTATAATGTTTATTCAATCGGTATGCCATTAAAATAAATTGGGACAAATTGGCATTTTTTATATAAAATTAGACAAGCTTAATTTATGTTCAATAAAATTTATTAGGTTCTAAATTGTATCTGCCAATATAGTTGAAAATAAAATCACGAATACCTTTAAAATAATATAATTAGGTGTAAATCGGACATTAAAGACAGACTCTAAATAATGCTTAACAAGAAGGTAAATTATTTTGTTGATAAATTAGCAGTAGAAATTTTCGTTGTTCTGATTTTGGATAGATTATACTTCAACTATTTCCAAATTTATTCACTAGTTTTACTTTACTAAATTAATGTATCCAATTTTACTGAGATGTTTTCCATTTAGCTTCTTGTAGTTTAAATGATAGGAATAAACACTATTTTCCAATACTTCCCCATTATTATTGAATGAGCCATTCCAACCCAAGTTGAGATCGTTAGTTTTAAAAATTTGTTTTCCCCATCTGTCAAATATTAATAATTCAAAATTATCAGGCGATATGCCAAAAGAATAAATATTAAAAATTTCATTTTTGCCATTTTTATTAGGGCTGAATGCATTAGGAATATAAATTGTGGTTATGTCTTTTACTTCAATAGTATAAGTAATCGAGTCAATACAGTTGTTAATAGTTGAAGAAATTAATGTAATATTATATGTTCCTGTATCAGCAAAGGTATGTTCAGGATGCTGCAGAATTGAATTTGTACCATCACCAAAATCCCACGACCAGCTGGTAGCATTTGTTGATATATTCGAAAAATAAGCTGTAGGGAATAACAAATCTATTTCATTCGGTAAAATATTAAAATTTGCTTCGGGCTGTGGAAATACATTTATCATGCAAGAAATAGAATCGGTTGAAGTACAACCTTGTCCGAAACTAACAGTTAGTGCAACTGTATGACATCCTGCGACAGAATAAGTATAGCTTGGGTAAAATTCACTCCAGCTGAGGCCCTGTCCAAAATCCCATGAATAGGTTGCTCCAGCATTATTTGTTGTGTCGGCTAAAAAATTTACAGTAAAAGGATTACAGCCACTGGTTATATCAGCAGAA
>Ga0114966_10005316_pt1 | contig 10918 bp, 12 predicted proteins | sample M_130207_XF_Meta_FD_87029 | JGI IMG/M metagenome (GOLD analysis project Ga0114966, IMG submission 87029) | Freshwater microbial communities from Lake Montjoie, Canada to study carbon cycling - M_130207_XF_MetaG | ecosystem: Environmental > Aquatic > Freshwater > Lake | place: Lake Montjoie...
GGCCGTTTGGTCCGCTGCCAGGCCTGAAACGCGAGGAGGGCGCAGCCCGGAACGACCGAGCCGAGGAGCCCCCATTTTCCGCCTGCGGGAGCCGGGCTCGCCGCGACCGGTGGCTGGGCGGGAACCGGAACGGGCGGTGGGATATGCGCGGTGTCAGCCCGCCATTCGGCCTTGGTCCAAAGTTGGGGTTTGGCGACTGGGGCGCCGGGTGGGGCGGAGGGAAGGGGGGCAGGCGCGGCGGATGTCGGGGGTGCGGCCGGAGCGGTGCGGCGAAAGAGCATGCTGGCCGGCTGGGCGGCGGCGGTCGTGGCCGCGGCACCGTCGTCGCGCGTCCACTGGCGGCCCGGGGACCCGGCGGCGGGCGTCGCGCGCCAGCGGTCCACGCCGCCATTGGCCTGGAGCAGCGAGTCGATCTCGGCGGGGGTGATGGGGTGATTCGTGCGGTAGCTGAGCTGGCCCACGACACCGTCCTGAAACTCCAAATCCGCCGACCACCCGGCCCACGCATACCTGGCCGTGTGGCGGGCGGAATCCTCCGCTGCCGGAGCCCCGTGGCGGGCCGTGATTTGCGCGGCGGTTTCGCCCAACTGCAAGCCGTGGCTGGACGCCCCGGTCAGAGAAAAGAGCAGCGCGAGCGTCAGGTTTCGGGATGTGCGGCTGAGGTCCATTTCCAGCTAAAAAGCAGGATGCTGACCAAGGGCCGCCAAGGATTTTCCCATTACCGCAGTTGCCGCGGCTCGGGTCCGCCTCTAAGAATCCCGCCCGCCGCGACCTTTTAACCAGTAACCACCATGCGCCGCATTCTGATCCACACCCTCATCCTCCTGCTCGCTGCCGGGTTTGGCCAGGCGGCGGAAAAGGATGCTGAAGGCGTGCGGCTGGCCGGACAGGTGCGCGAGATTTTTGTGGCGAAATGCGTGGACTGCCACGGGCCGAACCTCCCGCGTCCCAAGGGGAAATTCGGCTACGTGCTCGACCTTAAACGCGTGGCCGCCAACCCGGATTACGTCGTCCACAGGCAGCCCGCGCTCTCGGAACTCTACAAGATGATCCGCGACGACGACATGCCCGGCGAGGATGCGAAAGTGCCCGCTTTGACCCCTGCCGAAAAGGAAACCGTGCGCCGCTGGATCGAACTCGGCGCGCCGGAACCCGCGGCCACGACCCAGCCGACCAAATTGGTAGCCTCGCCCGGCGCGCCGATGGACCCAAAAACGGCCCCACCAACCTCGAAGAAACTTCTCCGCTGGATCGGACGGTTTCATCCCGTTTCCACGCACTTCCCCGTGGCGCTGATGCTCGTGGCGGTGCTCGCCGAGGGGCTGGCCTGGTGGACGCGCCGCGAGTCATGGCAGCAGACCGTGCGCTTCCTCGTGATCGTCGCCGCTCTCGGCGCGGTCGCCACCGGGGTGCTCGGGTGGATCAACGCTTCCTTCACCAGCTACGTCGGCCAAAACGCCACGATCCTCACCTGGCACCGCTGGCTGGGCACGGCTACGGCGGTCTGGGCGCTGGTCTGCGCGGCACTGGCCGTGATGGACGAGTGCCGGGAAGGCACGCCCGCGCGGCAGCGCTTTCGCGGCGCGCTGCTCGCCGGGGCGGCGCTGGTCAGCATCACGGGCTTCCTCGGCAGCGCGCTGATCTACGGTCTCGATCACTACGCGCTGTGGTGAAAAGGCGCGCGTCCGGGCCGATCGGACGCGACGACATCTGCTCGACGCGGCCACGCCCGCCCCCTTTGCTCGCGGCATGAGCGATCCCACCCAACTCCAGGCGGAAGCCCAGCGCTTTCGCGACGATTTCCAAAACCTGCGCGCGGCGGTCGGCGCGGTCATTGTCGGGCAGCAGCGGGTGGTCGAGGGCGTGCTCACGGCCGTCATCGCGGGCGGCAATGTGCTGCTCGAAGGCGTGCCGGGGCTGGGCAAGACGGAGTTGGTGAAGACGCTCGCGCGGGCGCTGGCACTGGATTTCCGGCGCATCCAGTTCACGCCCGACCTCATGCCCGCGGATATCGTGGGCACCAACGTGATGACCAGCGGCCCCGACGGACGCTACAATTTCGAGTTCCGGCCCGGCCCGATTTTCACCCAGCTCCTGCTCGCCGATGAAATCAACCGCGCCACGCCGAAGACGCAGTCCGCGCTGCTCGAGACGATGCAGGAAGGCAGCGTCACCGCCGCGGGCAAGACGCACATTCTGACGCAGCCGTTCTTCGTCCTCGCCACGCAAAACCCGCTCGAACAGGAAGGCACCTACCCACTCCCCGAGGCCCAGCTCGACCGCTTCATGTTCAAGCTGAACGTGCCGTTTCTGAATCGGGCCGAGCTGAACGAAGTCGTCCGCCGCACCACCCTCGGCGGCGGCGCGGAGGTCGCGAAGATCATCGACGGCCCGCGCATCCTCGAGCTGCGCGGGGTGCTGGAGAAAGTGGTCGTCGCCGATCCGATCCGCGATTTCGCCGTGCGCCTCGTGCTCGCCACGCACCCGGAGAGCGAGTTCGCGGGCGATTCCGTGCGCCGCTTTGTGAAATGGGGCGCAAGCCCGCGCGCCGTGCAGGGCCTCATCCGCGCCGCCCGCGTCCGCGCCCTCGCCGAGGGCCGCGCGCACGTCGCCTTCGAGGACGTGCGCCACTTCGCACCCGAGGTGCTCGCGCATCGCGTGCTGCTGAATTACGACGGCCTCGCGGAAAATGTGGGCGTGCCGGCGCTGGTGGATGAGCTGGCGAAAGTGGTCGCGGAGGAAGCGGCGTAGGCACTTGCCTAGACTGCGCGACAACTGCACTTTCAAGCCATGACCATCACGATTCCAGATGAAGCTCTCGGAAGTCGGATCACTTCGCCGGAGCAGGCGCGCATCGAGTTTGCCGCGGCGCTTTACGCCAGCAATCGTGCGACGATGGGGCGCGCTGCCAAAATCGCCGGGCTCAGTTACATCGATATGCAGCGCGAACTTTGCCGGCGGCAAATCCCCATGCATTACGGGCTCAAAGAATTTGAGCAGGACTTGCAGACGCTTCGCGAGCGGCCCGTGTCGTGATCGTTGTTAGCGACACATCCTGCATTTCAAATCTGCTCATCATCGGACGCGCGGATCTTCTCCAGCAGCTTTTTGGCGAGGTCGTTATCCCCGTGGCTGTGCGTGACGAGTTGCGCGTGAAGCACCCAAGTATTCCGGCTTTCGTTAAAGTCGGCGCGGTTTCCGATCATGCCGCGGTGGCCGCATTGTCGGTGCAACTCGATGAGGGCGAAGCCGAAGCCATCATTCTTGCCGGTGAGTTGGAGGCTGATTTCCTGCTGATGGACGAGACCGATGGACGCGAGGAAGCACTGCGCCGTGGCCTGCACGTAATCGGTCTGCTCGGCGTTTTGGTTGAATCGAAGCGTCTCGGCTTCCTGCCTGAAGTTCGTCCCTTACTGGACCAGCTCGAACGCGACGCCGTGTTTTGGTTTTCCGCAAAGCTCCGCGAGCAGATCCTCGCACTGGCAGGCGAAGCATGAACGCCCCGCAACTCACCTCCCTCCTCACCAACCGCGACCTCGACCGGCTCGCGCGGCTGCGGCTGAACGCGGCGCGGCGTTTCACCAACCGCGCGCGCGGCGAGCATCTCGCGGCCCAGGGCGGAACGAGCACGGAGTTCTGCGACTTCCGCGACTACTCGCCGGGCGATGACGTGCGGTTCGTGGATTGGAACATCTTCGCGCGCATCGAGCGGGCGTATGTGAAGCAGTTCCACCAGGAGGAGGAGATGCACGTCGCGGTGCTCGTGGATGCGTCGAACTCGATGCTCTTTGAGGGCAAGTTCGACCTCGCGCGCCAGCTCGCCGCGGCGCTCGGCGTGCTCGGTCTGCGGGCGCAGGAAAAAGTCAGCGCGGGTGCGCTCGGCGGCGCGGCGCAGCGGCTGCGGCCCTGCACGGGGCGGATGTCGCTGCCGAAGCTCTTCACCTTTTTGGAAAACCTCGCGCCCGGCGGCGAGACGCCGATCGAGCAGGGCATCGAGCTGTTTCTCCGCCAGCATCGCGGGCGCGGCGTGGCCGTGGTGCTCAGCGATTTCCTCTCGGGCGGCGATCTGCGCCGCGCCTTCAACCAGCTCCACAGCGCCGGCCTCGAAGTCTTCGCCGTGCAAATCCTCGCCCCCAGCGAACTCGCGCCCGAGCTCGCCGGCGACCTGCGTTTCGTCGATTGCGAAACGCTCGGCCACCTCGACATCTCCAGCGCTGGCGACCTCCTCGGCCTCTACCACGAATACCGCCTCGCCCACGAAGCGCAGCTCACCGGGCTCTGCCAGCAGCGGGCGGGAAAGTTCCTGTCGGTCAGCGCAGCGGAGCCGATCGAGCAGGTGGTCTTCGGCACGATGCGGAAAAAGGGCTGGATCGTATGAGCGCAGCGAATCGCGATTTCCGGGGAGCACACGCGTCCCGCGTGTTGGTTTCGGCGTCCCGCCGAAACGAACTTTCCGAGACGTCCCATTCCGAAACACGTTTCGCGACCAGCAGACCGCGGGGCTGTTCTTCGGGCGCGGAGCTCTTGCCGGGATCGCGTGGTTCAGGAAGTTCGTCGCGGCGGGACGCCGCGACCAACACGCGGGACGCGTGCGCTCCCCGGAGCTCCGCGCCATGAGCTTCTCCGCCCTTCCTGCCGCCTGGCTTTTCACCCTGCTCATCCCGCTGGTCGTCTTCTATTTCCTCAAGCTCAAGCGCCCGCGCCACACCATCCCCTCCCTCGTCCTCTGGCGGCAAGTGCTCGCCGATCAGCGCGTCAACGCCCCGTTCCAGAAGTTCAAACGCAACCTGCTGCTGCTCCTCCAAATCCTCCTCCTCACGCTCCTCATCCTCGCGGCGATGCAGCCCTTCCTCCGCCGCGAAGCCTCACGGGCCCAGCGTCTCCCCGTGCTCATCGACATCTCCGCGAGCATGGCTGCGCTCGATGCCCCCGGCGGCACCTCGCGCCTCGACGCCGCGAAAAAACGCGTCCGCGACAGCATCGACACGCTCCCGCCCGACCAGGATCTCGCCCTCATTGCCTTCGGCCAAAGCGCGCGCCGGCTCACCGGCTTCACCAACAACCGCCGCGAGTTACGCCTCGCGCTCGATGCCCTCGCCGTCGAGGACGTGACCGGCGATCTCGACGAAGCCCTGCGCATGGCCCAGGCGCTCACCCGCAGCGCCGGCTTCGACAAAGTGCTGCTCCTCTCCGACGGCAATTTCCCCGCCCGCACCAACTTCGAGCTGCCCTTCAAAATCGACTTCCAGCGCCTCGCCGACGCCGGCCCCAACTATGGCATCACCGCCTTCAACGCCCGCCGCGCGCCGGGCGGAAAATGGGACGTTTTCGTCCAGCTCGCCGCCTCCGCCGGAGCCGAGACCGCGAGCGGCACCGTCGAGCTGGAGCAGGACGGCACGGTCGTCGGCACCGAGAGCGTCACCCTCCCGAAAGGCGCCGCGCCGCGCCTCGTCTTCCAAGTCGCCAGCGACCAGCCCGCCCAACTCCGCGCCCGGCTCACCACCACCGGCTTCGACTCGCTCGCCGCCGACAACACCGCCGCGCTCTCACTCCCCGCCGCCCGCCCGCTCGCCGTCTTCTGCCCGCCGAAACTCACCGCCTACCGCCACGCCCTCGAGTCGCTCGACGGCCTCACCGTTTTCCCACGCGACGACCTCGCCTCACCCGCCGCCTTTGATCTCGTCTTCACCGATTCCGCCGTCGACCTCCCGCTGCCCGCGCGCACCCGCTGCCTCATCGGCCTCGTCCCCGAGGAGTTGAAAGCGCTCGTCTCGGTGAAGGCGGAAAACACCACCGCCATCGACTGGCGCCGCGAATCGCCGCTGCTCCAGCACGTCCAGCTTGGCGATGTCGTCTTCATGGATCAGCCTGTCAGCGCCGCCGCCGCGAAGGACGACGCCTTCGCCAACCTCGGCTACGAAATCCTCACCCAAGGCCCGCGCGGCCCGCTCATCGTCGAGCGCACCGACGGCGACGCCCTGCTCATCGCCCTCCTCTTCCACACCGACCGCAGCACCCTCCCCTACCGCGTCGGCTTCCCGATCTTCGTCTCCAACGTCGTCCAGGCCGCCCTCAAACAGAGCGGCCTCGCCGAGGCCGCCGCCGCCCGCACCGGCGTCCTCCCCCCGCTCACCCTCGCGCCCGGCCGCACCGTCCACATCACCGGCCCCGGCGGTTTCGCCCGCGACGAACGCACCGACGACCGCGGCCAGCTCACCGGCATCCCCGCCCCGCGCGCCGGCGACTACACCCTCACCGACGGCACCGCCCCCCCGCGCCACCTCGGCGCCAGCCTCCTCTCCCCCGCCGAAACCTCCCTCGCCACCGTCACCCAGATCGAATTCGCCGACCAGCTCACCGTCGCCGCCACCACCGCCGTGCCGAAAGCCGACCGCTCCCTCTGGTGGCTTCTCGCGTGCGCCGGCTTCGTCGTCCTGCTCGTGGAATGGTGGTGGTTCCAGCGCCGGCCGGGCGTTGCATAAAGGCGGCGCATGCTCAGCCTCCGGGGAGCGCACGCGTCCCGCGTGCTGGTTTCGGCGTCCCGCCGAAACGAACTTCCCGCAGCGTGTGGAGTAATTGCGTGCGCCTTCCGAATTCGACGCGCAGGGAAGTTCGCGAAGGCGGGACGCGCGCTCTCCCCGGAGTTCGCCGCCCCCCGTTACCGCGGATTCAAACCTTGTCTTTCCAACGCGAACAAACACATTTCCGCCATGCACTTAGCCGTCGAAACCGAGCAAGAAACCGATGGGCGCTGGATCGCTGAAATCCCGCAGATTCCCGGCGCTCTCGCGTATGGCTCTGACCGCCGCGAAGCCATTTCGCGAGTCGAGGCTTTGGCTTTGCGGGTTCTAGCCGACCGTGTTGAGCACGGCGAAATGCCTCAAGAACTCGAAGAAGTCTTTTCGGTAGCGGTATGAGCCAGTGGGGTGCGGCCAAAGCCAAGCGAGTGCTGGCTACGCTCCTGAGGATTGGCTGGTCGATCAAACGCGAGGGCGGTGGTTCTCACCGGATATTGGCGCGCACTGGTTGGCCCGATTATGTCTTTTCGTTTCACGACGGCGAAGAGATTGGCCCTCGCATGCTCTCCCTCATCGCCAAGCACACCGGACTCAAACCGAATGACTTGTAGTGATACAATAAAGTGCCGAGCGCGATGAAGTAGAGCGAGATTCTGAAACCGACCCCTTCCCGCCTTCCCGCCGTCGAAAGCCCAACCTTGAATCTCCCCCTCCCGAAGCGGACACTCCGCGCATGAGCACCAAGCAAATCGTTCAAGACCTGCTCCAGAAGCTCCCCGAGGATGTCTCCCTGCACGACATCGCGCAGGAGATCGAGTTTGTGGCGGGGGTGCGGCAGGGGCTGGGTGAGATCGAGCGCGGCGAGCGAATTCCGATCGAGGAGATCGAGCGCGAACTGCCGTCATGGGTTATCAGGTAAGCCTCTCGCCTTCGGCGCGGCGCGACCTCCGCGACGTGGTACGTTACATCTCGCTGGATTCGCCGGAGCGCGCGGTGACTTTCGGCCAGTTCCTCGTCAGCAATGCCAAACGCTTGGCCGACTTTCCCGAGCTGGGTCGGGTTGTGCCCGAGTTTGATGATCCCTCCATTCGCGAAATCATCGTCCGCTCTTACCGAGTCATCTACCGCGTCGATCACGGCGATTGCCGTGTGGACGTGGCCCGATTCTGGCACGGAGCGCGCGGAACTCCCGAAATCGAAGACACCTGACCGTGCGAGATTAAGCTCCTCGTTGCCAAACGGAGTTTGGCAACGCCCTGAGGAGGGCCAGTGGCCATGACCACGGAGGGGGCGTCAGCGTGGCGGAGCCGGCGCGCGCACGCACGCTCACTGGCGGAGCCGCAAGCCGGCGCGCTGGCCCATCCGCGGGAAACTCGCCGTTGCCTAGTTCGTTCCAACTGCCACCGTCGCACTATGAAACTCACCGCCATCATCTATTCCGATTCTGACTCCGAATGGCTCGTGGCCGAATGCCCCGAGATCGGCACCGCCAGCCAGGGAAAGACCGAAGATGAAGCCCTCGCCAACCTGCGAGAAGCGACCGAACTCTACCTGGAATCTTTCCCAAAAGCCCATCCGAAGACCGCTGCGATCCGCACCTTCGAGCTGGCGCATGCCTAAGCTCCCGCTGGTCTCCGGCGGCGAAGCAGTCAAAGCCTTCCAACGGCTCGGCTTCCGCCTCGATCGCCAGCGCGGCAGCCACGTCGTGATGAAAAAGGAAACCGCGTCAGGTGCCTGCGGCTGCGTCATTCCCATGCACCGCGAAGTGGCCCTCGGCACTCTCCGCAGCGCGCTGGCCAGCAGGTGCCGGGTGGAGCACGCGACCCGCGTGCCGCCTTCGGCGACCCGCCGAAGGCACCGAGTATGCGGGTGATTGCACGAGCCGACATGCGCACACCGGTGTTCGCGGCGGGTCGCCGCGAACAGCACTCGGGTCGAGTGCTCCACCCGATCCTCGCGCTCGGTCAGCCGAGTGCGAATGCGTCTGCTGCGACGGTCGCCCCCGCGGTCGCCCGCACCCGCGCGTCATTTGCTGCGAGGTGGGTGAGCGCGTGGTGCACGGCCTCGGCATCCTCGCCGAGCGCGTTGGCGATTTGCCCGGCGGTCTGCGGTTGCGCGGAGAGCGCGTCGCGGGTCCGCGCGAGGAGTTTCAGTACGCTGGCCGCGGCCTTTTTTCCGGCCTCCACGCCCGGCTGGTGATACGCGTTCACATTCACCAGCGAGCCGTAGAAACCCACCGCGCGTTCGTAGAGCGCGATGAGCGCCCCGACGCTGAAGGGCGTGACCTCCGGGATGCTCACGGTGATGGAGTCGCGCCCGCCTTCGTAGAGCGCGGTGCGCGTGCCGCGGAGGAATCCTTGCAGGAAATCCGCCGTCGTCGCGCCGGGTTCGACTTCGAGCGACACACCGTCGCGCCCTTTCCGGACCTCGATGAAGGTCAGGAAAAAATTGTGCACGCCATCGCGGAGCTGCTGCACGTAGGCGTGCTGATCGGTCGAGCCTTTGTTGCCATAGACGGCGATGCCCTGGTTCACCTTGCGCCCGTCGAGATCGAGCTCCTTGCCGAGCGATTCCATGACGAGCTGCTGGAGGTATTTCGAGAAAAGCACGAGCCGGTCTTTGTAAGGCAGCACCACCATGTCCTTTTCGCCGCGCCCGTTTCCGGCGCAGTGCCACATCAGCGCGAGCAGCATCGCCGGGTTTTGGAGCGTCTCGGTGTCCCGCGTCCACGCGTCCATCGCCGCCGCACCATCGAGCAGCGCCTGCAGGTCGAGCCCTTGCAGCCAGAGCGGCACGAGGCCGACCGCGCTCATCACGCTCGTGCGTCCGCCCACCCAATCCCACATCGGGAAGCGCGCCAACCAGCCGCCCGTGGTCGCGTATTTGTCCAGCGCCGAGCCGAGGCCGGTCACGGCCACGGCGTGTTTTCCAAAATCCAGCCCGGCCCTTTTATACACCGCCTCCGCCTCCAGCATCCCGTTGCGCGTCTCCGCGGTGCCGCCGCTTTTCGACACCACGACCACGAGCGTGTGCTCCAGTCGCGCGGCCAGCGCACCGAGCACGCGGTCCATGCCTTGCGGGTCGGTGTTGTCGAAAAAGTGCAGTCGCATCCGGTCGTCCGCCGTGCCCAGCGCATCGGCCACAAACTGCGGCCCGAGCGCCGAGCCGCCGATGCCGATGAGCAGCACGTCGGTGAACTTCCCGCCGGCGTGGATGCGCGCCACGAACTCGCGGATCGCCGCGTTGCAGTTCGTGACTTCCGCCGTCAGCTCCGGCGTCGGCGCGAGCTGCGGCGCGCGCAGCCAGTAGTGCCCGACCATCCGGCCTTCATCGGGATTGGCGATCCCGCCGCGTTCGAGGTCCGCCATCGCGGCAAACGCCCGCTGCGCCAGCGGCTCCATCTTGGCGAAGAAATCATCCGCAAACCGCATCCGCGAAATATCGAGCGCGAAGCCCGTCGCGGCGTGGCGGAGGAAATACTGCTGATAACGATCCCAAAGAGAATTCATCCGCCGACGATGCCACCGGACCCCGGCGGGCTGTCGAGCCGGGAGTCGGGCGGGAAGATTTCCGCTGGACGGCGCTCCGACCCCTCGCATTGTCGCGCGACTTCGTCGCCTATGAAAAACCTCCGCCTCCTCGCCGCGCCCTCTCTCGCCTTCTGCCAACTCACTGCGTTCGCCGGCGAGACGGAGTGGCCGCAGTTTCGCGGACCCACTGGGCAGGGATTGTCCGCCGCGGTGCAGGTGCCGGTCGAGTGGAGCGCCACGAAAGGCGTGAAGTGGAAAGTCGAAGTCCCCGGTCGCGGGTGGTCCTCCCCGGTGCTCGCGCGCGGTCGGCTTTACCTCACGACCGCCGGCGGCGAGTCCGACACTACGCTCCGCGCGCTCTGCCTCGATGCGACGGACGGACGCGTCATCTGGAACACGGAAGTCTTTCGCCCCGACCCCGCGAGCCTGGCCGCGATGCACAAAAAAAACTCACCCGCCAGCGGCTCGCCGATCGTCACCGCGGACCGGCTTTACGTCCATTTCGGGCACATGGGCACGGCGGCGCTGGACCTCGAGGGCAAGGTCGTGTGGCGGCAGACCGAAGTGAAGTATCCGCCCGTCCATGGCACCGGCGGCTCGCCGCTGCTGACGGGCGGCGCGCTGGTCTTCAGTTGCGACGGCGAGAAGGATCCGTTCGTCACCGCGCTCGATGCTGGGACCGGTGCGATCCGCTGGAAAACCGCGCGCAACACCAAGGCGAAGAGGCCGTTTTCGTTTTGCACTCCGCTGGCCATCGAGGTCGCCGGCGCATCGCAGATCATCCTGCCCGGCGCGGGGTTCGTGGGCAGCTACGACGGGAAAGACGGGCGCGAAATCTGGCGCGTGAGCTACGGCGAAGGCTACTCGGTA
>Ga0114966_10005321_pt1 | contig 10913 bp, 6 predicted proteins | sample M_130207_XF_Meta_FD_87029 | JGI IMG/M metagenome (GOLD analysis project Ga0114966, IMG submission 87029) | Freshwater microbial communities from Lake Montjoie, Canada to study carbon cycling - M_130207_XF_MetaG | ecosystem: Environmental > Aquatic > Freshwater > Lake | place: Lake Montjoie...
ATATATAAATATGTCGGAGTTCTAGTCCATTTATACGATACGAATCATGCCTTATTCGATAAGCTCAGCATATTCGGTCGGGATTTAGACTATCGTCAATGCTCTTTTCATTTAGATGATTGGGACTTTATTGAAGTTTTTAATAAATCACTTGCGAATCAAATCGCACGTGGCTTATGTGACAGAATCCCTGAGGATTGTGCAGGAATTATTGAAGAGTTTTTGATTGGCGTGGGTTCTTTGGGCGCGGGTTCTTCTACTCCGCACCGTTATCCTCTTCGTTAGCGTCTGGACTTTCTTGACTTGGACTTTCTGGACTTGGACTTTCTGGACTTTCTGGAGATAGGACATCCAGGTATACATTCAGGTTCTCTAGGTTGAAATCTCTTCCATGAAGCATATACAATGTGACGTAATCGCATAAACATATCGTAATCATATGACTCAATACAAGATTCTATATAATCTAATAATGAATCCTGCTCTTCTTTAGGTAGATCTAATATACGTTTTTTAAGTGTGTTAATATCTTTGCCAATTGGTCCATAGAGTTCTTTATTTGAATTGCCTTTATTGTTAAAATTTTTCTTGGTCATATAGGGGAGTTCGGCAATTTTTCCATATTTAGACATTTGTTCGCTATAGTCAAACATACGTGCTTCGTGTTCAGTAACAAGTATGTTAAACAGAGTATTTAATTTCGGATATTTTATAACATAACCAGTGGCTTCCCATTGAGATTCTATATTCATATATGTTCTTGACATTCTAATATGACCCCGTAAAAATTGCGATGTGGATTGTGTAAAAGGGATTACACACGCAATGGACAAACTGACTTTCCATGTTTTAACGACCAAAGATCGAGCTGCAGTCATTCCCCTATTTCAGAAATGCTTTGAGCTTCCTTTAGAAGATCTGGACATTTCGTGGAATTATCGGTCTCGCAAAGATTCCTACGGATTCTGGAAAGGTGGCGACTTGGTCGGTTTCGCACTCGGCTCATATCATCGGCGATCTGGCGGCAGCCTCTATATCGATTACTTCGCACTGGATGAGTCTGTTCGAGGAAATGGACTTGGAACGCAGATTCTCCAGGCATTTCTGGCGAACTTCGAGGGCAGTGTCCATCTCTTTCCGATTTCTGAGACGATTGCGGCTTGGTATAGCCGCAATGGATTCCGCAAATCAGGTGGTGGCTATTATGTCTATAATACGATCGGCCTGCGGTCACAAGCACACAAACACACACAAACACTACGCAAATAAACAAATCATCCTCTTACACACATCATAGACATCTTGAATAGATTCCTCATCAAAACCTAGAAGAATCGCCTCCGCACCGAGACGAATCTGACGACCACTGATCCTCCCCTCATCCTTCCATAGCGGCATCCAGAATTCTAAAAGTTCCTTGAGAGATGCTTCCTTAAAAGGGAGGACTTCTTGAGCTATTTGTGTCAAAGGGCGTTTTTTCTGGTATGCTTCGACCTTGAATACCTTGGCTAACTCCTGCATTTCTATGGCACAATCTGTGAGATCGTCATATAGAGATTCGAGAAGAGTTTGTAACTTTTTGGTATCCATTATCTGTTTAATGTCTTGTTTGTTTAGGGCGAAAGCCCTGCTAAGATGCGATTAAACTGATGGGATGATTTATTTCTGCCATAAATGTCCAGGCCTGTGATTCTAAGCTTGACACATCAACAATAAGATGTGCCGGCAAAAACAATAAATTCCCCTTTCTAACCCGGATTTCTATGAATTGTAATTGGCTCAGCAAGGGAGTATCATGGAGACTCAAGCTCGAGAAACTACGTGCCATCCATATCGAAGGAAGATAGGGAATCATTTTCTGGAGCATAATCTTGACCGAAGCAGTTCCTTGGGTCGGCATCAGAACCGTTTGGAAGGCCGTTGTTTTAAAGAGACCGCGTTTAAGAGGCCAGAGACTTGTGTTAAAGGAATATATGAACTGTGTATACGGGGATGGGAGAAGCTGCTTGTATAGATGATGTTCAAACCAGATAGATAAGCCGGCTTCCTTGGCCAAATGTCTAGCAGTTTCTAGCGGGATCGTTGAAGTCTGGATGACTTGCCTCAGAGTTTGCGTGGGGGTTGCGAGAGAATCGAGAATTCCTCTTTTCTGAAAGCCTTCCTCAGTGCCTAAATCGGGTGTTTGGAAGTCACTCACGACGATGGGGGAACGATCGACGTAGAGAGTCGGAAGCTCAGAAAGTCGCTGGCCGTCCAATTGTAGGATTTGGAATTCCTCATTGGCTTGTTTGTAGAATAGCACTGCTATAAAAAACAAGACAATTATGAATAATAAATATTCAATCATTTAATTATTAGGGATTTGTTTGGTGCTTTGAGAAATCCGCGATTAGTGAAACGGGCTAGTGAAACGGCTGGCCTAGTCGTAGACGGCTGGCCTAGTCGTAGAAAGTCTAGTTCTCCCTTTGGCCATGAACAGGCTGTGTGGGACTCTTGACGAGATCAGGGCGTGTAACTGAATAACGCTCCTGCTTCGTCGCATTATTGAAAAGACTGCCTGAGCGAGACCAGGCATCCTCTTGGGCCTTTGAACGGCAATCATAGTCGTTATTTCTCATACATGCCATCGGGAAAGAGAGTTCCTCGACAAATCTGGAATTTGGCTTTCTGCGATCAACCGTCGAGTTGGGGCGGAAGAGATTGCCAGATAATGGTGCCTTGTATTGATCAGCATCACATGTCCCTAGAGGGCGATCTAGGCGACGTAGCTGCGACTCGTTATCGATGGCCTCACGATAGCGTGAAGGTGGGTAGACAACACCGCCTGACGGCATTACCATGTTATCATTGGGACGAGGAGCATCCTCAAACTCCTGCGTCGTCACATAGTTCATACAGATCTTCGTCCATGGACGGGGATCGAGAGGAGTAGCTAGCTGGACTGCGGGGAGTGTTCTGCGGATTATATTCTCTGCGTCCCAGTGTGAGCGTATACAGACTGGAGGGAAGAGATTAGGATTTTGTGTGGTGGCATCCTCGAATGGAAATACAGAAGGACGCTCTGCTGGACCAAGTGTCGCCGTCAATGGTGGTCCTTGGGGAGGACCGTTCCATGGAGGAAGCTGTCTCATTTGCGGAGGTAACTCTGCCATCTACCCTTGTTCTATATTATGTTTATTGCGTTTGTTGTGTTTGTTGTGTTTATTTTCTAGGACCTGTGGCACCTGTGGCCCCTGTTCCACCTGTGGCACCTGTGGCACCTGTTCCACCTGTGGCACCTGTGGCTCCTGTGGCTCCTGTTCCACCTGTGGCTCCTGTGGCCCCTGCTCCTGTTCCCCTTCCTCCTGGTGCCCCCCAAGGTGCCGGCGACATATCAGATTCACTCATAGGTGTAAAAGGCATTTTCGTCGGTAGAACAGGTATCTCATACCGTTCTGTCAAGGTTATAGTCATATCCCAGTCAGAATCATTATTATTAATAATAACGCCATTCGTATCTAGCCACTGGAACTGGAGATTTGTGAGACGATTCAATGGCGGTGAGAAGACTATCGGATTATGAATGAAGGTCGTCGCATTTCCGCCAAAGGTCGTTAGCAAGAGCTTACAATAATACTGTTTCGTGGCCCCAGTCGGCTCTCTCGACATCATATAATTCTCCTTTGACCCAGTATCGATGCCGTTTATATTAAATTCTTGATTGAGTTTCAAATATATATACTCTTCCTGAATCTTGTAGAAACTCTGAGCGGTTTGGTAGGTCGACATGCCCGTATCAATCTTCGCAAATCCGAGATTCCATCCAAGGCCCCAGTTGTCATCCAATACACTGTAGTTCGGCGTTAGATATGACTGCCATAGGACTTGGAATAATATAGGATCCGTAAAGCGGCTGCGTGCCAAAGCATTGGGTGGCAAGATATACTGCATATTTGTGGAAATATATAGATTCATATCATTTGTAAGAGTTGATTGAATTATCTGAAGTTTTACAGAATTTGTAGAAAAATTATTATATGTCGATACATACTGTCCCATAAAATCGGCGAAATTACTCGAACTGACTTTTACTCCTGGAAGGCCTTGAACAGCACTCGCACCATAATTTATATTACTGAACATAAAATTGCTATTAAATTGTAAGAGTGTCCCACTATAATTGGGGTTGAACTTCAATGTCTGGGCTTGTGTTAAAGGGATTTCTTCTATGAGATCAGTGATTGTTATAAATCCAAAGTCGTATCTACTTGGCAGATTGAATCGCAACATACACTGAAAGGATTCCGTTGGAAGATATCCACGAACCGCAAGATAGGTAAAGGCGTTTGAATCCGTCGCGGGGCTTTGGCTTGTATCCTGGAGGGGGACATTTAGCAGATAAGAATTAAAATAGTATCCACTAAAAGTCACGTCGCTTGTCAAGAAATTCTTTTCCAAGCCCCAATTATTTGATATATCCATTATCATAGAATCATAATTTGAATAGGAAAACATACACGTGTGAGGCCATTCTGGATATGTCATACCCGTTAGATCTGTAATATTGGTGGAGCTATTGCCCAACTTTCTCATCTCGATTTTCATGGTTGGGAAAAAGATCTGCCAGGCGAGGCCGAGAGCGATTGGAGAGTCGAATGCGTCATTACGATTACCGAAGACATAGGGAAAGGTGTCTGATATTAGCCACTTTGAACCATAGTTGCCGCCCATTATCCGCTTAGGAGTAACTAGCTGATTTGATGAATTCACTATAGTTTGAATTGAATAATCGACAAATGTATTACTGGTGTAGGGGGCCGCTTCCTCACTATAGTCACGTATTCTGTAAAAAATATTAGGATTATAATTACTATTTGTAAGAACAACTTCTTCGGCTCCTAGATTGAGAGTTACCAACATTTGTGTGTAATAGGGAGCCAGTTGAACAGGAGTCGTGTCTAAGTTAATTAAGTAGCCATTGCTGCTTGAGACAATACTTCTCTCAGCCGTGGGGTCAAGAGGAAAGAGACGGAAATTTGAGAAGCCTTGTGTGTTTTGTGTGTTTTGTGTGTAATAAGTGAAATATAGATTCTGCCCGCCAGGAGGCATTTGAAGCTCAGTATATGAGGCAGTATATGTATAAGATCTGTAATTTGAATCACTTGTGTCAAAGGAGTATGTGGGTGTTCCTGCCAATACAACGTCTTCTGTATCGACCACCTTTGCCGTGTAATACCAGCCATTTGAGTCATTAAAGACAAAATGCTGTAGACTGTAATTCGAACCAAAGATATAGTTTGAATTGACAGGCAGTTCAGTTACTACTCCTAGGATTGGATCATAGATCTTGAAGCGGAGCTGGTAGGCCTGTGTGAGGCCAACAAAGACAAAGTTTGATAAATTGCCACTCACCGCAATAAGCGATGTTCTTTCAATATCTGGAAATATTTGTTGTAATCCGATTTGACTGATATATGTGAAATCTCTATCTGGCAATGTGAGATTATTGACCGATGTGTAAATCTTATAGGAGGCGAGTGCGAAAGAGTCCTTTTGAAATAGCATGTAGCCAGTTATCCAGCTCGAATTGGAATCAAAATATTGCCTGGAATTATACACAGATGCGTGAATATAATCAGGAACAACTGGAAGGCTGGACCAGGCTGAGAAGCCATTCGGATCAGATACGATATTTTGCTGCAGTTTATAATGAACATGGCTATTCACAAATGGTATAGACTGCTCATATTGTGATACACTCTGTGCAGGATCTCCATAAAAGACAGGTGGTCCGAAGATTGTGCTAGCGAATAGTGGCGATGCTACTACCATATCAGCACCCGTTGGTGAAAGAGCTCCATCATAGAATACAGATGATGTGGATATCGCAGAGCCATAGGGATATGGGATAGGCGTTCCAACAATATTCTGAAGAGCAGTTACAGTAACATTTGTAAGATTCGCCGCCGTGACTGGTGGAGGTGGGTATGACCAGGAGCTGAAGTCGTTGAGTGTGAAGGCGAGAATTGAATAGTATGACGATAAATCTGTGATGAGTTGTCCAGGAGTCTGTGTAAAACCGGTAATTGTTGCGTTAGACCGTGATACGAGAGATGTGTAATTAGAGAATGTATAATATGTGCCAAAGCCAGAATCGAACCCCAAGTTTGTGGTGGCTTCGGTATAGGTTTGCTCAGAAACCTTGAGAAAAATACCGATGGCGTTACTGAGCTTGGCACTCGTCACTGCATAACGGTAGATTTCTGAGGTGTAGAAAATCGCCAAGCAATGGACATTCTTATTCATATTTCCTGGATCGCCTGGTTTGGTAAAATTCGTCTTATATGTGAGTCGGTCCACTGCCCACAGCCCGTCGCTGGGTAAGAAGGTAAATCCACATAGTCCTTCGCCAAGATTTAGAGGGTCGCCCTTGGACGGTTCAGAAATATACTTATAACCGCCGAGAGGGATTCCTGTCGTAGATATGTTATATGGTGGAAGATTCGAATTTATGCTGCTGTTTGAATAAGAGATATTTCCTGTATCGTGAATATAGACGGTGTTATAATACTGTGCGAACTTGTATTGCTTTATTGGGACAGTAGTTGGAACATATTTAGAAATGGCTTGTTCAGTGAATATAACATTGGCGGTTCCTGGGTCAAAGTAGGTATTTGTAATATCATTGTAAGGCGTGTTGAATTGAAAGACATAGTTCGTTATAGGGTCAACTCTGTATGTTGCCAGAGGGTTAATAGTGGAGAACTGGTCATATGGAAAGAAGGGAATATAGTCAGTTAAGTCAGTAGATACACCGCTCAAATCATAGCCGATTGGTGTTATAAAGTTACTCAGATTGAAATTGACGAAAGAGTTTGCAGGAGTGTTCGATGCCCACAGAGTAGACACTATGGGTAGGCGAATAAAATCCGGATCTGCCTCAATGGCCGCGTAGTAATTGGAAAGCTGTTTAACGGGGTCAATTAATGGGTTAATCGTATTAGCAGTAGTCAGAGTGGAAAAGTAAGTATTTGCCATAGATGGAACAACTTGATAGAAGGTCGCTGGAGGAGATATGACAGAGGGACGAAAAAGTGCGTAGTAGGTTTGGCCTGCATACGCATTAATGGTAAAGCCGTTTGATAAACTATTTGCACCGACGATGGTGCTCTGTTTAAAATTATAAGGGCTTTCGTTGCGTTTCCCCACAGGACTGACATCGGCTGCTAGTGCTGCGATGTCGTGATACAAGAATGCATAATAATCGATGGGGAAAGTATTACTAGAATAGAAGTTAATGTTGAGTTCATATTTGTGTATATTTCCATCAGCCACGTTATTTACGTAGGGTGCTCGGATCTGGTAGACGCGACCGTTTGAGTTGGAAATATTGATCTGTTCGCTTATAGAACCCCAGTAGCTCAGAGAAGTTTGGAATGTCGTTCCGAAATTCTCCGAAGGGTTGCCATATATATCATTCGACCACCCATAGATCGCATTGAATGAAATATCTCTATTTAACATATTGCTGCCGGCCATCGTATTGGGATCTGGGGCCACGTAGCAATAGCTCACATCAAACAGAGTATCCAAAGGATATGCGACATTATTAGCGGTATCCTTATTCCAAACAGGATATCGGAAATTTGTCTGTCTGGGGAGAGTCTCCACTTGTAGACTCTGGCGGTATTGTGATCTGAATTTAAAGATTGTATACTTATTCGCTTCGACATTTACCAAGATATCACCGGATTTTCTTCTGTAATCCGTGTAAATATAACCATTCGAATCAATGAAATTGCGATTTAGTTGAATATTTGACTCTGCTAAACTGTAAGGGAAATTCGATGAAATTGGGAAGGGATCGATCGTTGTTCCCATGTTTAGTTGAGCACCTTGACGACCTGGCATATTCGTCATATAGGGCCAATAAGAAGGTGCCTGTGTTTTATATTCATTCATAATATCAGTTGTTTTCGGGGTATTTGATAGATTATAGCTATATGATACGCCAAAGGCATTAATTCCTGGGCGAAGAATAAAGCTGTTATTTGAATTCACATAATATTCACCGGAATAAGTTCCATAATCCACGGCGAAGTATTTTGCGAAGGCGTTTTGTAGAGTTGTATACATCTGTTGATAAACGGCACGAGTAGCAATTACAGTATTTGTCAAATTATTATACTCGGTCAGACTTAGACCATTGGCAGTGATCTGTTGACTCAGAATTGCATTATACTTGTTTACAAGATAATTCGATAATGATGTATTCAGACCAGTTGCTTGAATTGTCACGCGGTTATTGGCGGGATCGGTGGTGCAAGAATATTGATTCACGAGACTGTAGCGAAATGTGTTATAGAGGCGATATGTATCAAGAATTGCGGTGATACTAGTATTATTCGTGAAGGATTGAATGATGGGGTCATCGATACCTGTGAAAAAGTAAAGGATGTAGTTATAGAAATCAATTTGATTGCCAGAAGAATCGAGATAGGCAAGGCTGAAAGATTTCTCATTCCAAGTAACCGTGGTTCCAGAAATGCTAGTATTAGTGTCAAGTAAAATCTCCTTTAACACAGGATAGTAGTAGGCCACAAGAACTTGTTGTATTGTAAAAGTGCTATTAAGAACATATCGAGATTGGAAGTAATATGAGCACATTGTCTCACGAGTAGGGTTCGGTATATATTTTTTACTGAGAGAATCGTAGTAATTATCTCCAGGCTCATTGAAATTCAAGGACATGTCGCCAGATATAGGGAAGATACTGGCAAAATCGGAAAAGCCGTTTATGAAATCGTAGAACTTTGGAGTTCTGTTTAACTGTAGTTGGAGTTCTGACATGAGTGAATTAATATCATAAGAGCCATTGCGGATGGTGTTTATTGGTTTTAGGGGGACGGTTAGTGTGCCTTGTGTGCCCTGTGTGCCTTGTGTGCCTTGTGTGCCTTGTGTGCCTTGTGTGCCTTGTGTTAAAGGGGTTGTTGGTATGGTGGGATTGTATATTATGCGGTCTTGCTCATAAATCTGTAGGGAGACATTGCACTTCGTTGTATTAAAATAGAAGAAGGCAGAAGTGAGATTAATTTGAGCGATACTGAAGCCGCCGATATTATTATATACTCTGGGAAGCATGAGTCGACAGTCGGTGGGTTGGGGGAAGATATTCTTATCTCGATCGAGGGATTGTAGAATTATGACAGTGGGCACATCGGTGCTTTGCATTTTTATGGGTTCGCCGGAAGCTACAGCGAGCGGATAGGGTCCATAGACGTTGTTGTCGATGCGATTCACGGCATAGGTGTCGTTTTGTTCGATCGTTTCAAAGGTGGGACCGGCTGCTAGGTATGTGGAAGGCCCCTTGAGTGCTAGGGCGAGTGCTGCGAAATCTGGGCCTTGTTGTGGAGTGCCATTGATTCTCTCGATATCGGCTTCAGAGATATCTGGACCGGCATTATCGGGCCGTGGGCTTTGTGGTGGCGGGCTATAGCTTGTATCACTATCGGCATCAGATGCTTCTGAATCTGATGGAAGATAGGGTCTATAATATGTTTCTATAGGATTCTGGCTCGACGCCATCTACCGTCAAATCTATATTTTAAGAACACTAGTTCTTAAAATATAGATTTTCGGAAATGATGTTAAGCATCACAATTTTAAGACCGCCGAACAAAGTGAGGGGGCTTAAAATGGGGTGCTTAACATTTCTTACTTGGATATTGGATGTTTAGGTTCCGTGTTAGAAGATAATCAATTGTTGATTGCTGGGCCTTTATTCCTTCAATTAGAAGTGCAACTATATTGCCATATGCGACTGACTTAAATTTGTCGTCACTCATATCTGTCATTACGACTTCTGGAATAATTTCTTCCACTTCCTGAGCAATCACGCCAACCTGTCGAGTGGGCTTCGTGGGCTTCGTGTCTATGTTATCAGAATCAGTGCGTGTATAATATACTCCACGCATCTTTAATATTTTCTCAAGTGGTGAATCAATTGTTACGATATTATCCTTTTTTCTTATATCTGACTGTGCTGTTACGTTTCCACTCGCGACAATATCTCCACTCACAAAAAGAGAATAAGAAGCATTTGAAGCGGAATTAATGCCAATTGTGCCTACACTATTAATTCCTGGTATACTGCCACCACCACCTTGAAAAACAGCCCCGTTACTATATAAAATCCCAGTGAAGTTGATATTAGTCGCTGTTAAACTTGAGAAGACTGAGAGGCCACCTTGGATCTGAACGGAACTGTAAAAAGCCGCTTGCCCTATTGTCGATTGATAGGATGTGGTCAAAGAAGCCATGAAGGTGTCATTCGAGATTCGATTAGTTGCATTTCCGAGGAAATTATTATAGGGAGCGATATTGAGAACATTTGATAAGGTTGTAACACCTTGCACATTTACGGCACCTGAAAAGACGGCTGTTCCACCATTTGAAAAAGAGCCATAGTTCGAAAGATAGCCTTGGCCTTCAGATGGCCCTACCGTGAGAGTGTTTAGAACATTTCCTATATTCGCATACAGAGATCTGGTTATAGTTGACGTGCCGACTACGAGTGAACTCCGTGCGAAGATATCTTGAGCAAATCCAGCGTTCGAGAATACAGACATACCAGCTCTTACACTTAAATGTTGTGTATCAATCGTCGAACCAACAGCGAGAACATTGGGCGTGCTTATACGACCACCTATATTCATGGAACCACTTGTTGAAAAGAGACCAGCGACAAGCATTGATGCACTGACATTCAGGCCGAAGCCAACAGTGTTTGTTACTGCAAATGTGCTGATAGCGGTGGAAAGAGTTACTGCTATATTCTGAACCGTCATGCTTCCTCCCACATTCAAATTCTGGGAAATATTTACGAAAGATGATACCGATAGTTGTGAGGCAAAGTAGCCAGTATTTGCGACTAG
>Ga0114966_10005322_pt1 | contig 10913 bp, 7 predicted proteins | sample M_130207_XF_Meta_FD_87029 | JGI IMG/M metagenome (GOLD analysis project Ga0114966, IMG submission 87029) | Freshwater microbial communities from Lake Montjoie, Canada to study carbon cycling - M_130207_XF_MetaG | ecosystem: Environmental > Aquatic > Freshwater > Lake | place: Lake Montjoie...
AGACGCGCGGACCTTCATAGGTTCTGCCGAAGCTGTACAGCGGCCAGCCGTAGTTGCGGCCAGGCAGGATGATGTTGGCTTCATCGCCCCCGTTCGGTCCGTGATCCATGGCGATCACGGTGCCTGTCCCGGGTTGCACTGTCAGTCCAAGCTGGTCGCGAAGGCCATAGGCGTAGACCTCCGGGCGTGCGCCCTTGCGCTTCACGAACGGATTGTCTGCGGGCACCGTGCCGTCCGTCTTGATGCGCAGAACCTTGCCGTAGACATTGCCGAGATCCTGCGATTCCTTGGTATCGGGCGCACCCGTCGTGATGAACAGCATGTCGTTCGGGCCAAAGGCCAGTCGCTGTCCGCTCGCGCCCGGACGCTCTTCGCCGACGAGGAGTTCCTTGACACCAGTGAGCTGCATGCCTTCGAGCTTTGCCCGCGCGACCACGAGGGCCATCGGCGGAACCGCGTTGGCTGCTGCGCCCTCGGGCAACTTGCCGGGCCGGTTGTAGGTGAAGTAGATCAGGCCGTTCGTCGCGAAATCGGGATGCAGAGCCACTTCGTTCAAGCCGCCCCCTCGGGCGGGAGCGACTACGGGCAGTCCCGCGATGGGCTCGGCGATGAGCTGCGCGACTTCTGCCGCGCGGGCGGCACCCCGGACCAGCCGCAACCTGGCACCCCGTTCAGTGATCAGCGCGTCGCCGTTTGGCAGGAACGCGAGGCTGAAGGGCCGGGCGAGACCCCGTGCCAGCACATCGACGCGAATCGAGTGCTGCTCCGCTGTATCCAACACATAGGGCGCATTCTTCACGACGACGGGCGCGATGCCGATCGGCGGCGGCTGCTGGCCAGCGGCGGTCCCCGCGGCCAGAACGGTGGTAACCAGAGCAGCCAGGCTCACTGACGCATGCTTGTTCATTTGGGGTCCCCGTGAGGTCTTGTTGTAATGGCTACGCATGCTCAACCAAAGACCGCTGGTCGTCAAATCACTTTCATTGGTTACCGCCAACAGCGTCCTGCAACGAGGACTCTTAAGCGGTTGACGGCATAGAGAGCGTCACCCGACTGTGCGACGCTCACGACATCCTCTTGACCCAAACCAGGTGGCGCGCCGCACATGAAGATCGACCCCCGTTCCCGCATTCGAGCCGCGCAACCCGACGCCGTCGTTGCAACCCGGGAGTTGCGGCAAATCGATGCCTACTGGCGGGCGTGCAATTACCTTGCGGCAGGCATGATCTACCTGCGGGACAATCCACTGCTTCGCGAGCCGCTGCGCGTCGAACATCTCAAGCGCCGGCTGCTGGGCCATTGGGGTTCAAGCCCCGGCCTGTCCTTCATCTACATCCATCTGAACCGGCTCATTCGAAGGCACGACGTGAATGCGCTCTTTCTGGCGGGGCCGGGCCATGGGGCACCCGGCGTACTCGGGCCTGTCTATCTTGAAGGGACGTACAGCGAGGTCTATCCGCAGAAGGGACAGGATCTCGCAGGACTGCAGCGCTTCTTCCACGACTTCTCGTTCCCCGGGGGAATCGGCAGCCATTGCACGCCAGAGATGCCTGGCTCGATTCACGAAGGCGGTGAGCTTGGCTACAGCGTGTCCCATGCCTTTGGCGCGGCCTTCGACAATCCCGACCTGCTGGTGACGGTGGTGGTAGGCGATGGAGAAGCAGAGACCGGGCCGCTCGCGACCGCGTGGCATTCGACGAAATTCCTGAACCCGATCCGCGACGGCGCCGTCCTGCCGGTCCTGCATCTGAACGGCTACAAGATCAACAACCCCACGCTGCTCGCGCGGATCTCCCACGATGAACTCGCGGCGCTCTTCCGCGGCTACGGCTGGACGCCGCACTTTGTCGAAGGCGACGATCCGGTGACGATGCATCGACTGATGGCAGAGACCCTCGAGCGCTGCCACACCGACATCAAGGCGATCCAGGAGAGCGCGCGGCAAAGCGTCAGGACGGTTCGTCCGGGCTGGCCGATGATCATCCTGCGCTCGCCCAAGGGATGGACCGGCCCCAAGGAGGTGGACGGACACCAGGTCGAAGGGACTTGGCGCGCCCATCAGGTTCCGCTCACCGGGGTCCGCGAAAATCCCGCCCATCTTGCGCAGCTGGAAGCATGGCTGCGGAGCTATCGCCCGGAGGAATTGTTCGACGAGTCAGGCAAGATCGCCGCGTCACTCCGGGGCCTGGCCCCCGTCGGCGACAGGCGCATGAGCGCCAACCCTCATGCCAACGGTGGACGGCTTCGCCGGCCGCTCCACCTGCCTGACTTCCGTCACTACGCAGTCAAGGTGGAGCTACCTGGCCGGAGCCGCTTCGGCAACACCCGCAAGCTCGGCGAGTTCCTGCGCGACATCCTGAGCGGCAATTCCGGGAACTTCCGCGTCTTCGGGCCGGATGAGACCAGTTCCAACAAACTGGATGCCGTGTATGCCGCCAGCAAGAAGACCTGGATGGCTGACTTCCTGCCTGCCGATGCTGATGGGGGCGAGCTCGCGCAGGATGGCCGCGTGATGGAGATGTTGTCGGAGCACACGCTGGAAGGATGGCTTGAAGGCTACCTCCTGACGGGCCGGCATGGGTTCCTGTCGACGTACGAGGCCTTTGTCCATGTCATCGACTCGATGTTCAACCAGCACGCGAAATGGCTGGACACCTGCCAGGACATTCCCTGGCGCGCGCCGGTCTCCTCCCTCAACCTGCTGATCACATCGACCGTCTGGAGACAGGACCACAACGGGTTTACCCACCAGGACCCGGGTTTCCTGGATGTCGTCGTGAACAAGAGTCCGCGCGTCGTGCGGATCTACCTGCCACCGGATGCCAACTGCCTGCTGGCCGTCGCAAACCACTGCCTTGCGAGTACCAACCGTATCAACGTCATCGTCGCCGACAAGCAGGAGCATCTGCAGTATCTCGATATGGAAGCCGCCATCCGCCACTGCGCCAAGGGTATTGGCCTGTGGGATTGGGCCAGCACCGATCAGGGGGGCGAGCCGGAGGTGGTGCTCGTCGGATGCGGTGACGTGGCGACACAGGAAGCGCTCGCGGCCGCGGCGCTCCTGGCAAGGCATTTTCCGGATCTGCGCCTGCGCTTCATCAATGTCGTCGACCTGTACACGATGACACCGCCCCACGAGCATCCGCACGGCCTGTCAGACCGGGATTTCGACTCGCTCTTCACGACCGACAAGCCCGTCATCTTCAATTTCCACGGCTACCCGTGGCTCATCCACCGCTTGAGCTACCGGCGCACGAACCACGACAATCTCCACGTGCGTGGCTACAAGGAAAAAGGCAGTATCAGCACCCCTCTCGAGCTTGCGATCCGCAATGAGGTCGACCGCTTCAGTCTGGCGATCGACGTCATCGACAGGGTGCCCCGTCTCAAGGTCGCGGGTGCCCATGTCAAAGAACTGCTCGAGGACATGAAGCTCGACTGCATCGCCTACGCCCACGCGGAGGGGGTCGACCGGGCGGAAGAGCAGAACTGGACATGGCAGGTTCCTTAGCATGGCATCACAACTTGAATCCTTGCGGCGCTGGTCCGTCATCGTCGCCGACACCGGTGACCTCGCGGCAATCGAACGCTTCCGTCCCCAGGACGCCACCACCAACCCGAGCCTCATTCTCGCGTCGGCGCGTGATCCGCGCTATCGTCCGCTGGTCGAGGCTGTCCTGGCACGGATCGACGGCAAGAGCGACCGGAGTGAGCGGGCCGACCAGCTGATCGATGGCCTGTTCGTCGCCTTCGGCCGGCGAATCCTGGAGTTGATCCCGGGGCGCGTGTCGACGGAAGTCGACGCCCGACTGTCGTTCCAGCAGGAAGCGACGGAAAGCAAGGCGAGACGCCTCATCGAGCTGTACGAACAGGCCGGCGTGTCGCGCGAGCGCGTGCTGATCAAGATTGCCAGCACCTGGGAAGGGATTCGTGCGGCGGAACGGCTGGAGCGTGAAGGCATCCGCTGCAATCTGACGCTGCTCTTCAGCTTTGCACAGGCAGTGGCCTGTGCCGATGCAGGTGTTACGCTGATTTCTCCGTTCGTCGGCAGGATCTACGACTGGTACCGGGCAGCCAAGGGCGGCGCAGAGATCTCACGCGAAGAAGATCCGGGCGTCGCGTCGGTTGAGCGCATCCACCAGTACTACAAGCAATTCGGCTACCCCACGCAGGTGATGGGGGCGAGCTTCCGCAAGACGACTCAGATCCTGGATCTGGCCGGATGCGATCTGCTGACCATCAGCCCCGGGTTGCTCGGCGCGCTCGAGTCGGTGGAAGGTGAAGTCCCGAAGCGGCTGGGCGCGGACGCCGCGGCAGGCGGCAGCATTTCCCGCATCACGCTGGACGAGGCCGGCTTCCGCTGGTCGCATAACGAGGATGCCATGGCGACCGAGAAGCTCGCCGATGGCATCCGCCGGTTCAACGCCGACAGCCAGAAGCTGGTGGAGTTTGCATTCGGAATGGCCGGCGCCCGCTAGTCCGGTTGGCATTCAGTGCTCGCCGCGCTCGTGATGCTCGAGCGCAGACCTCTCTGCATCCGGCCCGCCCGGCGCTGCGCCTGTCACGAATGACCAGGTCCAGAAGCCGACAACGGCAACAGCAACCACCACGCCGATGCCAGCCGCTGCGCTCGGTATGCCGGCGAGCGTGGCGCCGCGCTTGTAGCCCGTCACCATGGCTCTTGCGAGATTCTCGCGATGGGCGATGCTGCTCACGAGCACACCGAGGATATGGACGATCACGACGGCGAGCCACGTGTTCGCTGCCACGCCATGAACCTCCTCGAACATCTCGCCGCCTATCTCGTTCAGCGTGAGGTAGCCGGTTACGCCCGTGACCAGCGCCAGTGCGAGCATCAGGTACACGGCCCAGCTGCCAGCCGGGTTGTGCCCGATGTAGTCACGGCTCTGCTTGCTGACGAGATCGCGCACGTAGCCGATGGCCGCACCGGGACCGTAGGCAAAGGACGAAAAGCGTGCATACCGCGTCCCGACAAAACCCCACAGCAACCGGAATGCAACGAGACCCAGAACCGTATAGCCCAGCATCGTATGCAGGCCGCGCAGCGAGTCCTCTTCCGCAATCGTGTAGGCCACTGCGAACGCGACGGCAAGTGCAGCGTGGAAGAGGCGAACTGGCAGATCCCAGACCCTGACTGTTGCGTTCATGCTGATCACCTCGCTTAGGCCCGACAACGCCAATGCGCCGCCTGATGATCAGACTAGGGAGTGGTCCTTAACTGCCTCTTAAGACGGGGAGCGCGAAACCCGATTCTTCGAAGGGTCCCGTCAAGGGCTCCCGGGAGCGACGACCGCGCCAACCTGACCGCTGCGCTTGAGCGCGTCTGCGACGAAGCCGGACACCTTATGTTCTTCCACAAACGTGTGCAGGAAAGCTTGCGCGACCCGGCGACCCTTGGGAATGGCGACGGCCTGCGGTACGTCCATGAAGCGGTCTTTCATGATGCGCATGGTGGGGTCAGTGTTCGCATACGCTGCAAGTTGCTGACGAACGCCTGCGACAGCCTCGAGCTTGTTCGCAAGGAACAGGTCGATCATCGCCCGACCGCCGCCGGTGGCAGCGCGGACAATGGTCGCGTTCGTGATCGTGCGCGTCAGGTACAGGTCATACGCAGATCCCCGCCCGACCGCAATGCGCACACCCGGACGATCCACATCAGCCAGCGTCTTCAAGGGGGAGTCATTGCGAACCATGTAGGTTGCTTCGATCAGCACGTAGGGCGCGGTGAAGTCGAGTTCCGCCGCACGCGCCGGTTCCACGGCGATGAAGGCCACATCCAGCTGCCCTTGCTGCATGGCCTCGAAGACCTTCCCTGCGGCTTCAAACGGCACGAGTGATACGGGCACTCCCAGTCGCTTGCCGAGTTCGTTGGCAAGGTCGACGGTCACGCCCCCGAGGTTTCCGGTTTGCTCGTTCTTTTGTGCCATCACGGAATTGCCGAGATTGATGGCGGCCCGCAGCGTCCCGGTGGGCGCGAGTTCGCGGACGATCTCAGGTGTGATGTTCGCGGCAGCGGGCGCTGCGGCAGCAGCGGCTCCAGCGATCATCGTGCAGAGGACCAGAGAGAGGGCGGCGAACCGGTAAAACATGGATACTCCGTCACCGTGGCTCTAGTTGGGAAGCTTGTCGAGGGCGACCGGAGCCGCGCGGCTCGTGACATAGGCATAGATGTCCGCGAGTTCGGCGTCGCTCAGAATGTCCGGACTGTAGGGTGGCATCTGCAGGCGTGGCTTGCGTGTAAACAAAGTGAACGCCGCAAAGGGTAACGCAGCGGGTCCGAGCTTCGGCGCCGTCGAGTAGGGCGAGCCCTGGGCTTCACCCCCGTGGCATTGATGGCAACCGACCCTGAAAAACGTGGTCTTGCCCCGGGCGGCGCTGCCTGCGGTTGCCGCCGGGCCCGGTGTTTGCGCCCCGGCCCCGAGCGACACCACCAGCAGAGACGCAAGTGCAATCGAGGAGATCCGGTTCATGAGTGTGTTCCGGCGAATCATCGCGGCTGCACCATGACGTCGACCATTGCAGGCTCGCCGCGCTTGACGACAGCAATGGCGCGCTTCAACGCCGGACCAATATCCCGTGGATTGCTGATCGGTCCTTCCGCGTACCAGCCCATGCTCTGTGCGAGCTTGGCGTAGTCGATTCCGGGATTGTCGATCTCATTGCCGATGTGTGCACGGTCGACGCCGCGGTTGCGGCGATTGGACATGCGCTGAATGTGCATCATCTCCTCGTGATACGCCCTGTTGTTGTTCATGATCGTCAGCACAGGAATCCTGTGGTGCGCTGCCGTCCATAGCACGCCCGGTGCATACATCAGGTCGCCATCGTTCTGGATGTTGACGGACAATCGCCCATGCTTGCGGTTGGCGAGGGCGGCGCCAATGGCCGCCGGTGCGCCATAGCCGATGCCGGAGCCACCTGAGACACCGAGATGCTGGTAATGCTTCGTAAAGTCCCACAAGCGGACCGGCCAGCCGCTCAAACCACCGCTGACCAGCGACCAGTCTTCCTTGCGGATCTGTTCCCAGATTTCGGCCGCGAGGCGTGCCGTGGTGATCGGCGAGGCGTCCCAGGCAAGGGCTGCGTCCCCCCGGAACCGTTCGCGGGCCGCAGCGCTCGCCTCTGCGAGTGCCTTGCCGCGGCGCTCGAAAGTGCTCTTGCGCTGGTCGGTGAGCAGCCGGCGCACGGCTTCGATCAACGAGGGCAAGGTGGCCTCGCCGTCGCCGGTCAGGGCCATGTTGACGGCTGCGTAGCGTTGAAAGTCCTGGTAGTTCGCCTTCTGGATGAGATCGGTCGAATTCAGCGTGATCAGCTTTGCATCCGGCCTGACAGCCGGTCGCGTCGTCCGCTCCACCTGGTCGATAAAGATATTGGTAGCGCCGAAGAAGTTGCTGATTTCGAGGCCGACAATGACATCTGCTGCAGCAATGGCTGCGTTGCTCCGGTAAGTCTGGTTCAGCGGGTGGCGCGTCGGGAAGTTCATCCGTCCGGCGCCGACGGGCGGCATCAGGTTCGGTATCGTGCTCACCACGCCCGCCTGTAACAGTTCGGCCAGTTCGACCAGTCGCTCGAGCCCGGCGGGCGTGCGCGCCAGGCGATCGGCGATGAATAGCGGTTGTTCTGCCTCGACCAGCAGGCGTGCCAGTTCAGTCACGGCGCCTGATTCGGCCTGGGGCGGCGATGGCGGTGTCAGCTTGGGAATGACCAGCGTCCGGTCGGAATGGATCGGCTGTTCCTGCAATTCCGTGTCGGCCACGATGACCACCGGGCCCGATGGCGGCGTCATCGCCATTTTATAGGCGCGAACGGCGGATTCGCCGAAGTGCTGCAGCGACACCGGCGAGTCGTCCCACTTGGTGAAGTCGCGCACCAGGGCGGCCGCATCCTGCACGCTGTGCACCCATTCGACCCCAGGCTGGCGCATCGTGGCATCGAGCGTGTTGCCAAGGATCAAGTACACCGGAACCCGGTCGCACCAGGCGTTGTAGACCGCCATCGATGCGTGCTGGATGCCCACCGTGCCATGCGCCATGACCGGCAGCGGAGTGCCTTCCGCCTTGAAATAGCCGTGCGCCATCGCGACGGACGACTCTTCGTGCATGCAGGTGATCAGTTCCGGCCTGGAGTTCCCGCCGTAGTTGATGATCGATTCGTGCAGGCCGCGGAAGCTTGAGCCCGGATTGGCGCAGATGTACTCGAAGCCGAGCGACTTCAGTACATCCACCATGTAATCGGAGCCAGGGCGGCCTTCTGAGCGCACTTCACTGACGGAGGGGCTGGCAGAGGGACTGGCGTCGGGGGAAGCAGCGCCTTGTGGGGGCGTCGGCGCCTGTGCGGCAGCGGCGGTCGCCGCTGCAGCGGCCGCACCCGTCGCCGCTGCCTGTAACAGGAAACTGCGCCGTCCCTTGGAAACCTCGTCTGATTGCGACATGGCGGCATAGTATGCGCACGGATGCCGGCCTCGCAAGCTGGGCACTTGCCCTGGATTGAGGCTGAAGGGCCCAGAGCAGTAACGTTAAACCGCAGTCCACTAACTGTTATTAACGTCCCTTTTCATCTTTACCTTCCTAGACTCAGCGCCCCACAACAGCCGGGCAAGCCCGGATGCAGCAAGCAGGTCCGGGAGACAGGTATCCCGCCCTGCGGCCCCTTGGTAGAGAATGCCCTCGCGGGCCATGGAGTCCTTGCCGATGAAATCGCCTTTCGCCTTGCTGGTTGCCACCGGTGCCCTCGTTCCACTCGCTGCTTCGGCAGCCCAGGCGCCTGCCGAGCAGACCGAACTGACCACTATCACGGTCACGGCCTCCAAGCTCCGCGTCCTTGAACAGGAAACGCCCACGTCCAGCCGGCTCGGCCTCACTGCCCGCGAAACCCCTGCAACGATCGATACGATCGATTCCGACGAAATGCTTGGTCGCGGGTATCCCACCATCGAATTCGCGACAGCGAGCATGCCGGGCGTCATCACGGGCGGCTCGCCCGGCGACTTGGCCGACTTCTCCATGCGAGGCTTCAGCGGCCAGCAGATCTACCTGCTGCACAACGGGCTGGCCATCGGACCATCGAACATGGTCAACCGGCCCATGAACACCTTCAACCTGGATCGGGTCGAGATCCTGAAAGGCCCGTCCTCCGTCCTCTACGGACAGGGCGCCATCGGCGGCGTCGTCAATATCGTCAACAAGCGCCCGAGCTACTCAGACGTGCCGCTGGAAATCGCGGCCTCCATTGGCCGGTTCGGCGCTACGGCGATCGGAGTGGGCGGCGGCACGCATTGGGGCGACACGGTCGCAGTCCGGGCCGACGTTAGCCGCACCGCATCGGATGGTTACGTCAAGAATGCGTCTTCGGACTCCCTGAGCATTTCCGCGGGCATCAACTGGAAGCCGTCGGACAACGTGGAATGGCGCTTCCTGCTGGATTACCTCGAAGACCATCCTTCCGCCTACTTCGGAACGCCCCTGGTGACAAACGCCTTCGCGACGCAGCGCCTGAATGGCGTCCTGACGTCGGATGCCGGACTGACCCTGGACAAGCGGCTGCGCTACACCAACTACAACGTCGGCGACAATCGCATTGATGCCAAGCAGTACTGGCCACAGCTCGAACTCACCTGGAACATCAACTCGTCGCTGACCCTCTCGAATACAGCGTACTACTACGACGCCACCCGCAAGTGGATCAACTCGGAGGTGTACGCTTTCAACGGTGCGACCAACCTGATCGATCGCGACCGCTTCTTCGTGTTCCATGACCAGCAGCTCTATGGCGACCAGTTGAGCCTCACCCACAGCGGATCAATCGGCGGGCACGCCAACACGTTCGTGGTCGGTCTCGACTACAGCAATCTCGACTTCATGCGCAGCCGCGGCTTTCCGGATGGCGACAGCGTGGATCCTTTCAATCCCAATCCCGGTGTCTTCGGCGATATCGTCGAACGCAAGAGCCCGACCAAATGGGGCAGCTCCGCGCTGTTCTTCGAGGATGCGGTTGCCCTCACGCCCGCAATGAAGCTGGTATTCGGTGGACGCTTCGACAGCCTGGACCTCGAGCGCAAGAACTACGGTCCCACCGGCGCTTTCCAGGCTGCTTCCAGCTTCAATCGCACGTTCAATGGCAGCAACTGGCGCTTGGGGCTCGTCTACAACGTCACGCCGAACATCACGCCTTATCTGTCCTTCAATACGGGCCAGGATCCCGTCGGGTCGAATGTCTTCCTCGTCAATGCGAGCCAGAATTTCGACCTGAGCGACGCGAGGCAGGTGGAGGCAGGTATCAAGGTCACGACCAATGATCGTCGCGGTGACCTTACCGTTGCGCTCTATGACATCAAGCGCAAGAACATCCTGACGCAGATCAACAATCTCGGGGACTTGAGCAACGTGGGCGAGCAGAAGTCCCGCGGCTTCGAACTGGCCGGCAACCTCCGTCCGATCGACCCACTGACGGTCAGTGTCAACCTGGCGTTCACCGACGCCAGGTTCGGCCGGTTCTTCGATCCGGACTTTGGGGTGGATGCGACAGGCAATGTGCCGGCCAACTCGCCCAAATGGGTGGCGAACCTGTGGACGAACTACGTGGGTGTAGCCGGCACGCCGCTTGAACTCGGCGGCGCAGTCCGCTACGTCAGCAGTCGCGAGGGCGATTCAGCCAACACGCTGCACCTCGACGCCTACACGCTGGTGAACCTGCATGCGGGCTATCGACTGGCCAACAACCTGATGCTGACTGCTCGCGTGAACAATGTCTTCGACAAGGCGTATGCGCAGTGGGCCGACGTGTTCTACCCGACAGAAGTGCTGCTCGGTTCGCCGCGCAGCTACGAGTTCGGGTTCGTTGGCCGCTTCTAGCCTGGGCACGCAGTCGATCGTGGGCGGGCTGGTCTGGCTGCA
>Ga0114966_10005323_pt1 | contig 10913 bp, 9 predicted proteins | sample M_130207_XF_Meta_FD_87029 | JGI IMG/M metagenome (GOLD analysis project Ga0114966, IMG submission 87029) | Freshwater microbial communities from Lake Montjoie, Canada to study carbon cycling - M_130207_XF_MetaG | ecosystem: Environmental > Aquatic > Freshwater > Lake | place: Lake Montjoie...
GGCAATGCCGCCGCCGACGTGCAAGACAAATGGACTGCGTTACCGCCGCTGCCCGACGCATGGGAAAAACAAATAGCCGCACGCCGCGATGCCGCGATGCGCGCCCTGTCCGAACCTGCATCGGCCGATGACTACCGCAAGCGGGTCGAACACGGCATCGAAACACGCCGCGATAAATTGCTTGAACTCGAATTGGCGCTGGGCCTCGACAGCCCGGCCGAATTTCAGAAACTGCGGCTGGCGTTGCAGGTAAAGCAACTGCGCGACCGCTTCAAGAACGAAGCAACCGCCCGTGCCAATACTCCCGCCGAGCGCCTGCTCGCGTGGTGCGCTGAACCCGGCGTGGCCGACGACTCCGACCGCCAGCGCCTGCAGCGGATTTTTACGAAAATCAGCGGCAAAGCCTGAAATACCGCAAGGCCCATCAGGTTGCGGTCTTCGTGAACCTGACGGTCACCGCCCGCGCGGCAAAATCCGTCACCACGTTGATGAGCGCCGGCTTGCCGTTTTTCATCGCAGCTTTCGCGCGCTCCAGCGCCGGGCCGATATCTTCCGGCTTCTCGACCTGCTCGCCGTGGCAGCCGAGCGACTGCGCCATCAGATCGTAGCGCGTGTAACCCAAATCGCGCCCCGGCTTGTCGTGCTTGGGGTCTGCGGTCCAGCCGCCGTTCAGGCTGATGATGACCAAAATCGGCAGCTTGTGGCGCGCCGCGGTATCGAGCTCCATTGCGTTGAGGCCGAACGAGCCATCGCCGTGCAGTACAACAACCTGCTTGTCGGGACACGCTGTTTTTGCTCCCACGCCGAAAGGCATGCCCACGCCCATGATGCCGAACGTGCCGGAATTGATGCGATGGCGTGGGATGTAGGTCGGTATCGACTGCCGGCCGTAATTCAGGATCTCCTGTCCATCCACCACCAGGATGGCGTCGCGATCGATGAAATCGCGCACTTCTTTGCACAAACGCAGCGGATGTATCGGCACGCTGGAAGTGGACATCGCCTGCTCCGCCTCGGGCCGCTTGGTCGCTTCGATGGACGCCAGATTGCCGCGCCAGTCCGCGAACGCGCCGGCGTTGACGCGCGAACCTGCGGCAGCAAGCAGTTGCTGCATCACGGCTTTCGCATCGCCGACTATCCCGATATCGACGCGCGAACCTGCACCGATTTCAGCCGGATCGATATCGATGCGGATCACTTTCGCGGTTTTCGATACACGCGGCGGCGAAATCTGGCCGAACACGTAGTTCAATCGTGTGCCGACGATCAGCAGCAGGTCGGCTTCTTTCAACGCCGTCGAGCGCGCATTGAGGAAAGCGTTCGGGTGATCTTCCGGCAGCACGCCCCGCCCCTGCGGCGTCGTATAGATCGGCATACCGGTGTCGAGCACCCATTTGCGCAATTCATCGACCGCGTCTGACCACAGCACACCGCTGCCCGACAGTACCACCGGCTTGCGCGCGCCTTCGATCAGTTTCAGCGCCTGTTCGATCAGCGCCGGATCGCCCTGCGGCCGGTTGCGTACCAGCGTGCGCGTGAGATCGGGCCATTTCACCAGCGTCTCGTCGATCTCGTTGTTGATGACGTCCGACGGCAGATCGAGATACACCGGGCCCGGCTTGCCCGCGATGGATTGCCGGAATGCTAGGTCGATCATCTCGGGGATGCGCTGCGTCGTGTAAACGCGCTGCGCCCATTTGGTGACCGGCTTCATTACCGCGACCTGGTCGATTTCCTGGAATGCGCCGGTCAGATATTCGCCTATCGGACTGGACCCGCCGAACGCAACGATGGGGCTGCAATCGATCAACGCGTTGGCGAGACCGGTCGTGAGATTCACTGTGCCGGGACCGGACGCCCCCATGCACAGGCCCGGCTTGTTGGTGACGCGCGCGTAAGCGTGGGCACTCATCGCCGCCGCCTGCTCGTGACGCACGTCGATGCCGCGTATACCTTTTTGCATGGTGCGCGTCAGCACGCCGTTGATCGGCCCGCCCATGATGAAAAAGAAATCCTTGACGCCGATGCGATGCAGGGTCTCGGCGACGAGTTCATTGCCTGAAATTTTTGCCATGATGTGTTCCTAGTGCTTGCCGGCGATCTTGAGCGGCGTTTCTTTCACGTATTCCTTGATTTCATCCTTGCTGAGACCAGCCCAGTCGGCCAGCACGTCCTCGGTATCCTGCCCCAGCATCGGCGCACATTTCACCTCGACGTTGCTGGCGGACATTTTCACCGGCCAGCCCGGCATCCAGATTTCGCCACGTTCGGGATGGTGGACGGGAGCAAACATACCGCGCTTGCGCAAATGCGGGTCGGCCGTCAGTTCCGCCGTATCGAGCACCGCTCCCGCCGGCACGCCCGCATTTTGCAGTTTTTCCATGGCCTCGATCTTGGTATGGCGCGCACACCATTCCGAAACCAGTCCATCAACGACGGTAGCGTTCTTGACGCGCATCGCCGGCGAGGCGAAACGCGGATCGTCCTTGAGATCTTCGCGGCCGATCACGGTCAGCAGGCGCTGCCAATGCCAGTTGCCGGCGCGCGAGTTGTAAACCATCACGTAATCGTTAGGCCCGCCCGGTTTGCACACGTACAGCTCGCTAGGCGCGGTGGCGCCGATGGAACTCTGGTTGCCGGTGCGCTCCACCGGTTTGCCAAACATTAACTGACCGGCGAAGCAGATGCGGTTGAAGTTGATGACCGCGTCCTGCATAGACACTTCGATGCGCTGACCGAGTCCAGTGGCATGGCGCTGGTTCAACGCGGCGAGTATGCCGACCAGGCAATGGATGCCCGCGCCGGTATCGCCGACGTGCGGACCCGGCCGCAGCGGCGGCCCACCTTCCACGCCGGTAATCGCGAATGCGCCGCCGACCGCCTGCGCGATCATGTCGAAGCTCAGATATTTTGCATAGGGGCCGTCTGGCGCAAAGCCCTTGATTTGCGCGAATATCAAGCGTGGATTTATTTCACGCACGACGTCCCAACCGAAGCCCATTTTCTCGATGCCGCCGGGCGACATGTTCTCGATCATGATGTCAGCTTCCGCCACCAGCTTTTTCATCACCTCTTTGCCACGTTCCGATTTGAGATCGCACACCAGGCTGCGCTTGTTGGCGTTCATGATGATGAAGTAAAAGGAGTCGGTGCTGCCGGTGTTGCTCGAAGCAAAGCGGCCGTTCTCCCCTGCCTGCGGCTCCACCTTCACAACGTCCGCGCCCAGCCACGCCAGCGCCTGCGTGCACGAAGTGCCGGCTTCGTATTGCGTCAGGTCGAGAACTTTGATGCCGGCCAGCGCGGTGGATGTGTTTGGATTCTTCGATGTCGCGTTCATGCTTTTCCTCTTTTTGCGATTTATGAGTGATGTGTTTTATTCGGCGTGGATATTGGCGGATTCGGTCGGGCAGTTGGGGCCTATGGGTTTGACGGGATAACCCTGGGCGCCGGCGAACCCGGCAGCGAAACCCGCCAATGCCAATCCGGCCACTGACAGCGCGACACTCTGCTTCATGCTTCTCCCCTCGACCGTCCAAGCGCAGTCCGGCGCCGCGGAATTTCGCGGCTGGCGGTGCGCGTGCGGATTTTTATAAACAGGATTACGGCTGGCGTTGCGCCATCCGACCCTCAACTGGATAGTAAACCGGGCGCGTTCAGCTTGCCAGCATGAAATCGGCTACGCGCCCGTTTTTTTATTCGGCGACTGTTCCGGCCGCCGGCTTTGCAAATTGCACGCGCGTTGCATACAATGGATTTTAGCCGGCAAATCACCCCAAACGCCCATGCAAATGCAGCAATGCTACGTCGTAGACTCCGCCAACGCACCGTGGAAGCGCAGCGCCTCCGAAGGTGTGTCTTTCGAGTGCCAGGTGCTGCTGGCGGGCGACGATGGCGGCCCGGAAGCCATGCGGTTTCGTTTCGATGACTGTCCGTCGGTCTACGCGCATATGCATCTGACCCCGCAATTCCAGTTGCTGCTGGGCGGCGCGATGGACTTTCCGCGCGGGGTAAAGCATCTGGAAGCGCTGGCCATCCACTACACCGACCACAACATGCCTTACGGACCGTTCGCGGTGTCGGGCGGACACGACATGCTGGTGCTGCATCCGCGCGCCGGCGGCATCATCTCCATGGCCAACCTCGAGGCGCGGCGCAAGATCAATCTGCGCGGGCGGCTCTTCGCATCGCTTGCATCCGATACGGAATGGCAGCCTTTGCCCGACATCGAAAGCGGAGCGTTCAAACTCCTGATGCCGCACGATTTCGGGCCGGCGGCCGTCGTCGTCAAAGTGCCAGCCCACGCCGCGCTGGCGATGCCCGCGCCGGAATTCGGACGATATGAGGTGGTCCTCGAAGGTTCGGTTATCATGGAAGGACAGGAAATCACACCGCCAGGTTTTCGCTATGTGCGCGGCGACACAGCCGCTGCTCCTATCATCAGCGGTGAGAACGGCGCCAGCGTGGCATTCCTGACGTTCGACCAGAATGCGCTGGAAGGCGGGATAATCGAAGGCAGCCTCGCCGTGGAAGCGGCCGAGGCCATGGCCAGAGCCATTTAGGAGACGCAACCATGACAGCAACCCAGGAAACCACGCAGCCTTTTCGCGTCGCGGTGTTTGCGGACTTCGTCTGTCCCTACAGCTTCCTCGCCGTCGAGCAGATGGACCGCCTCGCCCGCGAGTACGACGTGCAGCCGCTGTGGCGCCCGCACTTGCTGCACCCCGAGACCCCGCCCGAAGGCAAGATGCGCGAACGCAATGCCGAAACCATCGCCAGCGACGAGCGCCGCCACGCGTGGTTCAAGGAAATGGCGCCGGAACAATATCCACGCATACGCTTTCCGCAGAAGCGGCAATACAGCATGCTGGCGTTCGAGGCCCTGGAATTTGCTTACGACCGTGGTCTCGATTTCCCGTATAAAACTGCCTTGTACGACCTGATGTGGACTGAAGGCGCCGACATCGGCGAGCACGAAACCCTGATGACGGCGGGTGAACGCATAGGTCTGAACCCGGCCGAAATGAAAATCGCGCTGTACGAACGGCATTACGCCGAGCGCGCGCTCGCCGCGGTCAACCAGGCGCGCGAAATCGGCATCATGAACACGCCGACCATCTTTCTCGGCAAAACGCGCATCAACGGCTGGACATATTACGAAGTCATGCAGGAGATCATGGAACGCCAGGGCATGCACCCGCGCGAAGCTATCGCGAGCTAGCGCTCAACCGGACGCATTGCGCGCGTCACTTTGCGAAGCGCAACAGCGATACCAGCTCCGACACGTCTTCGAGCTCGTCCACCTTCCAGCATAGTTTCAGCAAACGCGACAACCGCCGCGGCGACAGAAACCCCTCGTTCAGGCCGCGCAGCTTTCTTTCGATGTCTTTGTCGCTCGCCGGATTGCGGACATGGCCGAGCGGATGGTCGATGTTACTGGCTATGCGTTTGCCGTTCTTGAGCACGACTTCCATCCGGCACGGCACGCTCTGCGGCTGCAGCTTGTCCAGCTCCTTGTCGTAAATAACCTGGACTTTCTGTATCAGCGCGCGCAGCTTCGGATCGAACATGCGCTCTTTGGCATAAGTTCCTGCATCGACCCAGCCATATAGCAGGGCCGCGCTGACCAGGAAAGGAATACTGTGGTCGGCGGTTTCGCGCGTGGTCGGGTTCCATTTCTCCGGTTCGCTGCCGATTTCGCTCCACGCAAACCAGTACGTCGTGACGACTATTGCTTCGACCTCGTCCGCATTGATCTGCGGACGGATGGCGAGCATCGCTTCGATCGGCGCCTGGCCGTGGTATTCGCACGGATAAATCTTGATCTGGCTGTCGGCCACGCGAAAATGTCCTTGCGGACCCGGCAGTGCGGGCCAGTCGAATTTTCCGGCGGCATTCCATAGTCCCTGCTCGCCTTCGAACACCTTGTCGGGGCCGGTCATGCCGGCTGCAGCGAGATCGACGGCGAACACGGCATTGCGGCACGCGTTGCCGGCGGCAGCGCCCTTCCACATCGTGAGTTGGCCGCGCCGCGCGACTTCCAGTGCCATATTGGGCGTCAGCGCGAGAGACAGCGCATTGGCCATGCGGGCGTGATCGAGCCCCATGATTTTGGCGAGGCCTGCTGCCGCCGCCAGCACCGTATAAACCAGGTGGTCCCAGCCGCGGTTGCGTATGCGGTTGCCCGCGAAAAATCCCAGGTACAGTTCGTAGACGATGATAGACGCGAGCAGGAAAGTCTCGCCGTCGGTGCGGTGGTGGTCCGTAACTGCCAGCAAAGCGCCGAACGCATCGCTGGGGTGCCCGCCGCCGCTGCCAGTCGCGTCGTTGAGATCGAGGTACCGGATCATCACGCCGTTCGCGAACGCCGCGAGTTCGGGCGTCGTGCGGTCGAGCGTGCCGAATACACGCGCCGTTTTTTTACTGCTGACCTTGCCCGCAACCGCGCGCGCGATGACGCAGGGTTCGGCACTGAATCCCCCGATGGCGCAGGCGAGGCTGTCGATGAGACGGCGCTTGCACTCGTGTATCGCTTCGGGCGTGAGGTCGGCGTATTCGAGATTGAATGTGAAGTCGGTCAGTTTTTTTAAAGTGGCATCCACGCGTTCAGCCCTTTAAATCAGCGAAACCGCAACAGTGCATCCGCGGCGATCACACCTACGGGCCGCACCAGCAGCGGATTGATGTCCATTTCTTCAAGGCTGTTGCGCAACTGCCACGCCAGATCGGAAACGGCGACCAGCGTTTGCGCCAGCGCCGGGATATCGCCGGGCGGCTTGCCGCGCACGCCGGACAGGATAGGCGAAGCGCGCAGCTCGGCAATCATTTCGCGCGCAGTTTCGAGACCGAAAGGTGCTAACCGGTAAGTTACGTCTTTCAGCGTCTCCGCAAAAATGCCGCCGAGACCGAACGCCACTACCGGGCCGAATACGGAATCATTGACCACACCGACTATGGTTTCTATGCCATCGGTAATCATTTCCGATACCAGCAGGCCGTCGAGTTTCGCTTTGGGTGCTGCGCGCTGCACGCGCTCCAGCATTTCGCGCACGGCAACTGCGAGCTCAGTGTCGTTGCGTATATTGAGGCGCACGCCGCCGATCTCTGACTTGTGCGGTATGTCGCGCGAAACCACTTTGAGCGCCACCGGAAACACCGTGCCCTCGGCATCTCCTGCAGACAAGGCCGCAGCGGGCAGCAGGCGGTCATTGGTCACCGCTATGCCCCAAGCCTTGAGGATTTCCTTGCTTTCATGCTCGCTCAGCGTGCCCGATGGGTATTTCTTCAATGAAGGTGCTTGCACTTGCTCCGCAGCGCGCACCCTGGTCCGGGCCCGTTGATAATCGGACAACACTTTCATCGCTTTCACCACGCGGGTTGGCGACGGCAAAATCGGAATCGCCGCTTTTTCCAGTATGTCCATGCCGCCGCCGGTGGTTTCCCGCGGCACCGACAGAAAAGTAAAAATCGGCTTCTTGTGTTTTTGCACTGCCTCGGCCAGCACCGTCGCGCCATTGCGCGCATGCTCGCCGGTCGTCGTCGCGAACAGCACACCCAACTGGTGCACCGCCGGATCGGCGAGCACCGCATCGACCGCCTCGCGAAAGCGCGGCGTGTTCGCGTCGGTGATGAAACCGGCAGCGTAGTCGATCGGATTTTCCAGCGAGGCCGTGCCAGGCAGCACTTTCTTCAGGATGGTATGTGTCGGCGGCGAAAGCTCCGCCAGGCGGATGCCGTACTGATCGGCGGCGTCCGAAAACACCACGGCCGAGCCGCCCGAGCCGCCCATGATCGCCACGTCGTCGCCCGCCGGCCGGTCGCCGAATGCCAGCAGGCACTGGATGCAGTCGATCGCCTCTTCCATTTCATGCACTTCCACCACGCCGCATTGACGAAACGCCGCGCGATAAATGTCGTACGAGCCCGTCATATTCGCCGTGTGTGACGCCGCCGCTTTGACGCCCTGCTCCGTATTGCCGGCTTTCCAGACGACGATGGGCTTGCCGGCTGCCAGCGCGCGCTCGGCCGCAGCGACGAAGCGGCGGCCGTCATTCATGCCTTCCATGTATATCAGGATGAGTTTGGTGCCGGGATCATCGATCATGGCCTCGACCAGTTCGGGTGTCGTCAGATCGCTTTCGCTGCCGCTGGCAACGACCTGACGAAAGCCGACGCCGGCCGCGGCGCAACGCACGACCAGGCTGTTGCCGAAGCCGCCGCTCTGTATCACTACCGACACCGGCCCGGGCTGCAACACCGGCGGACGCGCGAGACTGCCGAATGCAGCGTAGGCGCGCGTATGGACGTTGACGAGGCCGAGACAATTGGGGCCGACTATCCTGACGCCGTGCTTGCGCGCAGCAGCAAGCATCTGCGCCTCGCGCTCTTCCCCTTCCTTGCCCATCTCCCGGAAACCGCCGCCGACGACCACGACGAAACGCACGCCGTATGCGCCGCACTCGTCGACCGTCTGCGGCACCAGCGCGGCAGGCAGGGCGATGACCACGATATCGCACGGTTTCGGCACGTCCTTGATCGCGGCATAACAGCGCAGACCCGCCACCTCCCCGTACTTTGGATTGACCGGGTAGACGCCGCCCTTGAATCCGTTGTCCTGCAGCGCCCTGATGGTTTGCGCGCCGGGACGGTTGGCTTCGGGGCTCGCGCCTATGACTGCGATCGAGCGTGGATTAAAAAGATATTCAAAGTTACTCAACTTGCCTGCCTCAATGTAATGACCGGAGCCTGCGCCGTTGCCGGTTACTGGTCCTTGATTTTGGGATCGCGCTTTTCACGCCACGCGTCGTGGCTTTCTTTTTTGTCGTCCGTGCCTTCCAGCGTCGTAAACCGGTAAAGGTCCATCAATGCTGAGTCGGCCAGGTTCGGCATGTTGATGCCCTGGTTCAGCGACTCCTTGGTGAGGCGGCTCGCGAGCGGCGGATGGCCCGCGATGAAATCCGCGACTTCCATCGCCTTCGCCATCAGTTCCGCATGCGGCACCACCCATTGCGCGAGGCCTATGCGCTGCGCTTCGTCGGCCTTCAGCGGAAAGCCCATGCCGAGGCGCATCGCGTTGCCCTTGCCGACCCAGCGCGCCAGCCGCACCAGCGCCGCCTGCGCGGGAATGATGCCGAGCTTGACCTGGGTCAACCGCCAGTCAGCGCGCTCGGAAGCGACGATCAGGTCGCAACAATAGGTGACGATGCAGCCTATGCCGACGGCGTAGCCGTTGACCGCGCAGATCAGTGGCTTGGGAAAATCATCCATCACCTTGAAGGCGTGGAAACGCCGGTTGGGCAGATTGCGGATGAAATCGCCGACGGATTTCAGCACATGCGTGTTCGGGTCTTTCAGGTTGGCACCGGCGCAAAAAGCGCCGCCGGCTTCATCGCCCGTCAGGATCACGCTGCGGATTTCCGGATCCTCTTCCAGCACGCGCAGCCCGTCGCGCAGTTCGCCGTAAAAATCCTCGCACCACGCGTTACGCACCTCGGGGCGGCTCAGCGTCAGCACGCCGACGTGTCCGCGTTTTTCACAAAGTATGGGCATACCGTTCCTCTAAAAAATTCGCTTCGATTTGACCACTCAATCGGCCCGCATGCCGACGGCTTTGATGACCTTGCTGTTCTGCTCAAGTTCGCGCTTGATCAATTCGCCAAACTCCCTGGGCGAACTGCCCACCACGTCGGTACCCGCGGCCGTGAATCTTTCATTGGCGTAGGATGTTTTAAGCACCTCGCCGATCTGCTTGTAGAGTTTGTCGATGATCGCGGCCGGTGTGCCCGCCGGCGCCAGCAAGCCCTGCCACGGCGCGGTATTGAAATCCTTGATCCCGGCTTCCGCCAGCGTCGGCACTTCGGGCAGATACGACACGCGATCCTTGCCCGAGGTGCCGAGGATTTTGACCTTGCCGCCTTTGATATAGGGCATTACGGTCGGCGGTGTCGTAAATATCAACTGGACTTCGCCGGAGACCATCGCTGTCAACGCTGGCGCGCCGCCTTTGAACGGAACCGACACCATTTGCGTGTTGGTGAGTATCTTGAAAAGCTCGGCCGCCAGCGCGCCCGAACTGCTGGGCGTAGCGAGGGCCACATTCAGCTCATTCGGCCTCGCCTTGGCGAGCGCGATCAACTCCTGCACCGTGTTGGCCTTCACCCCGGCGTTGATCGCCAGCAGCAAGGGTTGCGAGCCGGCCATGGTAACGGGAGCGAAATCCTTGTAGACGTCGTACGGGACTTTACGGTAAATGAACGGCACTATGGTGTGCGCAGCGTAGGTAAACAACAGCGTATATCCATCCGGCTGAGCGTGAGCGACGATTTCGTTGCCGAGTATGCCGCCCGCCCCCGCGCGATTGTCGATCACGAACGCACCGCCGAGCTGCTCACCCAGCTTGGTCATGACGATCCGCGCGATGATATCGGTGCCGCCGCCCGAGGCGACGGGAACGATGACTCTGACAGGTTTGTTCGGGTAGCCTGCCGCCGCCTGTTGCGCGAACGCGGCTGCCGCGCACAATGACAAACCGGCGGCCAGAATGAAACGGGGGCCAAATTGCATAATTACTCCTTCTGACAAATAGTCCGGTAAATTAATCAAGGCCGATAACCGAATGAAGGCGGCCCTGCCGCAATAGTGCCCGCGCACAACGACGCGAATTCGCACAGCAACCGCCGCGTATCGCGCGGATCGATGATTTCATCGAAGTTATAAGCTTCGGCCGTGCGAAACGGCGAGCACACGCGGTCCAGCCTCTGCTCAATCTCCGCGAGCTTTGCGGCCGGATCGGGTGCGTCGGCCAATTCCGAGCGATACGACGCTTCGAGTCCTCCCGCGATCGGCATCGATCCCCAATTCGCCGACGGCCACGCGTAACGCGTCGAATAGCGCGAATTATTGGCGTGCGCGCCGCC
>Ga0114966_10005324_pt1 | contig 10912 bp, 8 predicted proteins | sample M_130207_XF_Meta_FD_87029 | JGI IMG/M metagenome (GOLD analysis project Ga0114966, IMG submission 87029) | Freshwater microbial communities from Lake Montjoie, Canada to study carbon cycling - M_130207_XF_MetaG | ecosystem: Environmental > Aquatic > Freshwater > Lake | place: Lake Montjoie...
ATGAGAAGGGAGCCTTCACGGGGGCACTTCGGCAGAAAAACGGGCGTGTCGAGGAGGCGGATGGGGGAACCATTTTTCTCGATGAAATAGGTGACATGAGCCGCCCCTTACAAGCGAAACTTTTACGGTTTTTGGAAGATGGAACCTTTACTCGTGTTGGGGGAAACCAGGAGCTGAGAGTCGATGTTCGTCTGATTGCGGCGACCAATCGCGACATTGTTGCGGCTATCCAGATGAACCAGTTCCGAGAGGACCTCTTTCATCGACTGAACGTCGTCCAGTTCCGTCCACCGGCATTGCGCGAACGCGGCACCGACGTGCTGCTGTTGGCGGAGCATTTTTTGAAGCACTTCAGATTGTCGATGAACCGAAATATCGAAGGGTTTTCGAAAGGAGCGCAGCAAGAGTTGATGTCCCATCACTGGCCCGGAAATGTACGGGAGCTGAGAAACGTCATCGAACGTGCGGTCATTTTGGAGAACACCAAAGAAGTTCAGTCGTCAAATCTGCCCGATTTTCACCTTGAGACTCGGCTCAGAAAATCTGAACCCGCAGGAACGCAGGTCGTCACCGGTTCGTTAAACGAAATCATCTCTAACTATGAGCACGACCTGATCGCGAACATCCTCGAACAAAACCACTTCAGCCTCACTCGCACGGCCGATCAACTTCAGATTAGTCGGCACGCGCTTCGCTACAGAATGCAGCGTCTGAATATCAGCCTTGGTTCAGACGAGGACCCAAATTTTACTACAAAAGAAGCCAGTTTATGAGCGACGCAATGAACCTGATCCCAATTTTGGCAGAAATCGAGTTACCGGGCGCGGTGAGCAAAGGCACAAACCTCGTCCCTGGGTTGCTATTTAAAGATACCGTGCTGATTGGTGGCGGGGTGTTGTTTATTGTGATCATTCTCGTCGCGTGGGCCGTGTTTATTCGAAAGCCGCGACGTGAACCCGATCGAGTTTATCCCTCATCAAAAAAGCTGACAGCCGAAGAGCAGGCGGAATCACGACGTCGCCGCAAGAAAAGGCGGGAACCGCGCCGATCTCATCGGAGCCGCAACCCCACCTTAGCGGATACAGGCGGATTACCTCCAGCGCGTGTTGGTGATTCACAGGAATTGAGTTAACCGGTTCTCTCGTTCGGGCAAGATGCAAATCAGTGAGACGATCACTCGCAAGAGTGCCTCAAATTTGGCCTTAGCGTTTGTGCTGCTCCCTAAAGCGAAACGTGCGGGGATGTGTGCGCTTTATGCGTTCTGTCGAGAGGTGGACGATGTGGCTGATGATGAATCTGTTCCTGTCGAACAACGTCGTCGACAACTCACGGACTGGCGTCATGATATTCAGGCTGCTTATCAGGAGGCTGCGCCTCAGTTTGCGGTTACAAAGGAGCTGGCGGTCATTATCCGAACCTACAATTTAAAATATGAATTATTTGACGAGTTGATTCGTGGTGTTGAGATGGATTTAGACACGAACCGGTATGAAACTTTTTCTCAACTCGAAACCTACTGTTACCGTGTAGCCTCGGTTGTCGGATTGTTAAGTATCGAAATCTTTGGATATCAAAACCACAAAAGCCGTGAGTATGCGATTTGCTTAGGTAAAGCCTTACAACTGACAAACATCTTACGGGACGTCCGGAAGGATGCCGAAATGGGCCGCATTTACATTCCGTTGGAACAGTTGAGAGCCTTCGGAGTCAGCACGGAGGATATTCTGAACGAAAGATACACGCCTCAATACCGCGACTGTGCGCGATGGATGGCAGATCGTGCCTACGAGTTTTATGCGCAGGCTCGACTTTTGCTACCTGAGGAAGATCGCACGGCGATGAGCACCGCAGAACTGATGGGATCGGTTTATTGGAAAGTGCTGATGAAAATCGAGACGCAGGAGTTCAACGTTTTTGATTACCCCGCCGCAAAGCTGAGCAAAGCGCAAAAATTGCGATTGGTCGGAAGTATCTGGATTCGTCAGTTTCTCGGGATGCGTTCGGCACCCTACGGAACTGCCTAGCCGATTGGTTCATTGTTTGTCGGGTTCACTTCTGGAAGCAGGATCTGAAGGTAAATCATGTCCAACCATCGTCCAAATTTGAATCCAACTTGTGGAAAATGAGCGACAACTTTAAACCCCAGCCGTTCGTGCAAACGAATACTGACTCGGTTCTCGGCATCGACCGCCGCAATAATCGCGTGCAGGTTTAGTAACTTCGCCGCAGCAATCAGGGGATTGAGTAGGGAAAAACCTATCCCTTGGCCCCGACAATTGGTGGCGACATAAACTGAATTCTCTGCGGTAAACTGAAAGCCTTGGCGATCATGATAACGACTCAAGGAACTCCAACCAAGGATCTCTCCGTCCGTAGATTCTGCAACGTAGATAGGGAAATTGATTCGTAAATGATCTTCAAACCAGAGCTGTCGATGTTCCAGAGTGCGAGGCTCATAATCATAGGTCGCCGTTGTATTCAGAACCGCTTCGTTGTAGATGCGAAGAATTCCAGGTAAATCCTTCTGCTCGGCTGCACGGATGACGATGTCTTCCCTCATATGGCAGCTCGTTGCATGGCACGTAACCGTTTCATCGTGGAGTCTGTCGTGGCTCCAAAGAAGTCGTGCAGTCGTCTATATTCCTTATAGAGCAACTCATACTGACGATGTCGTTGAGGGTCGGGTGTAAACACTTTGATGGGAGGCTGAGTCATGGTTTGAATGGCCGACTTGAAGTTGGGGTAGATCCCTGCACTGACCGCTCCGAAAATGGCTGCACCTAACGCGCTGGCCTCGGTTGCCGCGGCTAAATAAATCGGGCGTCCAATAACATCCGCGTAAACCTGTAGGATGAACGGGTTCTTGGAAGCTAGCCCGCCACAGGCCACTACTTCACGGACTGCAATTTTTTGGGACGTAAATGCTTCGATGATTTTTCGGGTACCGAACGCCATGCCTTCAACCAAAGCGCGATAGATTTCATGAGGTTTTGTTTGAATCGTCAACCCAACCAGAAGTCCGCTAAGATCCGCGTCCATCAAAACAGAACGATTTCCGTTCCACCAATCCAGTGCTAGCAAGCCAGATTGGCCCACCTTGAGCTGGGCGGCTCGGTCGCTCAAGACCCCGTGAACGCCTGACGTATGGCGACGGGCTGCAGTAAAAACCTCGGCTGGTAACGAATTTTCAACGAACCAAGAAAGCATATCCCCTACCCCTGCCTGACCGGCTTCGTAGGCCCAAAGTCCTGGCATGACACCCTCGCGCACCACTCCGCAAACACCGGGGATCCTGCGGCCTTGTTTGGCTAGGAGCAGATGGCAACTGGAGGTCCCCATAATCATCACCATCCGCCCAGGCTCCCCGACTCCGCAGGCTGGGATGGCCGCATGAGCGTCGATGTTCCCCACCGCAACAGGAAGACCTGCGGGCAACCCTAAGCATTTGGCAAATGGAGGGGTGAGATGTCCTGCGCATTTGCCGGGAGCCAAATGAGGTGCCGTTAAGTGGGATTCGACGACATCCGCCAATGCAGGATGAAGCGCGGCAAAAAACTCTGAGCTCGGGTAATCGGCATGATTTGTGCCTGTTCGATCGACAACCCGCATTGCCTTGAAACCAGAGGCTGAAACACCGCGATTCTCACACCCGGTCAACTGCCAAACAATCCAATCTCCCGCCTCAATCCAGCGTGCGGCGACCTGATGCACTCGGGGGGCTTTGCGCACGGTTTCAAGCACCTTAGCAAAAAGCCATTCGCTGGAATACCGTCCTCCATAAGCACCGATAAAATCTTCCTTGCGCTGAGCCGCCAACCCATTAATGGCATCGGCTTCAGGTTGCGAAGCATGGTGCTTCCAGAGCTTAACATACGCATGGGGTTCACGGCGAAATTCCTCTTTCGTGCAGAGGGGTTCCCCTGCCCCGTCGGTAGGAAGCACTGTGCTACAAGTGAAATCGGTTCCTAAACCTACAACATCATTCGATAATACTTTTGATTGTCGAATGACTTTGCGGATCGTTTTTTTCAACGCGTAGAGGTAATCTGAAGGATCCTGTAAAGCAGTCTGAGGTGGAAGTGCTTTCCCATCCACACCAAGTTGATCCTCCATCACACCGTGCGGATAAGCCTCCACTGCCGATGCGCAAACTTCACCGTTAGCCACATTTACCAAAACTGCCCGTGCGGAGAGAGTTCCAAAATCAACACCGATCACATAGCTTGATTTCTTTGGGCTTCGAGGTGATTTCATTGACAGGATTTTTGCCAGAGAACGTTGTCATGCAAGCTTAAACCATAGACGCATTCATCGGTAAATTTTCGATTTCGTCCAAAAAACATGACTTTTGGCTTGCCCAATGTCATGGGTTGCAAACAATTTAGGGGAGTTAGCACCACGATCAACCACGCTGAATATCTTATGGGACGCATCTACAACAATATCGTTGAAACTGTCGGACGCACTCCGCTGGTGAGACTGAACAAGGTTTGCGCCGGTGTTGACGCAACGATTCTGCTCAAGTGCGAATTTTTTAATCCGCTGGGCAGTGTGAAGGATCGAATTGGCATGGCAATGATCGATGATGCTGAGAAGCGAGGTCTCATCAATCAGAATACCGTCATCGTCGAACCCACCAGTGGCAATACGGGCATCGCACTGGCGTTTGTCGCTGCGGCACGAGGTTATAAACTCATCCTGACCATGCCGGAGACGATGTCTCTGGAACGTCGAACTCTGTTGGCGATGCTCGGCGCCAAACTTATTCTCACTCCGGGAAGCGAAGGGATGCGCGGGGCCATCAACCGTGCCCTCCAAATCCAACAGGAGACGCCCAATTCATGGGTGCCTCAACAATTTGAAAATGATGCAAATCCAGAAATTCACCGACGCACAACCGCACTCGAGATCTGGGAGGACACAGCGGGTCAAGTCGATTTCTTTATCTCTGCGGTAGGTACTGGAGGAACGATCACTGGGGTAACAGAAGTGATCAAGCCCTTGCGTCCTTCCTTTCAGTCGATTGCGGTGGAGCCCCAAGATTCTCCAGTGATTACGCAGACCCTCACGGGACAAACTGTCAAACCGGGTCCGCACAAAATCCAAGGCACTGGCGCGGGGTTTGTGCCTAAGAATTTACACCTTAACAATAGTAAGGGAGAACCTCAGATCATCGAATGCGTGCAGGTCAGCAATGATGACGCATTCGCGATGGCCCGACGTTTGGCTAAGGAGGAGGGCATCCTTGTTGGCATTTCCAGTGGGGCCAACGTGTGGGCAGCAATCGAGGTGGCAAAGCGTCCCGAAAATCGTGGAAAAATGATCGTCACCGTGGCGTGTTCCACGGGTGAACGTTATTTGAGCACCGCGCTAGCTGCGGAGGCGAAGGCTGAGGTTGGCGGTTGATCCGACCTTGATGCCAGCTTTCGACCTCCATTTTCAACACGGCGGTGTCCATTTGCCTCATCTCAATCTGTGGCTCGATCCGCGTGAGATCAAACGAGGTTCGGAGCACGTTTTTATCAGTCAAGCGGATCGTTTCGAGAACCATCGAGAATTGATTCTAACCGAACCGACCGCGCTTCTTACCCGCGCTGGGGTCTCCAATGCATGCCAACAACATGTATTGCCTTTCGATCAATCGTTCGCCCCACAGAACAGTCCATTCCCTTACGAGATCACACTACTTTCAGCGGGTCCTATTTTTGGCACGACCATGGCCTGGCTGTTTGATGGAAGGAAATCGCTGCTATATACTGGTGATTTCAAGATGACCACAGCGGTTACAGGAGAATGGTGTCAACCAAGGCCGGCGGATATTTTGATTTTAGAAACGATCTACGGTCGGCCCGTGTATCGGTTTCCACCCAGAGCTGAAGTCATTCAAAATATTGTCCGGTTTTGTCAGGAAACTTTGGAGAATAGTGGAATCCCGATCCTGTTGGGAGATTCTCTTGGGAAGAATGTGGATGTTTTTCAGGCATTGGCCAGTGCCGCGTTACCGATGATGCTGGAGGACACTGTGCAACAGCGAACACAGATTTACGGGCGATCGGGTCTAGCCTTTCCACAACATCATCCACTCAACGCTGAGAGCGTATGTGGTCATGTCCTCATCTGTCCCACAAGTTTTACTGCTTCCACTCACATCAAGAACCTTGGCAAAATCCGTACTGCACTGCTTTCGGGCTCCGCGCTCGATCCGGAATCCAGTCACAGACTTAATGCCGACGTTGCATTTCCGCTCAGTGACCATGCCGATTTTTCCGAACTGCTACAGATGGTTCAACAGGTGAACCCTAAAAAAGTCTACACGATTCACGGGTTTGCAGCAGACTTTGCGAGCACGTTAAGGGAGATGGGATATGATGCTCAACCCCTCAGCGAACCGAACCAACTCAATCTCGGGATCCAAATTATTCCTACTCAACCGAATCGACGTAGACCACTTGAACAATCCGCAACCCCTCAAAACTCTGACTCCAACGTTCCAAGCGTTACTTCGTTTGAAATGTTCGTTCGCACCTGCACGCAAATCTCTGTAACTACCAAAAAAAGTGAAAAGACACAGATCCTCGCTGACTACTTTCAACAATTGCCCTCCGAACAGTTAAGCCATGCTGCCACATGGTTCACTGGAACTCCGTTTGTTTCGTCTCAAAATCGGACGCTACAATTAGGCTGGGCGATCATTCGTGACGCCTTGTGTTTCGTCGGAGAAATTGACCATTCGCAGTTTGGCCAAATCTACCTCAAGCATAGTGAGTTGGGTGAGTGTGCGCTGGAAATTCTTTCAATCACGATGCGTCCCGAGCAGTTCCCATCCCTGACTCGCATTCATGAGCTGTTTTTACAATTGCACGCAGCAAAAGGTCCCACGGGAAAAGCTCCTTTGTTGCGAAAAGCGTTTCTCGAATCATCGCCACTCGCGGCTAAATTTCTGGTAAAAATCCTCACAGGTGACTTGCGTATCGGGTTGAAGGAAGGCTTGGTGGAGGAGAGCTTGGCGCGTGCGTTTGGTTGCTCGCTCGAATCAGTGAAGAGTTCGCATCTTCTTTTGGGAGACATTGGACAAACGGCAACACTCTCTCAAAGTGGACAATTGGATTCTGTGACTCTTGTGCCATTTCGTCCCGTCAGGTACATGCTGGCTTCCCCGGAGGAAACTCCTGGCGATATTTGGTCACGAATTTCCGGTTGGCAGTCCGAACGCGAAATTGACGCCCCCTTGCCTCTCTGGACCGTGTCTCCGGCGGAGGGATGGAGCGAGCAAAAATACGACGGAGTGCGTGCACAAATTCACAAAGTGGGATCACACGTCGAGATTTACTCCCGGGATCTCAAGGCGATCACTGGCGCATTTATGGAGATCGCGGATCGGGTAAGAACCTTACCTCAGAACTTGATTATTGACGGTGAGATTATCGCAATGCGCGGTGAAACCGTGCTTCCTTACCATGACCTGCAAAAACGCCTTGGGCGACGTGAAGTAGACCTTTTTTTGAGCGAGGAGATTCCTACTCAATTCATGGCGTTCGATCTCCTCTGGCTCGATTCAAAAAACTTGTTGAGGGAACCCCTCTGGGCTCGACGCCAAGCCCTTGGCGAGTTGGCTCAGCACGCGTTTCGACTCTCGCAAATCTCCTCTGTCCGAAGTGCAGAACAGATCGAAAATGCATTTACCGCCGCCAAGGAGAGCGGCAATGAGGGATTGATGATCAAGGACCCCTCAAGCATTTACACTCCGGGCCGACGAGGGATGTCTTGGCTCAAATATAAGAAAAACTTTGCTACTCTCGATTGTGTGGTGGTAGGTGTTGAGTACGGGCACGGCAAACGGAATATGATGTTGAGTGTCTATACGGTTGCATTACGTGACGAGCTTTCGGGTGAGTTGAAGACCATTGGGAAAACTTTTATTGGCCTCACAGATTTAGAAATCGCTAGGCTGACCCAGCACTTTTTAAAAGAGACACTATCCCAAATAGGCCGATACCTTGCCGTAAAGCCAACCATTGTGGTGGAGATGGCCTTTGACCTGATCCAGATATCAACCCGTCATGAAAGTGGGTTAGCGATGCGTTTCCCACGAATTGTCCGCCTGCGGCCTGATAAGGCTCCTGAACAGATAGATATGGTTGCGACGGCTCGAGCACTTGTGGACATGAAAACAGGCGTTCCCAAGAACTCAAAAACCAGTCGCAACAGTTGACTATTTCTGCCCTCGAAACGAATAACTGCGTTCCAACCACGTACGAATTGCGTTCGCATCGGCCCCTTTCGCGCAATCATCGATGCCCGCGGCCATGCCACTCATCATAGCTGTTGCGGGGGACGTGCCGGTAACCAAATAACTTTGACCGTTGAATTTAATGCGACTTGTTCCTGGCGCCATCAGGTCAACGAACTCGCCTCGATTGGCATAAGCAGCCACCTGCCCTTGAGTATCACTGGCGGTCACCGCGATCACATTCGGATTTGCAGCCGGAAAAACGGGGTCGGTAGTAGGCGCGTTGCCGGCAGCGGCAAATACGATTGTGCCTTGGCTGCGAGCGTAATCAATGATGTCATTCAGTAAAGCACTGTCCCCGGTTCCTCCTGAACTAATATTGACGATCGAAGCCCCATTCGCCACCGCCGCATACATTCCTTTGGCGAGTTCGTAGCTCGACGTCGCCTCATTATTTCCATAGACGTCGATAGGCAGGACTCGCACCGTAGAGCCAGTGCCTGGACGGGTAACAGAATTCAGCCCGTTCAAAATGGATTGCGCCATAGCCGTCCCATGCGTTGGCTTACTCGAATCGACAGTGGCTTCACCAGCAACGCTCAGAGGCTTCAAGAGGAACGGTGCCTGATTCGCAGGCAACGATTGGACGGCGGTATCCAACATCGCAACCACCACGTTACATCCATCGCTGGTCGTTGTGGGTGAAATTGTAAAGTCTCCACGACCGTCCAAGCCTACGCCTGCTGTTTGATCTGGTCGGTGATAAGCGTAATTGTTGTCCGCGCGGACACCGTCCATTTCTTCGATCAGTTCCCGGGCCTTTGCGGCACTTTCTTCCGAATCAAATCGGAGTCGGTAAGACTTCATTTGATCCGAGCGAGCGACGATGGTTCCTTGAAGTTTCTTAGCCAACTCATCGATGGAAAGCTTTGAATTAGGTGCCAAACTCACGACCAATTCGCGTGCCAACCAATCCTTCGATGGGGAGCGATCATTCTTGTCCACTACCAACTCTGTCGCTGCGGCGGGATTGTTCTGATAAATGCGGATTTCTGTGCCCCCAGTCAAGGCAGGCACAACGGCATAATTTAAATCCCCCAGCATGAGTCGCAAGGCGGCACCGCGATCCAACCCATTAAACTTTACTCGCAGAGGACGATCCGTTCCGGGTTGCAAGTAAACTTTCCAACCTGTAGCTCGCGAGAGCTTTGCGAGAACTTTTGAAAGACTGAGGCCGGACACATTGGCGTCAATTTTTCGTGTTTCTTTGTGCCAAAAAATACGCCCTGTGGGCAGTGCAAGAGGCTCCCCTGCCATTGCACGAAATACCAACAGCAGAGCGAAACTAACCGCGATCATTATTCGCATCAGAGGCATGGCAAGAATCACTGGTGAAAGATTACATCAAGTTAGACACCCTTGCGACCGAAAGGTTGTGGTGTGGCGACATCGCAGAGATGGGTGATCATTGTCCCCACGTTTTAGGAAGAACGATAAACATCGCTTCGTAAAGGTAGAGAGTCCATGTGGCTTGCCAACTGAGAGGTATAAAAACCCAAACCACAGCAGCGAGTGCTATGTAGGGTCCATACTGAACCTTTGCGGACCATTCTCGCTTACCTAAAAGGACGGTGCTCACAGCGACCAAGGAGCCGAAGACTGCACTGAGCATTAAACATAAAACCGTTGCGGCGGGGCCAAGAAACGCACCAATGGCTGCCATAAACTTGACGTCCCCAAGTCCCATGGCCTCACGTGGGATGATCAGTTCATCCGTTGTAACGATCATTTGGGGGACTTCGGAAGGTTGTAGAATCAGGTCCCCAATTCTAAGTTCCGAAACTGTGAGACTCACATCTTTATTCCAGTAGCAGATGTCCGGAAGTTCCACTGTTTTGGCACGCACCGTGATGCGGTCACTAGCTCTGTAGAAAATCTCTTCATAAAGCACCACTTGATCGGGGAGCGTGATGCCGGTTTCGCCAAAAATCAGCGGAGAATTGGGTGGGAATGCAAACCGTTGACGACCGAAAAGAAGCTTACCCAAACGTAACATCCCATAAACAATTCCGCTGCCAACAAGGATACCGTAGAAACTAATTCTCATCGCACCAGCTCGGTCTGAGGTATGCTGAATCGCGGGAACCACTACGGTGGCGAGAAAGCCTGCCCCTATTCCACCGAGAGTGATTTCGTCAGGAATAATGTAATGTTCGTAGTCGATAAAAGTAGCTGCCACCAAACCCGCTAACACCACACTCATCACAATCGCGACCTGCCAGTAAATATTTCCATAACGCAACCAAGCTCCTAAAAAAAGGAGACCGGTCAATACCTCCACGAGAAGATATCGAATCGAAATCGGGTTCTTACAATTGTTGCAACGGCCCCGAACCCATATCCAAGTGAATATTGGCAGGTTCAAAAACCATGGGATGCGATATTCGCAGTGAGGGCAATGCGATGGGGGAGAGATGACACTCTCACCTCGAGGTAACCGGTGGATGCAAACGTTGAGAAAACTTCCCACCATACTTCCCAGAGCGAAGAGCACCATCGACCAAAAATGAAATGGCACCGTTGCCCAGAGATTGGAATCAAATGTTGAACCCATGAGAATTTGTTCGCAAAGAGGCGCAGTCTATCAGTGAACTCCAGAAAACCCAAGACTCACTCTTGGGG
>Ga0114966_10005325_pt1 | contig 10911 bp, 20 predicted proteins | sample M_130207_XF_Meta_FD_87029 | JGI IMG/M metagenome (GOLD analysis project Ga0114966, IMG submission 87029) | Freshwater microbial communities from Lake Montjoie, Canada to study carbon cycling - M_130207_XF_MetaG | ecosystem: Environmental > Aquatic > Freshwater > Lake | place: Lake Montjoie...
AAGCGTAAGTTATCCCGGTACATCTTTAATAAAATTATTTGCATCATCGGGAAATTTTTGTATTGGAACTACAACAGATAACGCCGCAGTTTTATTAAATATGTCATCAACAACAAAAGGATTTTTACCGCCTGTTATGACAACTACTCAAAAAAATGCAATTACAAGTCCACCCGCTGGATTAATAATTTATGATAGTACGTTAAATAAACTTTGTGTATATTCTGGTACAGCTTGGGAAACAATAACATCAATATAAAAAATATAATATGAAAAATATACAACCCATTGAAATATGGATAAATGGTGAAATAAAAATTGGTCAATTATTTCAGGTAACTTGTATTTTTGACAATTACGAAAATACAGCGCGTAATAATTGGCAAATATTTACAGCTGTAACAAATATAAATGGAATAGATCAGCCAGGCGAATTATTAAGCGGTGGAAACTTAACCATTACTGGACAAGATTATATTGATTGGGGTAATGTACCGGCAAATTCAATTAATGCTTGGATATATAACTGGTCAGCACAACAACTTGGTTTAACAATAATACCTTAAAATATGAAAGAGATAAACGAACTTAAAGCAAAGGCATACGACATTTTAAGCAACATTGAATATTTGCAAAAAATGTTACAAGAAACAAATGCAGAAATAGCAAAAAAAGTTACTGAATTTAACGAAGCCAATAAGAAATTAGCATCAGAAACAAATGAAGAATAAATCGCTCATATTTTTAATTTTGGCCGTTGGTTTGGTTTCTTTTTTTAAAAAGAAAAAGAAATATAAAATAATTGTTCCACCACCTGAAAAGATTACTAAGGATGAATTTTACAAGTGATATGCCAGTTCTTATTTCATATTTGGTAGGTTTAGCAATATTTTATGGATATACAAATGCCAGGTTAAAAGCTTTAGAAGATAAATTAAAAAATCAAAATGATATTGCTGAACGTATTACTAGGCTAGAAGAAAAAATAAATTTATTACTAGAATTTAAAATAATGCAAAAATGAAAAAAATACTACAAAATTTAAAAACATCGGTTTTTGGTGCCGTTGCAGGATTGCCAATGATTGCTGACGGTATTGCTAGCAAAAATATTATTCAAATTATTTCAGGCCTTGGTGCCTTGTTAGTTGGTTTATTGGCTAAAGATGCGGAATAACAAAACATATATAATAATTGGCGCCATCGTCATTTTAAGCTTACTTATGGCAACAAAAAGCAAGGCAAATGAAATTATAGCCCTATTTGAAGGCAAAGAAAATGAAGCTTACCAAGATCAAGGCGGAGTATGGACAATTGGTTACGGATCAACCTGGTACCGTGATGAAAACAGGCCAGTAAAGCAAGGTGATAAAATAACAGATCAAAAGGCCCTTGAATGGCTTAAATTGGCAATTAATGATATTCAAACAGATACTTTAAAACTTGTAAAAGTGCCAATTAATCAAAATCAAAAAGATGCTTTAACAAGTTTAGCATACAATATTGGCAAAGGCGCTTTTGCAAAAAGCACTTTGCTAAAATCACTTAATCAAGGATTGCCAAAAATTATTGTTGCTGATCAGTTTTTAAGGTGGAATAAAGTAAACGGCAAAATTAATACCGGCCTTACAATTAGGCGCCAAAAGGAAAGAGAGTTATTTTTAAAGTGATTATATATAGAGTTTATGGTTTGATTGCCTGAAATTTTTATTTCGGGCTTTTTTTATTAAAAAAACCCTTACTTTTATAGCGACAAATAATTTTAACCCCTAAAAAAACGTTATGACAAACGAACAATTGCAAAAGTTAGTTGCACCGGCATTTCCCCCACAGGTATTTAAAGACAATTTTGACCGCTTTGTATCGGTCATACCTGGAATGAGTAAAATTGAATTTACAGCTTCATTAATTTTACCATTTTATTTACAGCGTGCAGCCAAGACAAAATTAATGCACAACGGATCAGAAGTAACACCTATTCAGGCGGCCATTATTACAGCTACCGATTTATTTAATGAAATTGACGAAGTATGCAAGCCGTCGGCGATCGTTTAGCGGCCCGCATTTTTGATCCTTTATTAATTCCTGAACAAGAAAACATAATTTTAAAGATAGGCGGCAAAACAGCCGGAACACTTGAAAATTATTGTATTTATGCTGGTGCAGCAAAGGCCGGAAAGTCAACGTTTATATCCGGCCTTATTGCTTCGGCCTTTGTTCCTTGGGATCAATTTGGTCAAAAATTGCTTTTACCGGAATTACGGCCTAAATTAGCTTTATTTGATACTGAGTCATCAACTTGGGACCTTTACCGAACTGTAAAAAGAATAAAAGATTATGCAGACGTCAAAACGTTGCCTAATTATTTTACAGTTTATTCAATGCGCGAGGATCAACCAAAGGACATTTTAAGTATGATTGAAACATATTTAAAATTAACGCCGGAATGTGCCGTTATTGTTATTGACGGCCTATTGGATTTATGCCTAAATTATAATGATGAAATTGAAACCCGTTTATTAACCAATACCCTAAAACGCCTTACAAAAGTTTATAACTGTTTCATTATTTCAGTTTTGCATTTATCTAAAAATTCCGGTGAAACTTTGGGCCATTTGGGCAGTAATACGGACCGGTGGGCGCAAAGTACATTTATAATAAAAAAAGTCCAGGAAACGCAGCAAATAACGTTAGAAGCTAAATTTATGCGATCAGACGCAAACCCTGATCCAATTGCGATTGAATGGAACGGAACAAACTTTTCTCAAACTGATTACAAACAATTTGAACAATTTAAAAAACCGGTCGGAAGGCCAAAAAAAGAAAAATAATGACACACGGATCTTTATTCAGTGGTATAGGAGGTTTTGACTTAGCAGCCGAATGGATGGGATGGGAAAATAATTTTCATTGCGAATGGAACGAATTTGGACAAAAAGTTTTACATTATTACTGGCCTAAAGCAGAATTATTTATTGACATAACAAAATCAGATTTTACAAAATATGCAAACAAAATTGATATTCTCACAGGTGGATTCCCCTGCCAACCATACTCAAGTGCTGGAAAAAGACTTGGCAAAGAAGATGACCGACACCTCTGGCCGGAAATGCTTAGAGCAATTAAAGAAATTTCCCCGCGTTGGGTTGTGGGCGAAAACGTTCGCGGACTTACTAATTGGAATGGAGGGTTGGTATTCGACGAAGTGCAAGCTGACCTGGAAGCTCAAGGCTACGAAGTGTTACCGTTTCTACTTCCAGCTTGTGCCGTCAACGCACCACACCGAAGGGATAGAATCTGGTTTGTTGCCAACCGTAACAGCAATGGATTCAACGAATGCAACGGCAACAATGAAATCAACACAAGTGAAGGAAGGATCAATGCATTCGGTAACATTAACGAGAGCAATGGCAATGGGGATGTTGCCAACACCAATTTCAAGAGATTACAACAATCCACAGACAATGGAAAAGTATCAAGAAAGGAAGAAACTTTGGGCAGAGAAAGGAGTGAATTTACAATTAAGTCTGTCACAATTAATAAAGAATCAAATGTTACCTACACCAATGGCTTCGGATTCAGGAGAGAAAGTAACTGGATTGGAGAATCAAGATTCTTTAACAAAAAGAGCAAGAAAAATAACTGGCAAAACTTTCCAACTGTCTCCCCAATTTGTAATGGAAATGATGGGCTTTCCGACCGATTGGACAATATTACCTTTTCTAAATGGCGAAACGAATCTATCAAAGCTGGAGGAAACGCAATAGTGCCACAAGTAGTTTATCAAATATTTAAATCAATAGAACAATATGAAAAATAAATTTTTACAAATTGTAGATTTAATTTGGATAGTATGCGAGTGTTTTATTGTATTGTTTATTGCAGTACCAATACTAACATTATACCATTTAATTAAGTTAGGTATAACTAAAATAAAAAAGGCTAGGTTTAATCTATACCACCCAGCTAAGATAGACAAACGACCTTAACGGCCTTTTACCTTTTCAATTCAAAAATATGAATAAATACAATGCTATTGTATTTTTTAAGCCGGAAACAAATAAAAAAGTTAGAAAATATAGGAATATTTCAAATTTAGCCGGCTTCATTAAATTTATCCAAGGTTTAGATGCCTGGTATATTAATTTTTACGACGCAAAAAGCCGTGATTTCTTTAAACGGTTATACATAGATTAAAAAAAATAAGGCCCTTAAATTAGGGCCTTATTTCATTTTAAAATGGTAAGTCGTCCGGATCATTACCAATTAAATTGGATCTAATTTCCTGAACTTTAAAAAGATTTTTTAAATAAGCTTTCCAGTAATTAACCTGATCAGTATTATCGTAAATAATTTTATCGCCTAAGGCTATCATTTTTGGCCCTGGATAATCTTTCATATTATCCTTTACAAAATAAGCTTTTATCCATTTTTCAAATTGCTTAACAAAAATTGCACCTTTTTTCTTTCCTAAAACAATATCCATTTTTACCTTTATTAATACCAAATCATTCAAATCTAAATTTGGTAAATAATTACAAAAAATTCTAAAATATGAACTGTCAACACGCATTGACAATAAATACTTTTCGTTTTCGCAAATCAAAGTAAAAATACACTCCTCAAATTCCTGACCGTTAATTTCATTTACTTTCAAATAAAAGTTAGTAATTTTTCCTTTCATTTCGTCGTAAAAAATTTCTTTTTGGCCGTCCCAATAAACAAATTTTCCGTCTTTAATACGGATCCAATAAATTTTTTCCTTTTCGTTTTCAAATGCTTTCATAAAATTGTTTTTTAAAGTTAAAAAATAGGCCCGAAATGATCCAGGCCCAAAAGTTAAAAAATGCTGTCGGCAAAACACATTGCAATTGCCGCCAAAATAAATAAAATAGTTTTCAAAACTTGTTTTTCGTCGTTTGTCATAACGGTAAATTTTACGTAAATATAGGCTAATATTTATTTATTAAAGGTGAAAAGGTAAAAATATATGAATTATTTGGAAATATGATTAATATTAATTAATTTGCCCCTAGAAAGGCAAATTAATTAATATTAAAGTTTTAATAATATTAAGTAATTGGCCTTTTTTTTTAGATAAAATTTGATAAAATCAATATTTTATTTGAAATTTACTAAAATATTGAGTTAATGACTGGTAACGCTTTATTAAATTATTTGCCACAATATCAGGGTAAAGAAAAAATTTTAAAGGATCAGCAAAATACCGATGACATTATAAATGAAATTTTAAAAGGTCATAATCAATATTCAAGCCAGTATAAAAATATAAGTTCTTTTTTTATAGGCAGCACTCCAAAAAAAACACTTAACAATATTTGGGAATTTTTAAAAAAAGAAGTCAAATATAAAGTTGAGCCGGAAAGCAAGCAAACAATTAAAAGCCCGTCGGCAATTATTGCAACCGGCAGAACTACCGGATCAGATTGTAAAAATTACAGTTTATTTACAGCCGGAATTTTAGATAACATAAATAAAATGGGATCCCAAAAAATACCGTTTTGTTTTCGTTTTACCGGTTACAAATTTTTTGATACAAACCCACAACACGTTTTTATTGTTGCTTATCCTGGTACTGATCACGAAATTTGGTGCGACGCCGTTTTAAATAAATTTGATTATAAGAAACCATATACAATAAAAATTGATAAAAAACCAAAAAATATGCTAGTTGGAATATCAGGTATTGGTGCTAAGCCAAAAACTTTTGCTGGAAAAATATTAAGGCCCGTTTTAAAAGTTGCCGCAAGCCCAGCACGTAACGCTTTTTTGTTGTTAGTAGGTTTAAATTTTACTGGTCTTGCAACAAAATTAAATGCAGCTAACCAAAAACAACCTAAGGCCCTTATGGATTGGTGGGAACGTTTAGGCGGCAGAATTCAAAATTTGTTGGGAATGATTGAAAGAGGTGCAAAGAAAAAACGAATATTTGGAATTGGTTTAGATCCAGCAACGGACACGGCAGCAACGGCAGCGGTGGCTAGTCCTATATTAGCAGCCGTAGCGGTATTTTTAAAAGATATATTAAAAGAAGCCCAACCGGAATTAACAAAAATTTCAAGCGAATTTATAGTTGCAAAAGCTAAAGACGTAGCATATAGGCAAAGTTTAAATAAAGTTGACCGTAAATTAATGGATCAACAAAAAGTAAATGAATTTAATGCTAGTTGGCAAGATCAAACGCCAGGATCATTGCCAAAAATTGATTATATGAAATATGCACCGTTTATCCTGGTGGCCGGTGTAGGAATATATTTCTTAACAAAGAAAAAATAAAAAATGACAGCAGCACAAAAAAAAGCAAAAGATAATTTTAAAAAAGCAATTGCATACCGTAAAAAAACAGGATGCACTTTAAAGCAAGCTTTTGCACACGTTTACGGTAAAAAATCAGTAGGATCAGTAAAGAAAAAAGCAGCTCTAAAAAAGAAAGCAGCAAAGAAAAAAGCGGCACCAAAAAAGAAAGCAGCATCAAAGAAAAAAGCAGCTGCACGTAATTATGGATCACATAAAGATACAGGAAGCCATAATGTTAGAGTAAGTGTAGTTAGTGGAATTGATAATAAAAATTTGCAAAATTTAAATTATCTAGTAAAAGAATTAGAAAGAGCAGGTCGGCAATTATATGAACTTAAATTACATAAAAAAGAAAAAAAAATTGCACCATACGGAATAACATTACTTAAACGTTATCCAGGATATATCAAAAGTTTAAAAAAACAAATTACAGAAGTAAAAAAACACATAAAATAAGCACTTAACAAAACAACATAAATAAAAAACAATGAGAAAAAAAAGATCTCACAAAAAATCACATCATAAGCGCCGTAGATCTCACGGAATGGGTGCTATGGGTGGAGGCCTAATGAATATTGTCGGCTTAGTAGCTGGTGCAGCAGCCGGAAGGATTGTAGCAACAAAATTGTTACCAAACATTGACAGCAAAATTAAAAACGCTGGTGTAATTGCTTTGGGTGCCTTTGTATTCCCTAAGTTAATTAAAGGCGGTCTAGGTAGTTCAATTGGTGCCGGTATGGTAGCAGCTGGCGGACTTGGTGTAATGCAAGATTTCAACGTCATTGGTGCAATTGAGGACACACTATCAATTCCATTGACAGTTAGCGGAGTACCGGAAGATATCAGCTTGATTGCTGGATATGACAGTGTAATGGCTGGTGGCGATGACGTTATGGCTGGTACTTACGAAGGATCAGGCGATAGTGATGAATTATCAGTTTTGGCCGGAATGGATGACGACGAAGATGATGATCAGTATTAATAAGCACACATTTAAAAACAATAAAAATTAAACAAAATGGCAAGTACAGTAGGATCCCGCCTCGCTTTTGAAAAAGCGAAAAGAGGAATCAAAGCAGCCGGCTTTTCACTAAGTCAGGCGGTTCTTTCACAATCTTATCTTAGATCAGAATTAGCATTAAGCACAACAAAAACGCTTTATCAATTTCCAATTTTGGTAAATGATAATAGCCAGGGAACAAATTTTAACACAACAAATTTGCTTCAGTTGCAAGATGCTTTTTATGTATCTCACATTGGCTTATTTTTTGCTAAGCCATCAAGTTCAACCGATACTACATTTCAGTTAGTAACCTATCCAAACGCTTCAATTTTCAGTACTTCAAACACAGCTTCTTCATTGTATTCTTTTTACAATGGATCTTTGAACATTACTGTTAATAATAGGCAGATTGTACCTTCATTGGATCTTTACAGATTCTATCAAGTTCCACAACAGCAACAAGTTGCAAACGCATTCTACACATCTTCTGCAATTTCTTTTAAAGATCAGCAAGACGGTTCTACTTCTGCGTTGTATCCTATTGAGCCTGGTATTGTGTTTAGTGGATCAAAACAAAACATTGTTCAAATACAAATACCGGCAGCATTGGCAGCAGCGGAAACAAATAGCCGTGTTGTTCTTTATTTTTCAGGTCATTTGGGACAAAATATCACGTCAGTACGTTAATTTATTTAAAAAATAGGGCAACATTAATATGTTGCCCTTATTAAAATTTACAAAAATGGGATTTAAAGCTATAAAATACGAATTCGTTGAAATTCAGGTGGCTTCAGGTGCAACAGCTCAACGTTATGCATTTCCTGATTTACCAAAATTGCGTTATACTGCATTACAAGCAATTACAGCGTACACCACAAATACATTGACGTCTTGCCCTTCAGGAAACGTAATTGCACCATTGGCGGTTTTAAAAACAGCTTATTTGGTACTTTACAGTAATGAACGCCAGGATCTTTATAGAATTCCATATTTGGAATTAAATAGAATTCAAAATAGTTCAAACGACTCTTTTGTTAGATCACTTTGGGAAGCTAGCAACCAAAAAATAACTTGGGATAAATCATATATTGAATTATCAGCTACACCAACATTTGCTGCAAACTGTTCATTTGCTTTTGGTGTTTATTACGCTTAATTATTTTTTACCTTTTCACCTTTAATAAAATGTATTTTTATGTCAGGAGTAGTTCAAGGAATAGAAAAAGCAATATCAAGGTATGAAAAAAAAGGAACAAACTTTTTTGCTTTGTATTGTGGAAACGATAAATTTCCAGTAATAAATGGTCTAAATGGTCGTTATGAGGAAATCAGTGATTGTGTTGATGAATTAAAAGAATACTTTGAAGATATTACACCTGATCATAAAAAAATATATAGCATAGTTTATTATGAAAATGCTGTTAAGCCAGATGCAAAAGGTAAAATTCAAGAGTTGCAAGCTGGTGCAGTAAAATTTGTTACTTCAAACCCTGAGCAAATACAGGAATATTATAACGGTTATGCTCAGCGTCAACAAAACTACGTAGGCAATAGTAACAATGCAATATTATCAAAGCTAGAAGCTATTGAACAAAAAATTGCTATTGATCAAGAAGAAGAAGAAGAAGAAATAAAACAAGAGCCACAAGGTTTTTCTGGTATTATTTCAGGAATAGTTAATAACCCGGATGTACAAGTTATGCTAGCAAATATTTTTATGGGTGCACTAGATAGATTTATGCCATTAAAAAAAGAAACAGTTGCTATAAATGGTTTTGATGATAATAAGCTTGACGAAGCATTAATGATACTTAAAAAGCACGATCCTGAACTTGAAAGCGATTTAATGTTACTTGCTAAAATGGCAGAAAACAACCCTGGTCAATTTAAATTTTTACTTTCAATGCTTAGAAAATAATGAAAGATAAAAAAAACATATATTATATTGGTGGCGCTATATTAGCTTACTTTTTAATTATTAAGCCGGTATTGCAAAAATTGTCTATTTTAAAAACTGATCAAGAAATTGATGTTGATAAAGAAAAACAAAAGTTTTTAAATACTACAAACGAAAATCCTACTAAGTCATCCGGTGAATGGGCCATAATAGCAGATCAGATACACGAAGATTTAAGATATACGGCTTTAGACGACGACAAAAAAGACGCTGCATATCAAGCAGCCAGGGTAAAAAATAACGCTGATTTCAAATTATTATATAAAAATTTTGGCAAACGACGTGAGTATTTTTTTGGTGTGCCGTCAGGATCAGAAAAGGATTTAGCCCAATTTTTACGATCCAATTTAGCAGATAGTGAAATTCAGATAATTAATCAAAATTATCGTAGTAAAAATATTAGTTTTCAATATTAAAAAAAAAACAATGCAAAAGAAAAATTTAATTTATATCATTGGCGGCGCGGCAATTGTTGGCTATTTTCTTTGGATGAAAAAGAAAAATGCACCTATGTTGCCAGCAGAAGCACAAAGCGTTACGCCTGATCAAGCACTTGCGCCAGCTTTTGTAAATGAAACGACAGACGTCATAAAAAAGATTTCAAAAACTGCTAAGGCAATAAAAAGCAGATTAAAAAGACGTGGATCAAATGCCGTTGATGAAAGCGGAATGATGACTACAATAACGCCTACAAACGAAAGTATTTTTTCGGCGCCTATTTTACCTGCCCCTAGTGAAAGTAGTGAAGGTATTTTATTACCACAAAGTCCATTATCTGAAATAATGCAAGATATGTCCCCAGCTTCAAAAAAATCTATTTTAACAGCAAAGGCAGCAAGACAATCAGCAAAATCAACAAAACAAGAAGTAAGGGCTTCAGGTGGATCAGCTAAGCAAGCAAGGCAAGCAGCTAAGGCAGTAAGAAAAGAAGCAAGAGCAGGGCGAAAAATGGGCGAATTGTCGGTAACATTTTAAAAAAAATAAAATGAAAAAAAATTTTATTTTATATGCCGTTGCGGCGGTGGCAGTTTACTATATTCTTAAAAAAAAGGGAATAATAGGTGAAAGTATTAAAAAAGAAGCAAGGCAAATGACGGCTGAAGAAGTTGATAATCTTAATTTTAAAATTGACCGTGATACATATGAAAAGGATTATATAAGAAGTCAAATGCCTAGTGAAAATCAAAATATACAATATGCAAAGATATGTAACTGAAACTAAAGTTTATTTTCAAAGTAGTCAAACACCTTCTGAGTGTAACAGTATATTATTTATTAATACTGGCACAACAAATGTTAGTGTTGAAGGCCTTCTGTTGACACCTTCGCAAAGTTGGTCAGTAGAGGGTAACGCTTGCGAAATTAACGTAAAATATTATAATTTTGTTTTTTCAGGTACCGGTAACAATAGCCTAACAGTTATAATAAAAAGATATTTATAATGCCTGGTTTAACAGTACATTTTGAAGTTTTAAATCAATTAAATTCGCCAGCACTTTACGCTGATACGCTTGCCAATAGGCCAGCGGCACAACTTGTTGGTAGAATATTTTTTAGGACGGATAGTCCTTTTGGGATTTATCGTGATACTGGAAGTGCTTGGGATCTTATAGCTAGTCCTGACACAACCGGAA
>Ga0114966_10005326_pt1 | contig 10911 bp, 10 predicted proteins | sample M_130207_XF_Meta_FD_87029 | JGI IMG/M metagenome (GOLD analysis project Ga0114966, IMG submission 87029) | Freshwater microbial communities from Lake Montjoie, Canada to study carbon cycling - M_130207_XF_MetaG | ecosystem: Environmental > Aquatic > Freshwater > Lake | place: Lake Montjoie...
GTAGTGGTTAAGAGTAAAGTTGTAAAGAAAAATATAAAGAAGATCCAATTAGAGGAAGAATAATAGATTGTTCAAATGTGTAATTGGTTATTGATTATTGGTTTTGTAAAATATAATAAAATGTTTGTTATTATATTTTTTATCATTGGTTAAAACTTACATTGTAAAAATGTATGTAAATAGCCCAATATACGAGAGCAACACACTGTGAAAAATCCAGTACTTCTGGTCATTCATTGATTGATTCATTGCTGAGACATTATGTTGAATACGTTTTAGCTCCATATGTTGCTCCGTGCTTTTATTAGTCAAATGCTTATAATACATATGAATGTCATTTACTTCTTTTTTTACTTCTGTAATTTGTTCTTTTGATGTCGCTATATCTTCAACATATTTTTCATAATCAATAAAATTATCCGGTGTTTTTTTTGTATTTATATTTGGTAACCAATAATTGCGCTTTACAATATTTTTTATTAAATGTCTTGATCTTGAAATCATTGAAATATATTATTATAATTTAGATTACTTTTAAATAGTAATTTAAATAATTTGTTTTTTTAAAAGGTCGCTTTAAACAGTCGCTTTACAAGTAAAGCTTTAAAACAGTCACACCTTCGGTGCTTTACAACGGTCGCTTTACAAGTAAAGCTTTAAAACCACTTTGGCATCTTGTAATTGCGTTTATCAAATTGTGAATCCGACACGGGTGTTGCTAAAGGCACAACCAATGTGCTGGCATCATGTAAATATTTAATATACCCCTGTGCCTCGCCATAAACTGCCGGTACAGCATAATCCAGCACCATCTTGTTTAATTGTTGAACCTGACCTTGGATATTGTAGGGCAAATTGGCAGCATTCTGTAAAAAAATCGACCGCATAATTGTCTTTAATGTATCGCAATCTTGCTGCCCAATTTTATATTGGCCATTTGACTTTTGGTATACACCCATTCGTATCCCATTTTGTACAGCTTGAATGTTTTCCTTGGAAAAGTAAGCAGCGGATAAAGGTGTTTCATCCCATTGTCCAATCGTGGCGTTCCTAAACGTCGTACATTGATTTGCTGGTATTTTATCATACATTGAAAATAGTTGAGCAATGTCGGGCGGATTTAAAATATCTACACGACCATTAACCTTTCCACTGTTTCCATTTCCATTTCCATTTGCCATTTGACTATTCATAATATATAATATTAAATATAAAAAAATATCTAATTATTTATATAATGGAATTATCTTTTCAAAAAATAATATTAGTAATCGCAGCACTTGGACTAGTTATTATATTGATAGTCATTGGTATGTCATTATCTAATTCCAAGACGACAATGGTGTGGCCACCGGTTACAGGATCTTGCCCGGATTATTGGGTCGATTTAAAAGGGGATGGGGAATCCTGCTTCAACACTAAAAGTTTAGGAAAATGTAACTTACCACAAGCAGGTAATAAAAACACAATGAATTTCAATGTGTCGCCGTTTAATGCGGATAATGGCACTTGTTCTAAATATACTTGGGCGACGCGTTGCGGTGTAACATGGGATGGTATTACATATGGAGTTGATAATCCTTGTGCAACTACTACTACTGATACTACTACAAGTCAATAGTAAAACTTATAACCACCTTATAAATATAAAAACCTTATAACCCAATAATAAATTATATTACAAAATAAAATGTATAATATAATTTAAGACAACCACAACTAACAATATATCCATGTTTTCCAAAAAATCCAATAAATTACTTACTAATATAAACAAATTGCCCGACGAAATAGTCTCACTTATTGAAAGTTATGTGCCAGAAACAAGAAAACTGTTTTGGAGCAAGGCATTATACGAAGCTAATCATAAACTGTTGCTACAATATCTTTGTATTCATAATAAGAATATCGAGGAATATATCAGAAGCATTATTCGGAGAGACCATGACTTTGTATTTAGTCGTTTGTTAGTTGATAACTTTGACAGATGGTCAAATTTAAGAAATTATTTGAACAAGGATTGTATTTATATGAATTATCTGGTATTCTTACATAGTTATTGTGTTGACAATGATTCAAAAAAATGTTTACAACTATTGCATCCAATAATAGAAAAACTTGGATTTAGTAAAAATCAACATAAAAAGAACCTGATCAAATATATTAAATGGAGGTAATCAATATTAATAATTTATTAGAACGTCAAGAAGAGGTTGCTAAAATGAAAGACATACTAACAAATTTTGAAAAAACAAAACATAATCTAACAACCAAAAAAGGAATCTATATTTATGGCGACCCGGGCACCGGTAAAACCACGTTTGTCACGAATATTTTGAAGGAACTTGACTATGATATTATTAAATATGATGCCGGAGATATTCGCAACAAATCCATTATTGACACCATCACAAAGCATAATATGTCGGATAAAAATATAATGAGTATGTTTCACAAAAAGGTGAAGCGAATTGCGATTATAATGGATGAAATCGACGGAATGAATAACGGCGATAAGGGCGGAATTAACTCATTAATCAAAATTATTCGGCCGAAAAAGACCAAAAAGCAGCGACTAGAGGATATTACTCTTAACCCAATCATCTGTATTGGGAACTATCACATGGACAAGAAAATCAAGGAGTTAATGAAGGACTGTGATGTGATTGAATTAAAGTCGCCATCAAAGGTTCAAATGAACAATATAATAAACCAGGTTATTCCGTCCATTGACGAAGCTATAAAACCCAATATAGTTAATTTTATCCAGGGTGATTTGCGTAAACTAACAACAATTTACGAATTGTATAAAAATAAACAGGACATATTGAATAACAATATTATTCAGAACATTTTTCTAATGAAATCGTATAATGATGATACCCGGCAAATCACAAAGAAACTCATTAATAACAAATATATGTTAGAAGATCATCTAACAATTATGAACGAAACAGACAGGACAATTGTGGGTCTGTTATATCACGAAAATGTGGTCGATGTTATTGGGAAATTATCGAAAGATCAGTCTATTCCATTTTACATGAAACTGTTGGATAATATGTGTTTTGCCGATTATATTGATCGTATTACATTTCAGAAACAGATTTGGCAATTTAATGAGATGAGCTCGTTAATAAAGACATTCAATAATAATCGGCTATACCATGAAACAAATGCTAATCTTAGTAAACAGAAATTCAACCCAGCAGAGGTGAGATTTACAAAGGTACTAACAAAATATTCAACTGAATATAATAATACCATATTTATTCAGAATTTATGCCAGCAATTGGGCATGGATAAGAATGATATGTACGCCTTCTTTCTAGATATCAAAAACAAATATCCGGTTGGAGACAATGAAGTTATACAATTGTTTGAGAATTATGAAATATCCAAATTAGATATTAATCGTATTTATAGATATTTGGAAAAGTATACGAAAGAAGATGCGGAAGATACTCAGGATATTGTGGTGTCTGATATTGAAGGCGATGAATAAGTATTTTGATTTTTTATAATATTATAAAAATATTATAAAATAAGAAGTTTGGGTCAATGTTTTACATATGACTTAGTCGCCACTCTGCCTTTCTTTCCGGGTTAAGAGTAGTCCTCATATGGCTCTCATATTGGTCAGGCGAGTCGTAAAAGAGCGCAACATGCTCCTTCAGTCCATTCTCGCCAGTACACAGTGCGACAGAAAATAGGAATTTTTGCTCAGCCGACCCAACCAAATAGTTGTATCTAGATCCACTCACTGCGTTGCGAATTCGTGTACCAATTGAGCCGGTGCCATAGAGGTCAATTGCGGCTGTCTTATAATAGGTTTTTCCGTTGTCCAACCTTGTCGTCTTCTTCTCATCGACAACCTTTCTATAAATGCGATGAAAATTCTTGTCTAGTGGCAAAGATCTTACAGTATCCTTGTTATTAACATCATCGTCGTTGGAGTAATCATTGTAAGGCATTTTGTATTGTGCTATATACACATATAATAGTTTGTCTTTAAACTATTTTCAATAAAGGTTACTTATTTTTGTAATACTCCAACTCGGCAGTCAAGTCCTTAATCTTCTTTAACAGTTCATTAATTAGACATACTTTGTCCTCGATTTGTTTCTCGTAACTAACAATGCGTTGTTCCAAACTAGATCCATTCGTTAATGTATTCGTATTCTGGTATAATCTCTTCTGCGCATCCATCATTTTATTATGGTCTGCTAATCGTCTGTTCCTCTCGACTTCCATATTTCTTATTTGCTCCATTAATTTGGGTTTATTCTCTGGCTTACCCGGCTCATAATTTGTTAAAAAATTATTCATATCTGTCATATAAAACTGTTTCAGCTGAGCGTCATCAATAAAATCATCCACTGTAAACCGAGATAACTGGGTCTTAGTCGCCTCCATGTTTTCCAACAATTTCTCCTTGTTCAATGAATTGTGCTTATGAGAGAAGACCATTATGGACTTTTGTGTGTCCAGTTGTTTCAACGGAATTGTATAGTTCTTTAAAAAATGGCGCTCTTCGGCCAATGCGTTCTCTTCGTTGTAACTCGTCTGTAATAAGAGCTCCTTTTTGAAGGCAAATGTGGCGGCGGTGGCGTGGAATTCCTTATAAGGCCCGCATTGATACACTGCGTTCCTGGAATCAAAGTAAATGTGCATTTCGCTACTTCCCGCCATAAGAAAATCCGGATTTTTTAACAAGGTGTCGACTGCGTGTGATACACGGTCTTTCGGATAGAAGTCGTCGTCGTCCATATACACAATAATATCACCAGAACACTTGCTATGCATAAGGTTGCGCTTTTTACCTAGAAGCATTTTCTCCGGATAATAAAAGTATTTTACACAGTCCATGTTGGCAACTAGGTCGCCGATCGGGTCCGTGCCGTCGTCAATAATAATCCATTCGATGCGGGATAGAGGATATGTCTGTTGCTCGATACATTTTTTTATAAAGGGAATAAATGGTCGGCGATTGAATGTGGGAGTACAAATGCTTACAAGGGGTAAATAGTCTTTGGTTTCTGGTACAGTTGTATCTGTATTTGTATTTGTTTTCTTATGTTTATTTTTGTTTTTTTTATTACTTTTATTGTTTTTGGAAGGCATACTTATATAATAATTATTATAGGAATTATTATTTAAATCGTTTTATACAAGTCTAATATTAAATCGTTGTCTCCTGTTTTTCAAGGTTTTGTTTTTGGATCCGCCAGTCATTTTAGTTGTTCCTTCTACTTGTTCTCCTTTTATCCCGGTAAGTTCATCAGGACTTGTAATTGATGGTTTGTTAGATGTTAATTTATTTGTTAGTGTTTCTTTAAATGATTGTCCCCCTTTTGGTTTAGGGTTTGCTTGTTCTGCTTGAATGTCTAAAATTAAATTTTGAATTTTATCAGGACTATATTTGCCATACTTTGTTGGGTCTCTGTTATATAGAAGAGTCATATCTTTATTAACTTCATTTAATAAATTTTTGGCTGTTTCTGTAGTAACGTCAGGTTGTTTAATGTATTGTGTTTTTAACAAGTTTATCATTTGTTCTAATTGTAAATTTTGGTTGTCTTTATTTTCATTTATAGACGTTTCATTACCACCTGCTGCTAATCCTTGTTGACTACTAGCAGATGCTACAGGTTTCTTATTTGAACCAGTTATCCACTTTGAAAACAATCCTGGTGTACCTTGTTCTTCATCTCCTGATATTCCTTGTTTGCTACTAGTAGTAGCAGGAGCGATATTAGGTGACGACCTTCTGTCTTCTATAAATGATGATAAAGGAGGGTTACTAGTTACTACATTTACTGGTTCTACTATAGGTTCTTTGATGCCAGTATCACTTGAAGAACCACCAGATGTTGAATTTTCTTGTTGACTGCTATTAGTAGTTTTTTCTAATTCCGGGTTTGAACTATTTCCACCTTCCTCTTTTTCTTTTTGATTACTATCCGTATTTTCTAGTGTTTTTTTAGGTTGTTCTCCGCCAGCAGCTGAAATATTATTGTTTTTATTTTTTCCTTTAAATAATGGGTTTTTGCCGCTATTTGTTGTTTCACTTGTGGTATCATATATATCTGAAAGTTCAACTTGTTTTTCTTTTGTCTGTCGTTCTTTTTCTTCTATTTTACTTTGTGCTTCTCTTTCTTTTGCTGCCTGTTCTTCTTTTGCTGATTGTGCTTCTCTTTCTTTTGCTGCCTCTTCTTCTTTTGCTGCCTGTTCTTTTACTTGCGCTGCTGTTATATTTTCTGCACAAATAGTAACAAAACTTTTATAAGCATCAGCCAAATTTTTATAAAGAACATCTTGGCCAGACAAATTTAGGACAGTAACAGTATTCAGATCAGTTTTGCCGTCTAATTTTTTAAACTGTTCTATAATATTTGCCTTTTGTGTTTTTAATCCAGCAATTAATCCTTGGATTTCAGAGTTTCTACTATTTTCGAAAAATGTTATTAGTCTATCAGCTTCGTCATTTTGTGCCTTCAACTTTTTCCATGCTTCAATAACCTGGTTTTGAAAAGGGCCACAATCATCGTCATCAACAGCGGCAGGTTTTTCAAGCACAGGCTCTTCTACTGTATTCTTTACAGATATCATAGTGGCATCATCCGGCTCCGTATTCACAAAAATATTGCCAAATATGACTGCCAATATAGTAGCAAGAACCACCCCGCCAAAGTATTGTGCCCCTAAATATGTATTCGCACATGTAAACAAGTTCAAAATAGCAAACACTAATACAAGTGTCCGTTTATAAATAAGATTGTCTTTGATAAAATCCAGACAACTCTTGCTATCCGATTTTTTATCGTTTTTAAAAGGATCATATTCCTTTAATTTGTATCCAGATGAAAATAACATTTTGAAAAATGGATAAAATGTGCCGATTGCTGGGAACACAAACATGCTTAACAAAGGTATAATAATAAGCCAAATTGGTATCCAGACTAATCCACGTAAAAACATTTTGCCAGCATTTCCAAAAATAGAATCCCCATTCTTCAAGGCATCCACGCCATCAAACAGTCCACCATCATAACCACCTTCATTTAGATTATCTTTTTCACCATTAAAAAGTGTCCTTATGGTGTAGTAAAATGATGCCGCTCCATTACAAATCCAAAAAAATGGAAAAAACATTAGTCCAAACATACCATAAATAACTATTTTAAGAGCGTCAGGCAGCATTCGAACACCATCTGGCATACTAATTTTGTCATACAACCAAAATCCAGTACCAATCACGTTATTTACTAAAATGGATTTAAATTTATCAAAATTGGAAGCAGAAGCCGGATTGTCTATTTTTTTGCGAAGATTACTGATAAATGAGTTATTGAATGATTTAATAAAACCTTGAGAAGCAAATGTAGCTTCTTGTTCCCATTTTCCAATCGGTTCACCCCAAAATTTGAGACCTTTGAAGTCGAGCTCTGAAAACGTATTCATTGGAACTGTTATTGGGTCACTTCCTAGGTTTACATTTTTTATACACGTATATGGTTCAAAAGCTGTATTATAAGGAATAATTTCAGCCGTAGACAATTTAGCTATATAGAGCCAAGACGTGCCAAATACAATAAACAATATAATTCCGATCATTGAAATTGAAAAATTCTGTAAAAATCCACCAACGTCAGTATTTCCAGCTGATTGATTTTTCTTTTTTTGTATAGCATCATCATTAGTATCTGTATTTGTATTTGTATCTGACATTATTTATAATAAATATATATTAAATTTTATAGATAATATACTAATCACTAAATTACATTTTTAAAAATATCACAGATATTGGATAAAAATATCCCGGATCACCGATATTGGATAAAAATATAATGAGTAAATATATAAATGAGTAAATTTCCGATATTACATAAATACAAATATATAATATTGTCATTTATTCTAGTGTTGCTGTTCTTTGCTTTAGTGACACAGTTTTTTTTTAGAAAAGAAGGGTTTACAAATGATGATAAACCCGAAAATGTACTATATGGAAATATTACATATAATCCGGAGACATTTAATAAAAGTAATTCAAATATTAGCACTAAACTAAATAATGAATATAGTCAGACTGTTAATTTACCATTAAATGACACACTCGGTTGCCAAAATGCCTGCTATAATGCCAAATGTTCTAAAACTGGGAAACAATGTTCCACTGATCATGATTGTTATCAAGACGGATGTCAGTCACTATTGAAACAAGTTCATGACAAATTTGTAGCCGAACAATCAGCACCCATTGCGCCTCAGACATATACCGCTGCGGATACTTTAGAAACAGGCAGTCTTGTTTATAATCAGAACCCACAGCATTCCGCATTAACATATGATATTGGAACAAATGCCTCAGTTATCAACATGGCTGCGCAAGTGCCTAGACCCTATGAAGGATACAAAATTTGGGAGCCGTCATATGAAGCAGCTGTAAAGCTGAATGACGCAAAAATGGCAAACGGATATGCTGCGGATCCCAATAATTATGTATTTTATAAGCAGACACAAACAGCCACTGGTCTATTTAATGACAATGGACCAACTGCTGCCAATTCTCACCTTTGAAAACGGTGGAATTATGTGGCATACATTAGACCCACATTGCCGCCAATAAAGTTGACAATATTAATACGCTCCTCGAACAGTGTTAGATTAAAGTTGTAATCATATATTCGCCATGTTGGCTTATTTACCGCGATTACCTGACCTGTTTGAGGGTCGCAAATGGAGAGACTTTGGGCTAAAGGGTCCAACGGGGGTATAATTGTCGTAAACTCCAACTCTATTTGACTAAATCGGTTCATATTTATTGCCCCTGACGGCTGTAAATCTGAATTATTGGAATGGATTCCAAAATTGTAGCAATACAGACCAGGTGGCGCATTTCCGCTCGTTCTTGTATATTTCTCAATATAATTGTAAATACCAGCCGCCTGTATATTTTCACGATAAGATCCATCTAACAAAATACCCAGTGCCAACAATATCATCTTGTCGTTTTCCGGCGAATAATTTGACGTAATTAGCAAGCCCGTTAGGTTGTTATTTGGATTAACACCCGGACCAATATAAAACGGTATTTGATTACCTGACGCATCTGTTCTATAAATAAGATAGTCACCTGACGCTGGAGCTTGGACAACGTCCAATGGCATATATTTATAAGGCCAATTTGTGTAATTCGACCATTCGTTTCTTAAATTGGCATCACTGCGTTGGAAATAAAATAGCCAATTGGAAATCATGCCAATGGAGTCAAGAGCAACCTTGTTCGGTCCAGTAACATTAAAGAACTGTTGTTCATGAACCTGCTTAATTAAATACTTTTGTTCTTCCATCGCAAAAATACGTTCTTCTTCGTTGGATAAGAAACAATATGTACAATTCAAGTGGACGTCCGCATTCCATAATGTCCTGGTATCCGCATACGATGTTATTCCCAATTCAATGTCCGGTGGCGGTTGTAAAAAACGATAGAACTGCATATACCATGTGTTGAAATTGGGTGCTATGTAAGGATAATTATAAACCGTATCAAACACGTCACGAATTTGAAATAATTCACTAATCGGTCTAATCGTAACAATAATTTGTAGCTCGTTGTATTGTAACGATGTCAATGGAAATGCCATTTGCGACTTAAGTCCAAACCAGTTATTTAGCGGGATATATAAAATACGTCCGCGTATTGACGGTTCGGGGCCTGCTAAGTCACTCGTATAAAACGCATTGGGATATGAATTGACGCGCGCGCCGGAATTGCCTGGGTCATTCATTTCAGCCGTGCTACCGGACATGGTGTCAAATAATTCCTTTTTGACGCCAGTAAAGTCACGTTGAACAGCTGCTAGTAAATAGTCGCCCGAATACTCTTGGAGTGTATAGTTACCGCAAACAATACTAATTTTTGAAATCATTTTGGCGCCTAAATTATCAATCCATTTGAATTCATATGGCGCCCAATCGGTATATGTAGTAGAGCCATCGCTTTGAACAACTTGCTGTGGCGGCATAATTGGGCTCCAAATGTTAGGCATTGCTATAGTCAGATAGCAATCCATAAGTAGGTCGGCGTATCTAGGGATTTTAAAAGTAAACGTAGATGGTTCAGATAGACGCAGAGTTTTAGATCCCTCAAAGTCGACACGGAATTTCTGTAGTCCAAAGTTCGTATATTGCGCATAAGACGTTTTAAAAAATGTTTTCGACGGGTTCCCATTTAGAATTATATTTTGTTGTCCAACAGATACAAGATTCATAAGACCTCCAGGCATATTTAATTGTTATAATACTAACATATTATTTTTTTAACTGATTATTACAAAATAGTTATAAACAAAATAGTTATAAACAATTGTTATAAAAAATATTTATAAAATATATTTATAGACTAATATAAAAGATGGCAGATACACCAAATATTCCAAATATAGCTCAAACAGCGCAACAAAGTATAGAAAATAGTATGTCAAAAATAAAAGAAATGTCGGAAGCTACGTCTATCACGCTAATAACCATGTTGACTTTTATAGTAATTATAATTACATTAATGTATTATTTTTATTATACTGGAACAGGCAATTTTGGCGGTATTTTAATAATAATCATATCAACTGTGATGTTAAGTGTTCTAGGTCAGGCAATAACTGAAGGAACAATGGGGACAATTATTGGCGGCATCCTTGGACTAGCCATTGGAATCACAATATATGTGAATATGTCAAATAATATGCTTACTCGTGAATGCCAGCTAATGGATACTGTATATGGGCAATTGAATACGAGCATTCTACCACTTGATTTAACTCAGGCAGCAAATCAGAATAATTTTAGAGATTATTATGTTAAATCGGCCTACAATTGCTGTAGTGGAGGCAATTACAAGAATGA
>Ga0114966_10005327_pt1 | contig 10910 bp, 9 predicted proteins | sample M_130207_XF_Meta_FD_87029 | JGI IMG/M metagenome (GOLD analysis project Ga0114966, IMG submission 87029) | Freshwater microbial communities from Lake Montjoie, Canada to study carbon cycling - M_130207_XF_MetaG | ecosystem: Environmental > Aquatic > Freshwater > Lake | place: Lake Montjoie...
CCCTTTGAGGAGAGCGACAGGGTTTTCCATGACCAGACTGCCTTTAGCATCGCTGGCGTTATGGCAAGGGAGACAACTCTTCCGGAAAATCGGGAGAACCTCCTTCGCAAAATCCACAATGTTAGTGCGGGTAAGCTTCGCGATTTGAATACTATTAGTGGCAGTGGTCGTAGCAGTTTCGGCGGCCATCCCCAGCGGCCAAAGGCTGCAGACACCGGCGATGACCACAGCCCCACCCAACCTCGTCAGCCATCGATGTGAGATTAACCGCAGTTCAGAACAAAAAAAAGGCATGCAAATCTTCTAAAGTAATGACGTCCGATCGCAAGGGATTATTCGGGCAATCGGTTCAAAGTAATCAATTGGTTCGATAGTGCTCGAGGACAAGTTCTGCGGATTTGCGCAGTGAGCTGATCAAATCAAGGGGTTTCAGCACCTTGGCGTTGGCACCCCATCCGAGCAACCATCGATTGATTTCAACGAGGCTTGAGAGCTTTAGTTTTAGTTCGATCCCACCATCAGGCAGCTCTCGTAATTCCTGAGATGGGTGCCACTTTTTCTCTCGAATGTAATCTGCTACCAGTTCGTTGAAATGAATCACCACTTCATGCTGAGCCGCTCCCGAGTGAATTCCGAAGGAGTTTTTGAGTAAATTCTGAATGGAGAAATTGGCAGGCCTTTTGAAGCTCTCGCCGGTCAACTCAACCCCTTTAATGCGTGCGGGGACGAAGGTGCGAATATCTTTCCGAAGATGGCACCAAGCAAACAGAAACCACTCCCCATTCACGTTCGCTAAATGGTAGGGGTTGACGATGCGTAGTTCGATTTGTTTGTTGCCAGGTTTGCGATATTGCAACCGAAGTTGTTCGTGCCGTGCCACAGCTCGAGAGATGATCTGAAACGTTTCCAAGTTCAGGACAGTCTCAGCGGTAGTACGAAACGAGATGGTTTGATCCCAGTCCGCTAGATTGAGCGAAATCGTGTCCGGCAAACTGGCAGATATTTTTCTAAAAGCACTTAGCAACGGTCGCTCAAAAGAAGTTCCCCGATATTGTTGAAGTGCTTTTTCCGCAACCACCAAGGCTATCAATTCACCCTCCGTAATCTGCAAAACGGGAAATCCGCTGACCTCCGAACTATAAAAAAAACCGTTCTTGAGCCGATCAAATTCAATCGGCAAATTCATGCGGTCACGCATGAAATCAAGATCACGATAGATCGACTTGGTGGAAACTTCGAGTTGAGTAGCCAGTTGAGTGGCGTTGGGACGAACTCCGCTTTGGAGCTCCTGATGGATCCGCATCATTCGCTCCAAAGGAGGCCGCGACTGCGGGACTCCTTCGATAGAGCGGGTAGCTTTAAGTTTACGACTCGACTTGGGCATTGCAGCCTGAGTTCTCCATCAAAACTTCCGAGTGGTTGATGCCTCGCGCATCAACCACCTTGCTTAGCCTCACCCAATTTTCGCGAGCAATTCGTCGTTAGTTTTATGCTTTTTGAGCGCGGCAGTTAATGTTTCCATCGCCTCGACTGGGTTAAGATCGACCATCATCCGTCTCAACTTCCGGATCGGTTCCAAATTCTGCGGCGCAAAAAGTTTTTCCTCCTTGCGAGTGCCACTCTTTGGAATATCAATCGCAGGATACAATCGGCGTTCCGACAGTTTACGATCCAAAATCAGTTCCATATTTCCAGTGCCCTTGAACTCTTGGAAAATAAGTTCATCCATCCGCGAACCAGTATCGATCAACGCGGTCGCGATGATCGTCATCGAGCCGCCCTCCTCGACTTTGCGAGCTGCAGCGAACATTTTACGTGGGATCTCTAACGCACGCGCATCCACGCCCCCTGTCATGGTTCGTCCCGATCCGCCGTGCACACTGTTGTAAGCGCGAGCGACGCGGGTGATCGAATCGAGCAACACAAAAACGTCCTTACCCGATTCGACAATACGACGACAACGTTCGATCATGAACCGTGACAACCGGACATGCGTCTCCAAATCTTGATCATTACTGGAGGCAACCACCTCAGCTTTAACCGAACGTTGGAAATCGGTAACTTCCTCCGGTCGCTCATCAATCAGCAACACGAGGACATGGACATCCGGATGGTTTTCTTGCACCGCGTTGGCGATGAGCTTCAGGATCGTCGTTTTACCCGTGCGAGGCGGTGCCACGATCAAACCCCGTGTTCCCCGACCAATCGGAGTCACCAGATCAATAATCCGGGTCTCAATAATATCGGGGGACGTCTCCAGTCGAAACTTCTCGAAAGGATCAATCGTCGTCAGATTCTCAAATCGAACCGATTTGGTAAAATCATTGAAAAGCAACCCGTTGACCTTCTCAACCTCGCGCAGTTGAGGACTCGTCCCGCGATGCGGTGGTTGAGTGGTGCCTTCTACAAGGCAACCTTCTCTTAGAAAACACCGTTTAATCGTGTCAGGTGTGACAAAAATATCGGTTGGTTTAGGTTGAAAACGGTGCGCGGATGACCGGAGAAATCCGAAGCCCTTCTCCGAAATCTCAAGATATCCTGATCCCGGCTCAGTTACGACCGGAGTTTGATTTACATTCTGTTTCATTATTCTATGTCCGAACGATCTCCCCTAGACTTAGCCCTCTGACTAAATTGAATTTTAGAATTGGGAACACCGAAAGCACGCAATGGTATTTGGAAATTCCAAGCCGAAGTCCTCTCGGTTGAGACCTGTGACAAATTCTTAATACTCTTTCCCCAACGAAAGTGCAACCGGTTTTCTCCACGAAAGTTTCCTCAAAAAACGTTATTTGGCGAAAACGCGTCAAACCGAACTAAACGGCGGAAGCTCGGGTGAACTCCGGTGAGTAACAATGGGAATCAGATTGCGTCCAAAAATCAGAATCTTCGCCGGCCGAAAATGTTGTGACGGGCCCGTTTCTATGCCAATAGTTTGAGAAACTTGTAGATCAGGTAGGCGGTGCCACCACTCACTGGGATTGTTAGAAACCAGGCCCAGAGAATTCGTTCAACCACTCCCCATTTAATAGCGTTGAATCGTTTGGCACTTCCGACCCCCATAATTGAGGACGAAATTACGTGGGTTGTGGAGACAGGAATGCCGAAGTGGGAAGCGAGCCAGATTACCGTGGCCGAGCTGGTCTCGGCTGCAAAACCGTTGATGGGGTGTAGCTTCACCATTTTATGACCGAGAGTTTTAATGATGCGCCAACCGCCCGCTGCCGTGCCTGCGGCCATGGTGATCGCGCAGACTATTTTGATCCATGTGGAAATTTCAACACCTTTGCCCGGTGCCGCCTCTGCCAACCGGAGGAAGGAGAGCCAATTCGGCAGGTCATCAAACACGCCGGATTTGGTTCCTACGACGAGGGTGAGGGCGATGATTCCCATCGTTTTCTGGGCGTCATTAGTGCCGTGCATCACCCCCATGGCCCCAGCACTAATGATTTGTGCCTTGCCAAAAAAATTGTTGATGAGACTGGGTTTGAGTTTGATCAAAGTAACGTAGAGCAGTGCCATGACGGCAAAACCGATGGCAAAGCCAAGTAGCGGGGAGCTGATCATCGGGATAATCACCTTCCACAAAACTCCTTTGCCGTTGTACCAATGGTCGATAGCAGGTTGCGACCAGATGATGGCGGACCAATTGCCGTCGGCGGCGGCGAGCGTCGCTCCGCAGAGTCCGCCAATCAATGCGTGGCTTGAGCTCGATGGAATCCCAAACCACCAAGTGATGAGATTCCAAAGGATGGCACCCAAAAGCGCACACAACAGCACATGAGAGTCAACCCACTTGGCATCAACAAGGCCAGAAGCAATGGTTTTTGCGACAGCTGTGCCGATCAATGCTCCGACTAAGTTAGTAATAGAGGCCAAAAAGATGGCTTGCCGTGGTGTGAGCACCTTGGTGGAGACTACGGTGGCGATCGAATTAGCTGTATCGTGGAAACCATTGATGTACTCAAACACCAAAGCCACGATCACCACGGTCAAGATCAAAGTCATGGTCGATTACGAGTTCTTCAGCACGATGTGTGAGATGACATTTCCCGCGTCGCGGCAACGGTCAGCAACCTTCTCGAGCAATTCGAACACATCTTTGAGGAATACAACTTGGACGGAGTCTGAGTTCGAGTTGTAAAGGTCCTTGAGGAGTTCGAGCATCAATTTGTCGGCCTCGCCTTCGAGCACCTGTAGCCGTTCGTTGTGGGATCGAATGTTTTCTAAATTACCCCCCGATCGCATGGATTGTAGCATCGTGAGTAATGTTTGCGTCGATTTATCGAGGATCACGATTTGCCGAGTAATATCGACGTTCTTAAGCAACTGCGGAGCCAGAAGAATTCGCTCGGCGATTTTCTCCACGGTCTTTGGGATTTTGTACAGGCTGACGGATAAAGCCTCGATGTCCTCACGCTCGAGTGCGGTGACGAACGTGGTGCAAAGGGCGTCACTAATCTCGTCCGCAATCCGCTTCTCCTTGCGGCGGGAGAGGATGAATTCATCCAAAGTTTTCAACTGGTCGGAGTTTTCGAGAAATTTGGAGAGTGCCTGGACACTGGTGCAAGCCTCGCGTGCGCTAGCTTCCAGCAGATCAAAAAACTGATCCTTCTTACCGAGTATCTGTTGCAGATTGAACATAAGTTGATCTGTCGTAGCACAATGGACACAATGCGCAAGAAATGTTAACTTGGATTTTGTGAAAGCAAATTCTCCAGAACCGTTTTTTTGGAACTTTTGGTGCAATCGTGCTGAAAAAGGTTGACCTCCTTGGTGGTGAGTTTAAGTTTTAGTTGAACAGTTTAAAAACCCGACTTGTAATCATGAGCACTTACGTACCTCTAATCTCTTCCGGTGTGGCCGGTCCTCTTGGCGTTCTACATCTTCCTCGCCTTTGGCTTAAAGCATCGCTTGAAGCCACTGCACAAATCGCTGCCGGCTATCCTGGTTGCGGCAAAGGTTACGATCAAATGGTCCTTGATGGACTGGGCTTGGATCGTCAGGCAACTCTGGACTTCATCAAATCCCAACGACCAACTTACACAGCCTTTGAGGCTTGGGTCAAAACCCAGTCTGGTGTTAATCTCAGCAAGGCATCTGTACAGAAATTGAATCTGTCGATTCAGGGCTATATCCATGCCGACGACACCCGTAAAGGGATCCTCGCGGCAAGTGGCCTTGCTGATGACGGTTCCGTGTTTCCTGATGCGATCAATTTGAACAATCTCGACGATTGGAACGAGTTCCACGCTGCGGTGTTGAAGTAATTTCTGCGAGTTGACATGCCGGGGGTGGGATTGTCCTCACCTCCGGCTTTTTGCATGCTCGAATTCGGGTTGCCACGCCGATCTCAGAATCCTACTATTGGATTCCGCGTTAGCTAATGTTTGGAGCCGGTTATCTCTATGAAGCACCACTTAGACTTTGAAAAGCCGATCGTCGAACTGCAGCGGATGCTTGATGATCTTCGCACTCATCCGGAGACGCATTCGTTAAAAATCAGTCTGGAAGACGAGATTCTACTGATCGAGAAAAAGATTGAGGAAACGCGTCAGGAGATTTTCTCGAATCTGACTTCTTGGCAACGTGTTCAGCTAGCTCGCCATCCCAAGCGGCCCTTCTCTCTCGATTATTTGCGGATGACTTTCAGTCATTTTTCAGAATTGCACGGGGATCGTCTCTTTTTGGACGATCATGCGATTGTCGGTGGCTTCGCTTATTTGAAGAAACGGAAGGTGTTGGTTATTGGTACTCAGAAGGGTCGGGATACTAAAGAAAACATTAAACGCAACTTCGGCTCGGCTCATCCGGAAGGTTATCGAAAGGCGCTTCGACTGATGCGCCTCGCCTCCAAATTTGGAATTCCAATTATTACATTGATCGATACGGCGGGTGCTTTTCCGGGCGTTGGTGCTGAGGAACGTCACATTGCCGAGGCGATCGGCGTTAATCTTCGCGAGATGATGATGCTCGAGGTACCGATCGTCGCCGCTGTTATAGGTGAGGGAGGATCGGGAGGAGCGTTGGGGATCGGGATCGCGGATCGAGTATTAATTTTAGAAAATGCCTATTATTCGGTGATCAGTCCAGAAGGCTGCGCAGCGATTTTGTGGAAGGATCGTGCTGCTGCACCAAAGGCTGCCGAAGCCCTCAAAATTACTGCCAAGCAACTCCTCGATCTCGGATTGGTTGATGAGATAGTGCCCGAGCCAATGGGAGGGGCCCATCAAGACCCCGAGGTCACAAGTCAGAATCTACAGGAGGTTCTTATTAAAAACCTTGAGGCTATCTCAAAACTTTCTGTGAAGGATCTGTTGGCCAGCCGTTATGCCAAGTTTCGGGCTCACGGTCATGTGTTTGAAGAGGTGAACACTGCCGCTTGATTATGCTTTACCCGTTGATGTTCGAGCCGATCTTCCAACCCCGCATCTGGGGTGGTCGATCCCTCGAAACGCTCTACGGCAAAGCATTGCCCGCCGATGTTCCAATTGGTGAATCGTGGGAAATCTCAGATCGCGGGGATGCCACTAGTATTATTTCCAACGGCAATCTAGCTGGCAAATCCTTGCGATGGTTGATGGAGGAGCATGGTTCCAAGGTGATGGGTAAGGCCAAAGCCTTGAACGGAAGATTTCCTTTATTGATCAAAATCCTCGACGCTCGGGAAAAACTTTCACTTCAGGTTCATCCTCCAGCACATTTGGCAGCGGCCTTAAAAGGAGAGCCGAAGACTGAGATGTGGTATTTTACCCAGGCCGAACCCAAGGCAGAGATTTTTGCGGGGTTGAAATCTGGCGTCACTGAGTCGATGTTTGCAGCCAAGACACACGATGGGACAGTTGCGGAATGTTTTCATCGTATCCCTGTCCGCCAAGGTGATGCTATGTTTTTACCCAGCGGCCGTGTGCATGCACTAGGGCAGGGGATGGTCATCTTCGAAATTCAGCAGAATTCAGACACTACCTATCGGGTATTTGATTGGAATCGGACCGACAACCAAGGTATGCGCCGCGATCTGCACATCGAGCAATCCCTACGTTGCATTGACTTTGATGACGTGGAGCCCAGCCTGATTGAAGTGATCAGTCCGCTGGAAGCCCAAGGTGTGCGGGTGTGTTCCTTGGTGGATCATGAACTGTTTCATGTAGATTTGGTTGAAACCCAAGGCACCTCAACCCTGCAGTATTCTCTAGAATCTCCAATGGTCGTGGGTGTTGTTCAAGGGGGTGCCTTAATTCAACACGGCTCAGAACAGATCAACCTTTCGGCGGGCAATTTTGCGCTCATTCCGGCCAACCTCGCCCGAATCGAGATTTGCGCCACCGCGCAAGCTCGCCTGCTTCTCGCTTCACCCAATTGAACGCGGCCATCTTGAGGTAAGGCTCAGGCGCGGTGCCGGTTTCGGTCAAGCAACACGGCACCCAAAATCACCAGACCTAACACGACTTTTTGCGTGTAACTCTCAACATCCGTTAAATTCATGCCGTTCTGAATCACAGCGATGGTGAAGGCTCCGGTAAGGGTTCCAAACATTTTTCCCTCGCCTCCACTCAGGCTGGTTCCACCGACCACCACGGCGGCAATGACGTAAAGTTCGTACATAGTGCCATAAGTCGGCGAGCCACTTTTGAGTTGAGAAGCCATAATCACTCCTCCCAAGCCAGCGAGCAAAGCGCTAGCGATGTAAGCAAACATCAACACTCGTTGCACAGGCACTCCCGAGAGCCTTGCGGCCTCGCGGTTTCCTCCCACCGCATAAAGGTAACGACCCTGCTTCATGCGAGACATGAGAATATGAGCCAGAGCATAAAGAATCAGCATCAACACAACCGCGTTGGGTAATTCAAAAAAATCTGCACCACGCCCCAGCCAAACAAAGGAATCCGAGATTTGGTAGATGGATTGGCCCTTGGCAATAATGTAGGCCAACCCGCTCCCAACCAGCATCATTGCCAAGGTCACAATAAATGGCGGGATTCCGAAGCGAGTAATCATCAGCCCCGAGAATAGCCCGACGACCCCACAAAGCAGAATCGAGACGACGCAGGCAAGAAGCATTCCCATCGGAGTCGCGGTCATGCCACCCGCGAAATCACGAATAAATTTTGCAGCGAGTACCGCTGAAAGTGCGAGCAAACTTCCCACGGAAAGATCGATGCCCCCCGTGATAATCACCAGCGTCATGCCAATGGCAACGATCGCAATGACAGCAATCTGGTTGGCGATATTGAGCAAATTGTCTGACTTGAGAAAGTCAGGCCACCGATAAGTCTTTGGAGTGATCACTTTGGGTTCGCCGAGAGCGGGAAAGCTCGTTTTGAGATCTGAGAATAATAACCAACCGCCAGTGACTTGGGTGCATGCAATAGCTTCTAGCTTTTCAGAAGCAGTAACAATTTTTTGTAATGCCTCGCGAGCGTCCTTCGGTTCTCCTTTCGCGATCCCAAGTATGCGCACTCCTGATGCCAAGAGGTCGCGCTCGAGTTTCTTTGAGAAGGCGGCATCTCCCGGCTGTTCACTAGTAACAATCAAAACTCTCGGTGCATTTTTGAAATCCTCCAAAATTGCAGCGGCGACATCTTTAGCGGCGGCCTCCCCGGTGGGAGATTGTTCCTTGTAGGTTTTTGCACTAAAGAATGCACAAAGGAGAAGCAGGACGAACACCATGCCGTAATCGGCGAAAAATCGAGGGAATGTAAGTTTCATCTTTTTAGGACATGGCTAGCTGCATGATTTGCTCCTGGGTCGCCTGCCGGACATCCTTGATTTCACCCGTCACACGTCCCTCGTGCATGACAAGGATCCGGTCGGCCATGCCGAGCACTTCTGGAAACTCGGAACTGATCATAATGATCGCTTTTCCAGCAGCGGCGAGTTCGTTCATAAGGAGGTAAATTTCGTATTTCGCACCGACATCGATACCTCGTGTCGGCTCATCAAAGATTAACACCTCACAATTGCGAGCCAGCCATTTTGACAACACGACTTTCTGTTGGTTGCCGCCTGAAAGGTGATTAGAAATTTGTTCCTGATTGGACACTTTGATCTTAAGTAAACCGATGTAATGATCCAACTCCCTGCGTTCGCGACTCTGGCGCACAAACCCACGATGAGAAAGCCACGTCAGATTGGGGAGACCAAAATTCTCACGCACCGAGTGTTTGAGTATCAACCCCTGCAATTTGCGATCCTCGGTCAACAGGCCGATACCCAAGGAGATAGCCTCCTTAGGAGAGCGAATCGTTAACTCCTTGCCATCAAGTCGGATCGTTCCAGCATCGCGGGCATCGGCTCCAAAAATTAACCTCACGGTTTCCGTGCGTCCGGCACCGACTAATCCTGTCAGGGCAAGAATCTCTCCTCGGCGCACGGTCAACGAAACATTCTGAACAGTGCGACCACGTCTCAAACCGGTGGCTTCGAGACGCGTTGCTCCGATCATGGAATTCCGTTTGGGAAATTCATCCTTCAGATCGCGACCCACCATCAGTTCAATCATTTCGTTCCGGGTGATTTGTTTGATAGGTCGATCCCCTACGTTTTTTCCGTCGCGCAGAACAGTCACACGGTCGGCAATCGCTGCGATCTCGTCGAGTCGATGACTGATGTAGATAATGCCGATGCCTTGCCGTTTTAAATCTCGAATGATTTCGAATAAACGCCCCACCTCATAGGAAGTTAGTGTTGCACTGGGTTCGTCCATCACAATGATGCGAGCATCGAACGCGAGTGCTTTGGCGATCTCAACCAATTGTTGCTGGGCTGTGCTGAGCCTTCGGCAGGGGGTATCAATGTCTATCTCAACACCGAGCCGTTTAAATAATTCTGTCGCAGACCGACGCTCCTGATTGCGGGCCACAAAACCACCACGAGTGATCTCATGACCGAGGAAAAGATTTTCGGAAGCAGTGAGGCTTGGAACAAGATTAAACTCTTGATAAATGACAGCAACTCCCGCGCTCCGAGAATCTTTGAGGGAGTGAAATGGAATCTCCCGACCGTCGATCAATATCCCGCCTTGATCTGCGTGATCAGCCCCTCCCAGCACTTTCATTAGGGTGCTCTTACCAGCCCCATTCTCGCCGAGCAACGCCAGCACCTCCCCTGCATGCAGCGTCAAGTTGACACCACGCAAGGCTTGCACCCCGGGGAAAGACTTAACGATCCCCCTCATTTCGAGGAGCGGGGCGGTGTCGATCATAGGATGAAAGCGTCCTCCAATCCGTGCCGATTCCTCGGCGATTATTTGAGTTCCGGATCCTTTTGAGCGTCGGCTTTTCGGTAAAGCCTCGTGGGAATCAGTGTCTGAGGCGGCAATGTTTCACCATTGGAATGGCGGATGATTGATTCGACAATTTGGATTCCCATTTTGTCAGGAAACTGAATCGGATCTGCGTAAAGTTTGCCCTCTTTGATAGCCTGTTTTCCTTCAGGTTGGCCATCGAAACCGATAATCACCACTTGAGTTTTCCCCGCTTTTTCGAGGGCCGCCCGTGCTCCCAAAGCTGAGGGGTCGTTGATAGCAAAGATGCCCCTTAATTCGGGATGCGCCTGCAGGGCGTCCTCAGCAGCCTTGTAGCCCATATCCTTGGCTCCACCGCTTTCCAGTTCAGTCACGATCTCGATCTTCCCTTTACCGGCCGCATTATGGGCCTTAATAGATTCCCGAAAGCCATTCACTCGCAAAATGCAGGACTCGGCTTGCTTAAAGTGAAGCACCGCAACCTTTCCACCCGCCTCACCCAACGCTTCGATCATGGCTACAGCTGCGTCCTTGCCTCCGCCAAAATTATCGGAAGCAATCTGGGTGACGATCTTCACACCGGGTTCGTTACAGGGAATATCGACTGTAAAAACAGGAATGCCGGCTGCATTCGCTTCCTGAATCACCGGAATGATTGACTTCG
>Ga0114966_10005328_pt1 | contig 10909 bp, 8 predicted proteins | sample M_130207_XF_Meta_FD_87029 | JGI IMG/M metagenome (GOLD analysis project Ga0114966, IMG submission 87029) | Freshwater microbial communities from Lake Montjoie, Canada to study carbon cycling - M_130207_XF_MetaG | ecosystem: Environmental > Aquatic > Freshwater > Lake | place: Lake Montjoie...
ATCATAGCATTGATATATTTCCAGTCACCTTGATATCTGCTATTGCTTCCGTATTCTTTCCTATATGACCTTAGTCCTCTGATTTCAAGAGGCATATCAATATTTTTTTCATCCTCTAACCTCCCCCCAATGACTTGCCATTCAAAAAGACCAATGGGAGTTTTTAAAGGCTTTCTTGAGTTAAAGGTCATATGCAAAAAACCTGGAGCATTGTTGCTCATCATCAAGCTTGAGTATTTACCTGGCCCCCACCATAAATTTTCATTTGATATGCCAATTGAAATAGGTCCACTATTAATTCGAACACTACTCTGTCCAATTAAATACTTTTTATAAATACCCGTTGGTAATGACCCATAACTTTTTGTCAGTTCGTACGTATTATTTTCAGCATAGATATACGCAGGGTTCAACTGTATAGCAAGCGGCCCTATTTCAGTATATATTCCAGCGCTAACGATACTTTGAATTCCTTTTGCGGGTATCATTGCTGCATCATTCCAGCCATATGGATGATGTGAGTTGTACTTAGAAAGGACTTCTACAGGAAGAATACTCAGTCGCCCTGCGTTCCATAAAAAATGAAGTGTTTTGTTTCTTAATGGGGTATCCCCTTTAGCCGCCATCACATGATATAGTGAATCAAGTGTATTTTTTTTAGTGAATAGAATGGGGCGAATAGTAAGAGAAGAATTTGATAAATAATTACCCTCTAACTGAAGGTCCCTTATCGTCTCATCAAAAGAGATAGGATTAACAGGAATTGATTGCGCCTTAGTTAAACAAGTAATAAAAACTAATGCGCAAAAAAGAAGTAAATATTTAGATAGGTGTGAAATCAAAAAAAATTACAATTTAAGAATAGCTATAACAACTCCAGCGAGTGAAGCAATGGCACTTGATATTCCAATCATCTCACCAAATGGTAATGCTCCTCTAAATATAGGTTTCTTGGGAACAATTATTTCTGCTCCTGGTTTAACCTTTGGTGTTTTTCTGAATATTAAAAAAGATCTTACTGTTTTTGCTTTACCATTTGCATAAACGATATAGGCACGTTTTTTCCATGCTTCCTTTGAAAAACCACCTGCAGAAAAAATATACCCTCTAAAACTTTTTCCGGGCTCGAATGGAATTTGAGTAGATTGTAATACTGCCCCATTAACTCTTACCTGCGCATCGAACTTTGGAACGACCAAAACATCCCTTGCTTTCAAAATGACATCCTGCGTAGAACCAGGGTTCTTTAAAATATAATCAAGGTCAATAGGAATTCGATCTATTTCTTTATCCACATCGGTCAAAACCGTTCCAGAAGAGTCTGCATAAAGCGACTGCATACGGCGTGTAGCATCACTTATCCTGTTTCGGTCTTCCTCACTCTTAAATCGCTTTAAATATGCTCCTTCAATGCTAGCACTAGGAAGAACACCTCCTACACGTTTAAATAAATCACTCACTCTTTCTTGTGCATCACGCAATGCATAAGGTCCAGGAAATTGAACTTGCCCCTCTACAAAAACGGTTTCAAGTGTATTATAAGCTGGCTTCTTTCTAATTGTTATTACATCATACGGTTTGAGCGTAATATCAAGTTCTCCAAATTTTAGGCTGTCTTTTATTTCAATCGTTTCTGTGATACTTGCTCTTGTATCATTTACTAAAATAGAGTCACGCGGAATAAGATGTGCAATCTCGATAATACTTGAAGCTGCGTCTGTAAATCCTCCTGCTTGAAGAATCAAGCCCTTCAATGTCATTCCCTCGATATAGAAATAGTCGCCAGGGAAATGAACCTCTCCCTGCAATGTTATATTTAGACTATCTCTCAAATCAGTTAATGAACTAATAAATAATTGATCTTCGCGCTTCAATACTAAATCGAAATTCGATTCTTTTTTCAACGCTTTCAACACATTAAACGAAATTATTTCTTTTGTAAAATCATCCTTTTGTCTAATCAATAATCCCCTATCTAGAAAGGCATCTTCTGATAGCCCATCTGATTTTGTTATCAAATCAGAAATTCGCATACCCGGCGTAAACTCATAAAGGTCTGGTCTAAATACAGCACCATTAATTTGAACACGATTAGCAAAACGATCAAGTATTTTATTTACTAAAAACATATCCCCTGTTTCGGGTTTAAATGAATTAAACTCTACATCAAGTAAATCTTTAACCATTCTCTCCTTCGGAGATTTTCGAATTACTTTTATCATTGCTGTATAGGCGGTATCATCAAACCCACCAGCAAAATCAAGTATATCTTTAAATGATTCATTTGGTAATACTTCGAAAAGACCAGGACGTTTAATTTGTCCACTCAACTCCACTCGAGTTGTATAGCTAGGAATTCTAATTATATCGTTATCACGAAGTCGCACATTATCCGATTGATCACCCTTTGCTAATAAACGGTACAGGTCGACTTTATGAATTACCTTATTCGCACGAACAAGCTCAATCAGTCGGAAGCTACCGATAGAATTGGGGCCAGATGCAAGCGACAATACCGAGTATACTGTTGAGAGAGATGGGATATCAAAACTACCTGAATTCGTTGCACCAATTACCGTTACTCGAATAGTCCTGATATCTCCTAGCGTGATTGAAAGTGTTGAAGTGCCATTCGAAAGCGTTGGATATGCCTTACTCATGATCTGCTTGATTCGAGATTGTGCAGCCTCTATAGTTAATCCACCAACTTTTATTATACCAACATTGTCAATATTTATTTGCCCTTCGGGTGATACCGTAACATCATCATTATATTGTTGTAATCCAAACAAAACAACCTTCAACTGATCCCCTGCGCCTACTTCATAGTTTAGGGGTGTAGCAACAGAGAGATTATATTTTAAGGGACTATTCTTTTTATCAGGACTTGAATTATTAAAAAGCTCTGATCCAAATACATACATATTATTAGCACTACTTTTCCCTTTTATTCCAGCAATAGAATCAATCGATGACCTATCAGAACCTTTTCCAGCCTGACCAAGGGAGTTAAGTTGTCGTGTATTTCCAGACTTGGTAGCATCAGCCTTACTTCCTGATTTGTATTTACCTGATAACACCTTGCCTTTAGATGGTAAAAGATTAATCCTTTCTTTCAATTTTATGTATTCTGTTGTAGGCATTCCTCTTGCGATCAGTTGTTCCCTGACGTCTTCAATGGTTAAACCAGTGTTTGATAACTGCTGAGTAATTTTAACTATATCAGACTCGGCTAACAGATTGACCTTTACACTGGAAATATCTCTTGATTTCAAAAGGTCTTGTGAGTGAAGTCCAACAAAACAAAATAAAATCGCTAGAGTGAATAGAACTCTCATTCTGGATGTATTTTTAAATATAAATTTCATTCTTTGAGCTACTATCTGGTAGAAGATGCATTGCTACACAAAGGTACTAAGTTGTAAAGCTATAAAAATAGGCAAAACCTAAGACCATTGCTTCTTTAATGACGTATAAAAATAGATGATAAAGAATGCTGCGGACCTCAAAAAGCCAAGTTTTTCATATTTGTAGTAGATAAGCCATCTCCAATGGGCCGCTTTGACTTTATTATACGATAAACCACCTGCATGTACCCGATATCCTGCCAAAACATCTGCATTTGATATAGCCGATTCTCCATTTCGCAGAATACTTAACCAAAGCAGATAGTCTTCATGGCCAATTTCAGCAAACGAAGGGTTAATGACTAGCTCACGATTTATGATAGAGGTTAAGCAACCTATGGTGTTTGATTTAAGCAGATCATTATATGAGACTATAGAAGGAGCTAAAAACACCTTTGATGTTGAAACAGATTGATCATTTATTACTTCATAACTTGAAAAATAAATGGGGTGCCCAGGATTAGATTGAATTAATTGCACTTGAGATGCCAATTTATTAGGATACCAAATATCATCACTGTCCAAAAATGCCAAATAATTGCCTTGAGCTGATTTAATACCTGTGTTTCGAGAATAGGAAACCCCTTCATTCTTAACGTTATGCAATAATTTAATTCGGCCGTCAATCTTAGCAAAACCTGATGCTATACTGAATGTATCATCAGTAGAATTATCATCAATGATTATCAATTCCCACTGAGAATACGTCTGATTTATAACTGATTCAATACTTTCTTTAATGAACTGATGTGCATTAAAGGCAGGCATGATGATTGAAAAATAATAATCCACTATGCTTCCTTAATTCGCTTTTTAAAGAAGGGATTTTGAAATGGGAAAATGAAAGAGTGATTGTTTTTAGAAATCGCCATCACAAACCAGAAGGCTGGGCTTGTAATTTGAGATTGAAAAAATATCATTAACAATAAGCAGATTCCTTTTTTAGAAGAAAAGTTTTTATTAGAGTTGTCATTGTTGACTAATAAAATAGGAATTAAAATAAAGGCAAAAACACCTATGTCATTTACTAAATTAGCTAAATAGGTCTGCGGATAAAATTTAATATGGTCAGCAAGAGACAATACATCGTGGGATGCAAGGTCCAACTCGAAATAATCGCCATAACCCTGCAGCAAAGAAGGGAATGAACCAAGGCCTGACCCAAATGGATGCTGAACAATAGAAGCAAAACCGAAAAAATTAAGAATTATCCTAGCGCCACCAGATGACTCTTGTATAAACACTAAATCCAGTAAGCTAAAATCTCCACCAGTAAGTAGAAATTGGATAGTGGATATAACCTGAGAAATTCGACTTTCAGGAAAGACATTAGTATAGATCATGAAACCAATAAATATTGCTGAGGCAATCCCTAAAAATGTAATTAATCCTTTTTTTATTGAAAATGAAGGAAATAGAAACAATACAGCGATGAATATACCGAACACAGACTTAGTAAGGAACGTAAGAATGATAACTACTGTTTTCAGCATTTTAAGATGCTTTCTGTCCTTTAATGACATGCTAAGATCTGATAACTTATTTTCAATTTCAATAAGAAGAATAATTTCAAATACAGAAAAATAGCTAGGCTCTGGTGTTAAAATTGAAATTCCCCGAAATTCATTACCACTTATATTTTCCGCTCTAGAAATGATAAAATAGAAAACCATTTGAGCTACTGAAGGCAAAAGCAGAATAAATAAAGCTACCGAAGATAGCATTATGACAACAATTGTGATTGTCTTGATGGATACCTTATGGGGATAACGGCGGAGAGCTAAGTAAATAAGTGGGCCAACTAAATACTTCAATAGGTCTACGAAAGCTGAGAACCAATGATGATATAGTAGGGTAAAAAAGAAATAGACTAAAATGATGAACATGAGTACATAAACGAAAAAAACATCTCGCTTAATCAGTGTAAAGTCATACTTACCATGTATTAATATCAATAAGGCGAAAATCAAAGCAATCAGCGGCTGAGTTTCAATTCCAATTGGAATCAATTTCAAGAAAATCAAGAAAAAGGAGAAGAATAAGTAATTATATGCTTTTGCTTTAGACAACACGTGGATCAGGAATTTTTTTATACTTTTTTGAATATAATAGCTTGAAAGTTAATCTTTTGCCTAAGAGTTGGAAAATCAAATATTTTATTCCGATTTTAGACCAGATAAACCCTTCACTCGTTTCTTTATGTAACTGAATGATGTCTTTCAGTTTACTAGAACTTGACTTACCGCCCAATTCAAATATTGAGACAACTTTCGTATAAAGTTTGTAAGGTGCTGTTTCTAGTATTTTTTTCATCCAGAAATAATCCCCTGCAATTTTATACTGTTCATCAAAAAAATAAACTTTATAATATATGCGTGGAATAAATGTAGATTGATGCGCAGGATACTTTATCATATTTTCCTCATATGCTGGATTAGGCCTCAAGTAAAAATCATGGTGGTGGAATTGAATTGAATACCCTATTACTACGTTATTATACACATCGTAATTGGAAACAAGATCTTGAAGGTCAAACTCAGTGTGAAAAAAATCTCCAGCATTCATAAAAATAACAGAATCACCAGTTGCTAGATTCAGGCCCTTATTCATTGCATGATATATACCCGAATCAGATTCAGAAATATATTTATAATGAATGCCTAACTCTGTAAATAAAGGAAAAAAAGATTCTATGATAAGCGGAGTACCATCAGTGGACAAACCATCAACAAAAACATATTCGATGTTTTTGTAATTCAGATTCAAAACAGACTGTATTGTTTTTCCAATAAGGGCCTTGGAATTAAAGCTGATTGTAATAACTGAAATAAGAGGCTGTCTATTATCCACTATAATTAAACCTGTAGTTTTGCAATGAACTCCTGGAATGAATCTAAGTCACGAAATTTATCAACATATTTCTTGATTTTACTTTCTTCAAAATCCCACCATTTAATTTTCAATAAAAAAGAGATGTTATCTTCGTCAAACCTAAAGCGTATATGTTTAGCTGGCACACCTCCTATAATTTCATAAGGACATACATCCTTAGTAACAACTGCCCCAGCAGCAACAATTGCACCATCCCCTATGCGAACACCATCTTTTATGATCACATTTGCTCCAATCCAAACATCATTGCCTATTTCAATTCTACTATACTCGTCAAAGAAATTAATTTCAGTAAATTTCGCTTTGAACATATTTTTAGTTGAATAAAAAATGGGGCTTGTTGAAACAAATGTATCACTAGGATGAATACCTAATCCAATTTTACAGGAAGGTCCAATTGAAGTGAATGAACCAATAGAAACATTATTCAACACACTTGAAGCTGACACATATGTATACTTTCCTAGTGTAGAATTTTCAACTACGCAATGTTCATAAATTCGATTGTGGTTACTGAATGAAACGTTTTTTATTCGCACGCTAAAATGAACCCGAATGTCTTTTAAAAAATAACGTACAGAAAGATAAACCGTAAATAAAAAATAGTATAGACTTTTAGTTAAATCGTATAGCACGTCTTATGGTTTTAATAAAATTATCATTGACGAAAAACAAAAAGGAAAACAACTTACTCCCTTTCATAAAACGACCCCTAAATTGTAACTTATCCAATTTAAAATCGTACTCCACCATTGTGTTAGGCAAATATTTATCTAAATTAAAATTAACCGCTGTCTTGGATAGATAATTATATCGATCATCTTCAAAATGAGTAGACTGAGATGAAAAGCCATCATTCTGAACTAAATTCACAGGGGGACGAACAACCTTGCCATTATACTTCCAAATAGTGAGCATCCACTGATAATCCCATGTATCAACACCATTTGAGAAAAAATCTTTCAATCGATTCAACCAAAAAGCCTTAATCAAATGATCATCAAATTGATTTATAATAATATTGCTAGCCTCTTGAGGAGTAAAATTAAATCGATAGGCATTCCATCGATCTTTCCAGGTAGCCCATCCCCATATAAGTGGAAAGGATGAGTACTCATAAAGATTTTGTGTATGACTATGATAAAAGTTTGATCCGTCTATTTGCCAAATTGATTTATCCTCTCTAAAGTCATTCAACCCTCGTTGTGAAAAACTAAAAAATGATGAAGAAGGCAAACAATCATCTTCTAAAATAATGCCTTCTTCAACATGTGTAAAGAACCAGTCAATAGCTTGACTAATAGAATGCCCACACCCCAAATTGGTTTGCCTAGCAAGAATTCGAATATTGGTCGCCCAATCAACCCCATAAACCATTTCTTGAACAGCAGCACAAGCGATAACTTCTTCTTGCGAATTATCCCTTGGGGCATCAAAAGCGATAAATAAATTATTGACTCCCTTTTCTCTTAGAATCGTTAACACCCTTTGCGTGAGATCTGGTCGATTAAATACAATCAGGAGAACAGGTGTGTCAAACGTATGGGACAAAAAATCCAATTAATATTTTGAAAATAATTTACTCAACCTCAAACGAAGGCGTTTATCTATTCTAGACTTTAAGGTCACCCCCTTAAATTTACCCGAAAAAACAGATGAAGGACTATATGATTTGAAATCAGTGCCGAAGCGACCACACCAATAACCGAATTTTATAGCATCTTCATTGGAAGAAGAAGAAAGAGTGCTACTAATAAAAATTTTTGTTTCTTCATGATTCTTGGGAATAAATAACCCTCTAGACGTTTCATAAAATGACCTTCCAAGCAAGATAGATGGCTTGCCCCAATAAAGGGCTTCAATACCCATGGTTGAACCAAATGAAATAACTTTTTCAACAGAATTCATCAAGGTGTATGTATCGACAGGAGACTCTGGCTGTATGATGGTCAAGTTGGAATAGTTCAGATTAGCTATTTGCTTCATCTGCGTATTCTTTAGTCCACGTAGATTTGGATGAATCCTTAAATAAAAATGAATACTTGCGTCATTCATAAAGTCTTCACATATCTTGGCTATCGCGTCATTATCGTTGTCATAAATCGTATTACTAAAATCACTAATCCCTTCATATTCATCCATGGATGAATTAAAAATAGCCATATTCCGCTTTGTACTATCAAATCCAGGTGGCAATAAATCTAATTTTTGCTTGTCAGTAAACGAGCTCCACGAATGAATTATTCCTTTTCTTCTATCTTGAAAAAAACGTTCTCCTGCAGCTACTTTATTTGTATCGCTATTCCCCCATAGTTCATTCATGTCTTGAATTGCCGACTTTATAGAATGAGGTGTTTGATTCTTCCTCAACATATACTTTTTTAAATTGCCACCTCTTTCATGGGTAAAAAAAGGAATTCCCCTTTGCTCACACAATCTCATAACAGGTCTAGACTCAATGAATCGTCCGTTGAATAGATAAACAAAATCGGGCTTAATTTTTTCTAGAACTAGGCTCATTGATTCATAAACATAAATGCCTGTTTGTATATGGATATTTATGAGTGCTTGATGCAATGTAACATCAAAATCATGGTCTCTCAGTGCTGATATAATTGAAGAGGCTGCAGCCATACCAATATCAGCACCTTTATGTTGATATTGCTTCAAGGTCTGAATGCTATCAAATTCTTGAGCAATTTTTATATCATTACTATTGATTCCAGAAAAATGAATTCGATTTTCAGCAGGTATGTTGATTAGATCTAGTCCCCGCTTTACTTTTGATTTGCATACGTTACAGATAGATTTACTGTGGTCTGTATTGACAAAACAAGTAGCGAGTTGTGCATTACAAATAAGAAAGTATACTTTTTCTCCTTTACTGATTAAATCAGAAGCGATTTCCAATTCAGTCTCCAAATGGGGAGAAGGGTAACAAGTACTATAAAACAGGTGTGTCATTCAGTTTGAACAGTAAAGACTTCTTACTATAAAATAGTCCAATTATAGCTATAAAGATAGCAGAAATAGATAATTTATACCCGATATAAAGATCACGCAATACAAATGAGGTAAACGCTAAAGCAATATTTACAAAAAACAATAAAAAACATAGCGTTCTGAGGTTCAAAATACTATTTAAATAGATTCTATTATGCCTAATGAGTAAAGTAGAGAACCCAAAGAAAATATATGAAATATAAGTCATTCCAGTTGTGGCTATTATTCCATATTTAGGGATAAACAATACGTTACCCAGAATATTTATAGTTGCATATATTGCAGAAATCATTGAAATTAATTTCGTTTTGCCACTTATAAGTAATGGGTATGTAAAAAATGTATAAGTACTCCAATACATATACGAACACATAACAATAATAGCTACTGGATGGGCTTGTTGCAGCTCTTTGGTTCTAAAGAAAAACAAAAAAAAATCTTTTGAAAATAGAGAGGCAAAGAATAATAAAACAGAAAGAGAAAATGTAGAAACAAAAATCAATTTTCTTAAGAATAGCCTACTCTCTACTTTATCACTGTTTCGAAAATTCTCTTGTACCCTCCTAGCGAATGCTTGGAAATATCCATTAACCCCAAACATGCCATAAGAACCAATTGTATACCCCTGACTATATAACCCTATTTGTTTACTCGGCACATTAAAATACTGCAACAATATCCTATCTGAAGAATTTAAAATTAAGAGAGAGAGTTGGTGAGGCATAAGTGGCATACCAATCTTTAACGCCCACAATTTAAAACGTGTCTTGGAAATAAACTTTGGGTAAATTTTCTGAATAATGAAAATCCGCTTAATATAGAAAAGATAACTAGTTAGAACCCCTATGGGCCACATTAGAATCCAGCCTAAATAACCTAATTTAAATACCCCAACAGTTACAAAAAAAACAAGTGTTGACAATATCCCTCCTATCAACGATGTTATGGTAAATGGCAGGGGCTTTTCGGTCAAAACAAAAAAACTAGCAGCAATGGTATCTATTGGAGAAAGAATTAGGTAAATGGATAGACAAATGATTACTGTAAAAAAGTATCCATTGAATTTTTCGTAAAGCGTGAAATACAAAACTAAAGAAAGTACAATTGAGCTTAAAATTCCTGCTAAAGTCATTAACCCAAATGACCTAGACCATATTAAATGAAACTTTTGCTTAAATTCAAAAAAAGAATTTTGCAAAACAACATTCTGACCCAATATGGTAATAAATTGAAATATTAATAAATAAGCACTTACTAGTCCATAAATCGCATAATCATTCAAAGAGAGGTTCTTTGAGACAAAGGGCAAAATGAACAAAAATGAAATAGTCGATAACTTAGGAAGTAACGTATAAATTAAAAGATTTAAAAATATTTTTTTTCTAGTAGCCAATTTTATTTTTAAGCATTTGCCAACTGCAAAATTTCACCATAGGTATCGATGTATTTACTATACATATCCTGATGTGCTTTACTATCGAGATTTATATCAATAGGCGGATAGCTCTGACCAAACATACTATTAGCAAATTCAATTTGGAATAGAAGTCTTTTCCCTTGAATCAATTCCTTTCCCTTATGAAAACCTCTAGTATCAACAGCAATTA
>Ga0114966_10005329_pt1 | contig 10906 bp, 4 predicted proteins | sample M_130207_XF_Meta_FD_87029 | JGI IMG/M metagenome (GOLD analysis project Ga0114966, IMG submission 87029) | Freshwater microbial communities from Lake Montjoie, Canada to study carbon cycling - M_130207_XF_MetaG | ecosystem: Environmental > Aquatic > Freshwater > Lake | place: Lake Montjoie...
CGAACTCCCGATGCGTCTGCCGCGACCAGAGACGCTTTCCGTCGGCCGCGTCGAGGCAGGCGAGCACTCCCTGAGCGCCGTAGACGATCACCCGGCCGTCGTGGATGACCGGCACGCAGAGCGGGCCGTCGCCGCCGCCCACCTGCGGCGAGAACGTCGTCGGATGCGAATCGGTCCAGACGGTCCGGCCCGTAGCGGCGTCGAGCGACTCCACGACCTCGCGGCCGCCCTCGCGATGGAAGAGGACGACCCGCGGCCCCGCCACGGCCACGCCCGCATAGCCGGCGCCTACCGGCCGGCGCCACACTTTCGCCGGCCCGTCGGCCGGCCAGCGGTCCGCGAGCCGCTCGTCGGCCGCGGCGACGCCGTTGCGGGCGGGTCCGAGAATCTGCGGCCAGTCGCCCGCCACCGCCGGCATCGCGAGGCCCCGGCCGACCACGCCCGCCAGGACAAACGCCATCACGATCGCCGCGAATGCCTTGCGGGAAGCGACGGCCAAAAACACGTTTGCGGACATGCTGGGAGCCTCACAGGAACCAACGCCTCTGTCGTGAGGCCTGCTCGATGAACCCTCCACGACGAACCTCTCTATGACGAACCTCTATATATAGAGCAAGTCGGCCCGGAGGACTGCCCCAAGACCGGCGCGACGGCCCGGCCCGTTCCGCGGTCTGCTATCGTGTGCCGCGGTTTTGAGCCCGCTTTTTCTCCGTCACCCCGAGCGACGCCCCCATGCCGAATCGCACCCGTTTCTTCACTCGCGGATGTCGGCCGCGGGTCGCGGTCGCCAGCCGCCGATGTCTCGCCGCGGCGGCCGCATCGTGTTTCGTGGCGGCATGGCTCGCCCCACATGCCGCGGCCGAAGGAGTCTTCGTGCGGGCGCGGGTGCTCCAGCCGACCAGCGGCAGCCACACCATCACCACCGGCGGGTTTCGTCACGACGGCCCGGCCCAGTGGTACTTGCCGACCAAGTCGCTCGCGGTCGCCGGCGACCAGTGGAGCGAGTGGATCGACGCCGGCGGCTTCGGGCTCCACGGCCGACTGCGGCGGGCGGGCGGCATCGCCGAATGGCCGGCGATGAAGCTGACAGTCGCCGGAACGGCGGCCGCGGCGGGCGTGAAGCTGCAGGTGCAGTTGGCCGACAGGCCCGATCCCTCCGCGACCGTCATCGACTTCACCGAGTCGGCCGGCGGCAACACGATCGCCTTCCTGCTCGTGCATCCGCTACGCGAGAAGAAGGAGGAATTCGAGACCGGCTCCCAGATGACGGCCCGTCAGCTGCGGTGGGCCCGCGAGGTGTCGGGGGGCAAGCGGCCCGACGTCGGCCGGTTCCGGATTCTCACGAGCGTGTGGGGGCATTACGACCCGGCGCTCGCGCGACAGGCCACCGAGACGCTTGGCCTGCTGGGCGTCAACGTGATGGGGGGCGTGCCCGTGAACGTGCTCCGCGACAACGCCATGCAGACCTACGCCGCGACGTGGCACCTCGCCCCCGACCCAGACGCGGGCCGGGAGCAGTGGCGGAAGGGAGAGCAGGCGGCGATCGAACGCAGCCTCGCGACGCCCGACGGCCGCTGGACGTACGAGAACATGGCCCACTTCGTCGTGGCCGACGAGATCCAGACGCTCGACATGCGGCAGACCGATCCGGCGAAGATCGACGGCTGGTTCCGCCAGTACCTCCGCGACCGCGGCGAGACCGACGCCACGCTCGGCACGCCGATCGATGCGGCCAACTGGCAGGGAAAGCTCCTCTACGAACGGTCGCTGCCGCGGGAGGCCGACCTGCCGACGCGACGGCTCGCCTACCACTCCGGCCGGTTCGCGCAGTGGTGGTCGGTCCGCCAGCTGCGGCAGACGAGCGATCTCGTCCGCGAGACGTTCGCGGCCGCGAAGCCCCCCATCGCCATGCAGACCGAGACGCTGCCGGCCGACCACGCCTTCTTCGGCGCGTGGGAGCCGCCGAAGCTCGGCATGGGCGCCCTCAACCTCGACCTCTTCGAGATCGGCCGCCAGCAGGCCGTCGACATCGTCTCCGCCGAGGACTGGATGGGCCTCAACCACATGTACGGCCCGAAGTACACGTGGCTCGGCGGTCAGGGCTTCGGCTACCTCACCGCGGTCCTCCGCGGCGGCATCCGCGAACGGCCCGTCGCCCTCCGCGGCCTCATCACCCCCAGCGACGACCGCTACCTCCGCCTCAAGGCCTACTCCAACATCGGCCAGGGCTCGAAGAGCATCTTCTATTGGACGTTCGGCCCGACCTACATCGGCACGGAAAACTACTGGTCGGACCTGCGGAGCATGTACGACGGGATCGCAAAGACCAGCCGGGCGCTCGAGCAGGCGGAGCCGGTGCTCTTTCCCGCCCGCTCGGTGAACGACCCGGTGGCGATCCTCGCGAGCGTCAGCCACGACCTCTGGCACACCGACGATCCGGCCGCCTTCGTGGAGACCCGCCTCGCCTACGCGGCGCTGCGGCACCTCTCGATCCAGCCCGACGTGCTCGGTGAGGAGGAGATCGAGGCCGGCTGCCTCGACCGCCACAAGGTGCTCTACCTCGCCGGCAACTGCCTGCGTCGGAAGACCGCCGCGGCGATCGACGCCTGGGTGCGGAAGGGGGGCGTGCTCCACCTCTCCGCCGGTGCCGCGACCCGCGACGAGTTTTACGAGCCGCACGTGCCCGCGTTCGCGGCGGCCGTCTATCCCGCCGACGCGGCGACGGCGCTCGTGAAGGAGAAAGGCCATCGCTACAACGAGCGGTTCGACCTGCCGACGATCAAGCCGCTCGCGACGGCCCACCTCCAGCTCGACGGCCGCACCGTGCAGCGGCCCGCCATCGGCTACCGCCAGAACCTCTCCGGACGCACCGGCGACGAGCTGCAGGTGACCGGCACGTTCGCCGACGGCAGGCCGGCCGCCATGCGGGCCCGGCACGGCGCGGGCCTCGTCCTCGCGCACGGCTTCCTGCCGGGGCTCGCCGCCTCGCCGTTCACGGTCGGGCAGACCAGCCTCGACGAGCGGTGGGATCCCGACGGCCGCCTCGTCTTCGCGGCGGCGCTCCAGGCGGCCGACATCCGGCCGGTGGTCGCGGCGTCGGAACCCGTCGTCGAAGCGAACCTGCTGACCGGGCCGCGGGGATCGGCGATCGTGCTCGTCAACTACACCTACCAGCCGATCAAAAAACTCTCCCTCCGGATCGGCCGCGACCTCGGCCACGCCGTCGCCGGGGCGACGAGCACCGAGGGCGTGCCCGTCGAACTCCGCCGCGAGGAGGAGGGCATCGTGCTCGACCTGCCGCTGGACTGGACCGACATCGTCCTGCTGCCGGCCCCGTGAGCCGCGCGGGCTTCACGCACGCAGCCCACGGACCTCCGGATTTGCGAGGGGCTGCCCATGCCCCGGGAGCCGGGCTCGGCGGCCAGCGCAGCCAGGATGGCGAAGCGCAGCCGGCGTGCAGAGAGCGAAGGGCAGGATGCCCGAAGCGAACGTCCGGCGAGAGGGCATGGGCAGCCCCGGCCTGCGGAATCGGCCGCTGATCATGGCAAAGCCGTCTCACCGCGCGGCCGGCGCCGCCAGCTGCGGGCAGTGGCCCGGCTCGTAGAACTCGGCCTTGAAGATCGCGGCCTGGTACTTCGGCGTGAGCATGTGCGGATTGACGTATTCCCAGACGATGCGGCCCGTCGGCGTGACCTGGAGGCAGCGGCCATTGGCGCCGTCGCAGACGAACGTGTTGCCGTTCCGCAGCCGCTGCGCGCCGCCGAGGTGGAACGAATAGTGCTTGCGGCCGTCGTGGCCGTCCGACCACTGCCAGACGACCTTCCCGCCCCGGTCGATCTCCACCACCCGCGAGGCCCCGGTGTAGGTGCCGTTGTCGTAGAGCGTGAGGTTGCCGGCGCCGGGATGGCCGGCGGGAATCTCCCGCACGTCGTGCGGGCCGCCGAGCACGTCGGCGCCGGTGCGATACTCGATCCGACCGGTGGCGGCGTCGATGAAGGATGGGGAGCCGAACCGCCGCTCGATGCCGCCGGTCCCGCGGTCGACCACCAGCAGGGAATCGGTGAAGCGGCCCGTCAGGGCGATCCGGCCGTCGGACAGCGGCCAGAGGCTGTTGCCGTGGTACCACTCCTCGCGGCGGTAGAGGGGGCCGACGATGTCGAGATCGACGTCCATCGCGTCGTTGGCGTGCCACTCCCACACCGTCTTCCCCCGCGGATCGATCTCGACGAGCTTGTCGTTGAACATCACGCCGTCGGCGAACTCGGTGCCCTTGATGCCGCCACGGATCCGCGTCCGCAGCGGCTCGGGCACCGGCTCCCAGGCGAGGTAGAGGTAGTTGCCGTTCTCGAGCTTCGCGAAGTCGTGGTGCATCGCGAGGTCGACGTGCTTGAAGACGAGCCCGCCGTCCCAGTCGAGCTCCACCAGCCAGCCCGACGCGCCGCCGATGTGGTACTTCCCGACGCCGGGCCGCCGGACGGCCCCCTTGTTGTTGCGGCCGATCACCACGACGTTGCCGCTCGGCAGCAGCTTTCCCGCCAATGGCGTGAACGGCAGCTGCCACCGGTGGGCGACCCGGCCCTCCGTATCCACGAGGTGGAGCACGCCCGCGTCGCCCGCCTCGCCGTTGTCGAGCGACGCGTAGAGAAAGCAGCCCTCCGCCGCGGCCTCCCGGTCGTGGACCGTGACGCCGGTGGGGAAGACCGTCGGCCAGGCCCCGGCCGGGCCGCAGGGCAGGGCCGCCAGCACCAGCGCCGCCGCGATGACGGCCGCGGCATGTCTCACGGGTCGATCTCGTAGATGTGCACGGCCGTCGGCCCGTAGGTGTAGCCGTAGCCGCCCGGGATCATCCGCGGCAGCTCCCGGTTGTCGTCCTTCACGTAGCCGAACATGTCGCCGACCACGCCGCCGGCCTCGAAGCCATAGGTGTCCACGCCGGTGAAGTCGTCGGTGAAGCCGCCGTCATCGGCGGTGATCGTGCGGTCCTCGTAGAGCACCTTCACCTTCTTGCCGGCCTTCATGCCGGGAACGGCGATCCGCACCTTCGGCAGCAGGCTCCGGTCGATCCCCACGCTGTCCTCGCAGAAGACGCGGACCACCTTGCCGTCGCGCTCGAGCACGGAGTGGTCCCAGAGCGCGCGGCCGTTTTTCGTGAGGTAGGCGAAGCCGTCGACGAGCTTGCCGGCCAGCCCCGCCTTCTCGGCGTCGATCTCGATCCGGGTCCACGTGCCCGCCGCCGGCAGGTTGCCCTGCGGCTGGAAATGCTCGGGCCTGAAGATCTTCGCGTCGACCGTGGCCCGCCCCTTGTCGGCCTCCTTCTTGATGCCGTCGGCCCAGGCCTTGCCCATCAGCCGCACCGCCCGGTCGTAGGTCGGCGGGTCCATGATCCAGTTGATGTCGTGCCAGACCGCGTGCTCGAGCTCCGAGTAGAGGAGCACGTTGCCGTAGTCCTCGCGGAACTTCTCGTAGGCGAAGGGGCCGAGCACGCCGCAGTGCGAGAAGCGGCCGTCGCCGCGCACGGCGACCATCACCCACTCGGGCGTCTCCTTGGGGTCGAGCCAGACGTGCTGCACGATCTTGTCGCCCTTCTTGACCGGTTCCGCCATCGGCAGCCCGCGGAAGCCGTGGATCCGCATGCCGGCCGGCCGGCGCCACATGCGGTTGACGCTGTCCCCCTCGTGGCTGGCGGCGCCGGAGTGCTTCACCTCCGGATCCCACTTCCAGTTGCCGATGATGATCGGGCCGCAGTTGGTGGCGAGGATGTAGGTCTTCCCCTTGTGCTGCCGCACCATGTGGGAGACGTTCGGCTCGAAGGTGACGGCCGGCGCGGCATCACGGCTGTGCAGCGGCTCCTCGAGCCCGCGGAGCTCGCCGGCCAGGCCGCGATTGAAGGTCGGGTCGCCGATGCCCTGGATCATGCCCAGGCCCGCGGCCCCGCGGATGATGTTCTCGTAGGTCTCGAAGCGGTACCGCTCGTACGGCGTGTTGTCGTAGAGCTGCGGCAGGTAGACCCAGGCCGTGGTGCGACCGGCCTTCTTCATCGCCGGCGTGAAGACGACGTCGAAGTCCATCGGCCCGCACATCTCCGTCTCCGCGTGGTTGATGTCGTAGAGCGTGAGCTTCGAGAGCCACCAGGCGTTGAAGGCGCCGCTCGTGCTGATCGCCACCGGACGCTTCGTCACCTGACGCACGAAGTCGTTGACCTCCTTGTGCTTCTGCACCATAGCGGCATCGTCGAAGTTGATCGTTGCTTCCCAGCCGCCGGTGTTGACCGACACCACGTTCTGCATCCCCCCGGCGGCGGCGAAGGCGGTGAGCGCCTGCCGCTGCTCGGGCGTCAATTCCGTCACGGCGGTGATGCCGCTCATGCCACTCACCGGCTTGGTCTGCAGGGCATAGAGGTGGTGCTCCTTCCACATCTTCTGCAGGTTCTCGAACGTGCAGTCGGGGCCCTGGGCGAGGCGGGGGCCCATCAGGCCCAGCTGCGCCATGATCGGGGCGGTGTGCGTGAGCCGCTGGTTCTGATGGGAGCCGCCCATCAGATACCGGGGCTTGTTGTTGATCAGCATCGCCCCGTCGTCGCGAATGGCGACCGACTGGATCGCCTCCAGCGGCGGCGGCGGCGCGACGCGGCAGATGCCGTCGCTCGTCTCCTCGAAGAGCGGCTTGCCCGCCGCGTCGAGCCCGCGGACGCGCAGCACCGTGTCGCGGGTCGGGTTGTCGTGCGGCCAGACCTTCAGCTGCCCGAGGTCGAGCTTCACCACGAGCAGGTTGCGGTGATCGGCCCACCAGGAGGGCACGGGGAGGTTGAACTCGAAGCTCTCCTCCTTCTTTTGCGGCAGCTTCTGGAGCGTCTCGGCGAACGCCGCCGGCAGGTTCGCGATCACCTGCTTGCCGAGCGAAGCCCCGTCACCCGCACGCCGCAGTTCCAGCTCGAGGCTCGCCACCTTCGCGAGCGTCCCCTTCGCCACGCCGAGATTCAGCGACGTCGTGACGGGGTTTTCGTTCGGCAGGTTGTAGTGGCGGGCGATGTCGATGTCGACGACGACCGGCCACGTGTTGAACGCGTAGGCGGCCTCCCCGGCCGGCTTGCCGTCCCGGAGCACCTCCAGCCGCAGCGATCCCTGCCGCTTGAAGTCGCCCGCGAGGCGGTCGATGCGGTACGGAATCCGCACCACGCCCCGCGCCTTGGCCGCGATGGCGACGTCCGCCGATTCCGTCGTGACCGGCTCGCCGTCGGGGAGCGTCGTCGTGAGCCGACCGCGAAACGTCGCGGCGCCGCCGGGGTTGGTCACGGCGAGGGTCAGCTCGTTGTCGCCGTAGAGCCGTTCCCCGAGGTCGACGTCGGCGTCGGCCAGGAGCGGTGCGGGGGCGGCGGCCGCCGGCGGCGGTACCTTCACCCCCCGCGACTGCAGCGCCGGCTGCAGCGACGTCCGCTCGACCACCCGGAAGTCGTCCCACCAGACGGTGCCGCAGGGCACCGCATAGCTCTTCGTGCCGGAGTCGTCGAGCGTGCTGCCGTTGAAACCGCGGGCGGCCAGTCGGATGCGGACCGCCTTGGCCGGGGCGTTGAAGGGGGCCGCGAAGTACTTCCGGACGTACCGCCAGCCGAACGTGCCGTTGCCGAACAGGGCCGAGCCGCCGGCGTTCCATTCCGGCTGGATCGGGTAGGTGCAGGGCCAGTTCGCCCCCTCCTCGTCGACGCAGCGGATGTCGAGCATCTTGATGCTGTCGGCGCGGACGAAGCCCGCGACCTCGATCAGGTGCGGCTGGTCCTGATTGAGGACGATCGGATCGCTCTCGACGAACTTCTCGTCGCCCGGGTACACGTCGAATCGCAGCGACTGCCTGCCGCCGTGGAAGACGAGCGGATCGACGCGGACGGGCCCGCGATTCTCCTCGTGGAAGTGCATCCAGTCGGTCCAGACGTAGTAGGTGGGACCGATCCAGTCGAACTTCTTCTGCGGCGAGAAGCCCGCGGGCCGCCCCTCCGCGTCGGCGGCCTCGAAGCCGCCGTTGGCGAGCAGGTTCGGGGCCGGCGCAAGCTTCTCCTGCACGACGAGGTCGTCGAACTCGCCCGGCCCGGAGAGCGTGACCGTCATGCCGCCGTCCTTGGCGGCCTTGTCCGCCGGACATTCGACGACGACCTGCTCCCAGGCCGCGCCTCCCTTGGCCTTCGCCTCGACGCCACCCAGCGAGAGCGTGCCGCCGCCACGGCACCAGACGCTCGCCCGCCACGGCTGCACGAGCTTGTCGGGCTGCGTGACCTTCATCGGGATCGAAGGCGCGGGCTGCCAGGCGCTGCCTCCCTCTTGGAGCACGGTGCCCGGGAAGATCTGGATCGCCTTGCCGTCGGCCGGCAGGATGAGCGACCGGCGGCCCTCGTGCGGCTGCTTGTCGTTGAGCGTCCAGCCCTTGGGCAGCGTCCAGTAGTCGGGCGCGTGATCCTGCTGGTTGTAGAACCAGTCTCCCTTGAAGCTGAGCACGTGCGGCTCCGCCTTCGCGTTGACGAAGTCCTCCTCGAACCCGGGATTGCGGACGAAGTTGCCGGACCAGCCGGCGGCATCCTCGGCGCGGCCGGTCACGGCGGCGACGAGGACCACGGCAGTCGCGACGCACGCCGACAAGACCACGCACCGGCCACGGAGGAAGACTCTCGATTGCATGGTGTTCCCTCGTTTTTGGTTCCAGTTCCCGCCTCGCAAAACCGGCTTGGCAGATGGTAGCTGTTGGGCGAGGCGGCGGTCGAGGGGCGCCCGCGGAGCAGGGGAGCCGCGCGGCCCCGCGGGTCGTACAGCCCGCGGGTCGTATAGGATGTCTGCGGTCATTCCTGCGGAGCCGTGTCTTCAACTCACATTCGCCGAAGGGGACCGACAGCGTGTCACACTCACCCCACGCAGAAAAACACGCCCCTTCGCCGCCGGCCGCGGCGGGATTGCCCATCACCCAGCCGTCCTGCTGTTCCGGCCACAAGTCGGGCCACGACGCTCCCGGCCACGGGCATCACGCGCACGGGGTGGCCGCACCGGCCGACGTTCCGGCGGGCACGATCTTCACCTGCCCGATGCACCTCGAGATCCGGCAGGTGGGCCCCGGCAGCTGCCCGATCTGCGGCATGGCGCTCGAGCCCGAGCTGCCGACGGTCGCGACCGGACCGAACGCCGAACTCGTCGACATGAAGCGGCGGCTGTGGATCGGGCTGGCGCTGGCGGTGCCGGTCTTCGCGCTGGAGATGGGGAGCCACCTGCTCGGCCTGCATTGGCTGCCGCAGCAGACGTCGAACTGGGTGCAGCTGGCGCTCGCCACGCCGGTCGTGCTCTGGGCGGGCTGGCCGTTCTTCGTGCGCGGCTGGCAGTCGCTCGTCACCGGCAACCTCAACATGTTCACGCTCGTCGCGATGGGCACGGGCGTGGCCTGGCTGACGAGCGTGGTCGCGACGGTCGCGCCCCAGGCCTTCCCGCCGGCGTTCCGCGGGCACGACGGCGCCGTGCCGGTCTACTTCGAGGCGGCGGCGATGATCACGGTGCTCGTGCTCGTGGGGCAGGTGCTCGAACTGCGGGCGCGGGACCAGACGGGCGCTGCCATCCGCGCGCTGCTCGACCTCACTCCCAAGCGGGCCCGCCGCATCGCGGCCGACGGTACGGACGATGACGTGGATCTCGCGCAGGTGGCGGTCGGCGACCGGCTGCGGGTCAGGCCCGGCGAGAAGGTGCCGATCGACGGGACGGTCGTCGAGGGCCGCAGCACCGTCGACGAGTCGATGGTGACCGGCGAATCGCTGCCGGTCGCGAAGGCCGACGCCTCCACGGTGATCGGCGGCACGATGAACCAGGCGGGCGGCTTCATCATGCGGGCCGACGCAGTCGGCCGCGACACGATGCTCGCGCGGATCGTGCAAATGGTGGCCAGCGCCCAGCGGAGCCGGGCCCCGATCCAGCGGATCGTCGACCGGATCTCAGGTTGGTTCGTGCCGGCGGTGATCGCCGTCGCGGCGCTGGCCTTCGCCGTGTGGATGCTGATCGGCCCACAGCCCCGGCTGGCGTTCGCCCTGGCGGCCGCGGTGTCGGTGCTGGTCATCGCCTGTCCCTGTGCGCTGGGGCTCGCGACGCCGATGTCGATCATGGTGGGCGTGGGCCGCGGCGCGCAGGCCGGCGTGCTCGTGAAGGACGCCGAGTCGCTCGAACGGCTCGAGACGGTCGACACCCTCGTCGTCGACAAGACCGGCACGCTCACTGAAGGCCGGCCGCGGGTCATGGCCGTCGTGCCGACGGCGGACATCGCCGAGAATGAATTGCTGCGACTGGCGGCCGGACTGGAACGCGGCAGCGAGCATCCGCTGGCGGCGGCGATCGTGGCGGCCGCGGCGGAGCGGGGCCTGCCCCCCGCGGAGGCCCGGGATTTCGCGGCCCCGGCGGGCCTCGGCGTGAGCGGGACCGTCGACGGCCGGATGATCGCCATCGGCAGCCGGCGGTTCCTCGACGAGCACGGGATGCTCGACGACCCGCGGCCGCCCGCGGAACGCGCCGCGGAGGCCGCCGGCGTCGATCGCCGGGCCGAGGCGCTCCGGCAGGAGGGCATGTCGGCCGTGCTCGTCGCCATCGGCGGGGCCGCCGGGGCGAAGCCCGACCGCGTCGCGGGCATCATCGGCATCGCCGATCCGCTCAAGCCGACGACGGCCGACGCCATCGCGGCGCTGCGGGCCGCCGGGCTCCGCATCGTCATGCTCACCGGTGACGACCGCACGACCGCCGAGGCCGTCGGCAGGCGGCTGGGCATCGACGAGATCGAGGCCGGCGTGCTGCCGGAGGGCAAGACGCGGGTCATCGAGCGGCTGCGGCGCGAGGGCCGTGGGGTGGCCATGGCCGGCGACGGCGTGAACGACGCGCCGGCACTGGCGGCGGCCGACGTC
>Ga0114966_10005330_pt1 | contig 10906 bp, 6 predicted proteins | sample M_130207_XF_Meta_FD_87029 | JGI IMG/M metagenome (GOLD analysis project Ga0114966, IMG submission 87029) | Freshwater microbial communities from Lake Montjoie, Canada to study carbon cycling - M_130207_XF_MetaG | ecosystem: Environmental > Aquatic > Freshwater > Lake | place: Lake Montjoie...
AAATAAGTCAACGGGTGATCGAAATACCTTATAGTTGCGATATTTTCACTAATGCCATTTTCGGTTCCAACTGTTATCATGTCATAACTTAATTTCGGCACAACTTCTATAGATGATTTTACTAATTCTCCGTTATAAAATACATCTAAAGTTCCACCACTATAATTGAGAACAATATTGTTCCATTTTTGTAAGAGAATATCTGGTCTTTTGTAAATAATTCTATTGCCATTTTCATCGTGTTCGTTTCCAATAGGCAGCGCCTTTACCATTTCTATACCAGATTTAATTTTATCCTGTATTTTATTCCACTGATCTATATTTTCCTTCTTTATATTAGTTTCCAGTTTCTGTATAGAATCTACTATGTCTGTATCTGCCGTCTTTTGTTTTACGGTTATAATTATACTGTTACTTGGTCCATGATATTTGACGCATGGATTATCACCATAAGATAATATTGGAACTGTCTTCAAATATGAGGTGCTTGTGCTAGGTGGAAAAGAATCTATATAAACCCAAAAAGACAGAGCGTATCTGTAACTTTTCTCATCCTTGCCATTTAAGTTCTCATATGTTGCTACATTTGTTAAAACGTCGATTGGAACTGGATTGTTAATTAGTTGTTTTCCTCCTTGTTTATAATATTTGGTCATACCAAAAGGAATAATTACATAGTTGAATAACAAATATAGACCGCATACGGAAACCGATATACCTAAAAACATTAAATCATTCTTGGTCGTATTTCCAAATACAATTGGGGATTTTGTGGCTCCTGTTGTTGTTTGTGTCATTGTCGTCGCGCCATGGAGCGTTGTTGCTGCCGTTACTGCTGTCGCTGCGGCTCCTGGTTTTTGTTTAAATAGATCCACAATAAAATCGACAAGAATAACTAACAAACAAGGAATGTATAAGATAGTATTAAAAATTAGTCGAAATAATGGAGTATTGGAAAAATACCCACCAGCATTAACTACTTTATACACTATTGCCAATACCATCAGTAAAACAATAATATTTACAATCATTTTTGCTATTTTATCTTTACTGCTTTTGTCATCATGTTCATTTAATAATCCTAGAGCACTAATAATCCAATATAAAAAGAGAGCGGAAAGACCTAATCCAGCCACAATATAGCCTCCTCTTAAAAAAGTGGAAAAGTTTGTAACGTCATTGGGCGCAACAATTTTGCTCGGATTGGTAAAATAATGATCATATATTACCACAGTTAATAGCAGAGCCAGACCAATAAACAGAGTTAAAAATATAGGAGCTCCTCCATATTTAGTCATGTATCCGCCTGGATTGACAATAAATAAAATGGATGTAAGAATAATAAACGCAAATAATATTATCGAATACTTTTTTCTATCAGTGTAAAATTCTTGAGTATGCTTTGGTAACTGTTGTAGGACTGGTATATCTTTTGCGTCTGTCATTGTATAAACTAAAAAACTGCCTGCGAATAGTCCTAGAAAAATAATGTAAGTAATATATGTTCCTGTAGTAGAACTATTTCCGGCACCAGAATCTGAAAGCCCTCCTAACATAGTTAGAATGCCAAAAAATAATACTATTATGGTTGCGATTATTATTGTTATGAAGCCCCAGGTTTTAACTTTACTGTATTGCTCAGTAAAATTCTCAAATGTTGCGCCCGGATTTTTTATTTTAAAGTTGCTATAAAATGTCCATACTCCAAATAATATAAATGCTAATATTGCGGTAAAGAAAAGACTATATCCAAATTGTTTAACGTATACATCTGGATATTTAATATATAAAATAGTGACAATAATTAAAGCCAAGCACATAAATCCAATAATCCACTTTGTTCCATTTAATGATGCTTCTAAATTTAATATTCTTTTAATTTCACCTGCGCTTGTATTTGTTATATTTGGTGCTTTATTCATTGTATTTTTAATATATATATTACAAATACAATAATATTTTACATATTCTCCATTGCGGTTTTATCACCGTGACATTCACGACAAAGTGCCACCAAATTTGTCGCGTCATTGCCGCCACCATGTTCCAATCGAATCTTGTGATCTACTTCAAAAGTATGTTTTAGTTTTTTATTACATTGTCCGCATTTCCAATCCTGTATAGATGCGACATATTTCTTTTTTGTTTCGCTAACCGATCGTTTTGTTGGTTTTTGTCCAGATAATGTGACTCGTTGCTGTTGTGTCGCTAAAACTGGATTATACTCAAAATCCGGATTCATCCCTTTATTTAGAGTAGCCATGAAGCTGTTTCTCGCGTCGGTATTATTTGTTAGATCAAAAATAGGAGAAATCATATCCATGGAAGATTTGTCGATTGGCATATATTTTATCATATTGTTAGTGCACAACAACATATTTTTAGTTTGTCCTGGGTTTCGTTTAATCATTACATACAATGAAATGGCAAATAACGCAACAATACCCATTTGATAATATTTTTTATAAGAAATAAATACTTTGCTGTATTTTCCGTCATGATATATGTTATATAATAGAAATCCAGCGATACCGAAAATAACTAATTCTAGTTTCATTGATATGTTAGTATATATTATAATTATATTATTGTTTCTTAGTCCGTCTTCTATTGGTTCTTCTTCCCTTCTTAATACTCTTTGTCTTTGTCCTTGTTTTTGTTTTTATTTTTTTATTAAGAAGGGAAGAACCACCAACTTCTTTTAAATGAGAAGTGTCAATATTTTTTAATGATTCAAAATAGTTTACAGTCTCATTTGATTTTCCTGATTCATTGAATTTTGCGATTAGACCATTTAACGACCGTAATTCGGATGCCAATTTATTAATATTAATGACTTCTGTTGGAGTTTCAAATAAAAAATGTATAATAATGTATTTTATTTTTTGAATAAATTGCTTGTAATTCATATTATTGTTATTGGTTTCATTCAGTTCTTGTATATGATCTAAAAATACCATATAGAGCATGGTCAGACCCCAAACATCGATATTTTTCAAAAATATCTCATTGAAATACTCTAACAAATTTAACTTATTTTTGTTAGTTTGGTTATTTTTGACAGTATATTTAAATAAAATCTTGGAAATATATTCTACGATATAGTAATAAGTAAACTCGTATTCGATGACGTGATTTTTCACCTTATTGCTTTCAATTGCGACCAATTCGTTAAAAGATAGATGCTTAACGATAGAATTGATCGTCTTGAGATGTCCTGCGCCTCTTATTTTATTCCAGTAAAAGATATAACTGATTACAAACTCTCTTATAGAGTAGTAATTAAGTTCCTGGGTTTCGGAATTTTCCAGAAATTTCTTGTATTTCCCCAGAAATTTCTTGTTAAATAGAATGACAGAAAATGGCACATTAAATTGAAACGGCCGCCGATCTAACTTGTCCGGTATTTCAAGAACCGTTAGGTCTTTTTTGTATATAGACAAGCCCCAGTCGATGAGTCGGGAACTAAGAGAATCTCCGTCATCGGTCAAACCAGTAGGCAAAGCCGGATCAGACCCTCGGACCAAGATATTCGACCCCTTGACATCACAATGATACAAATGTGCTTTATTCATGGGCTCAATTCCATTAACTAACAAGTCAACTAGAGAATTATTTAGGTCCGTATAAACCTTTTGGACCTTTTTTGGGTCTGTAACAGCCAACACATAGTCGTCCACATCGACGCCACCATCCGGCATATTTAGCGCCAAAATCTTGTCCAAATTTTGGTTGATATTTGCCGCAGTGAACTTCTTCTTTTTTAATGCGTTGCATTTATCATCAAAATCTTCTAAATCCTCTTTTGTTAGTTCCACTGGGTCACAAAGTTTAAATCCATCTACTAGGAAATAATTTCGATAATTAGGAATATGATCTAAAATAGCTTTGAACGCAGTTACCTGCTTATATTCGTCTTTAGCATGTCGCTTTGTCATTAATTTGGTAACCATATTGGCGCTATCGTAATTCAATGTATTCTTACATTTTAACGCTGGCTTAAAAAGGCAACCAAATCCTCCAGACGTTTTCACATTACCTCCGTCAAACTTACCACCCTTTTTACACCTGATTGTCTTTATATTTTTGACCCGTTTCATCATTTTGTTAGTTGTTTTCATTAATTCTTATATAATATAGATATAATAATTAACCATTTATTTTATCTCTTTTGACTCTTTTGACTCTTTCGACTCTTTCTAAAAACATTTTTTGACTTTTTATTCCTCTTACCTTTTCTTGTCCATCTCCTTCTTTTTCTACCGCCTAGAATAATCTGAGACCCAGTTAAAATCAATAATAACGTTTCTATAATGTATTCAACTGATTCCACTTTACCAACGTTACCGATACCTTCACTACTATTTTCACTACTACCTTCACCTTTATTCTGCGATTGATTCAAACTAGGCATTTGAAGTAATATATTTTTTAATATATTCAATACTTCATCGTATTTTTCCAGTTCTTCCAAATTAATATTTGGATTAGTTTTTTTAATTTTATCTACAAGATCTTTATAAAAATTTATATTTTTTTGAATTTGTGAAATAAGTTTTGATGATAAAACATTTAATGACTCAGGTTTTGGAATTACATTAAGGTTTGTGATATATATAATTTTACTAATAATTTTTTCTATTTTGTTTTCATCACATGATATTTTTAGAATCTTTATTTTATTTATTGCTTCAGTTATAAGCATGTCAGGTTCTATATTATTTTTTTCTTCAAATGTTTTCGATAACAAACACAAATCTAAATTTATTTGCTTGACAAAATCTGATAAAATATCCGAATCATAATTATCATTTGTTTTATATTGTTGTTGTTGTAACTCTGCTAATCCTTGCTCAGGTATATTATTTATAGGTGTCGATGCTAGTATATTGTCTTGATTATACATCTTTATATATTACCCATATTATTTATTATATAAATAAGTAATTAACCCTGTCATAAACAAAACAATGAGTATATAAATTATTTTCTCCCTCCACTTGTTATAGTCTTTTACCTGCGTATCTTTTGGCTTATATTGTTCATAATAACTGACATAAAAATCATTCAAAGAAAGACGAGGTTTTTCCAATTTATCGTTTATTTTATTATGAAAAAAATGCATCCAACGAATAAACGAGTCTCGATCATCTAAATAAGCCGTTACTGGATATTGATCCAACAATTTGCTAAAATTGTTTCCTATTGCTTCAACTGGTAAAAATAGTGGCAAATTCTGAACAAAATCGTAGTATTTCTTCTTTGTTACATCGTTTGGATGATGCGGATAAGTCATTGCCATTGTATGTAAAACAAACCAAAAGTGAGGACCCCATATATCAGGATCTAATCCGGTTTGACCATTTTGACCATTTTTTCTAGACATTTACAATAAAATAATATAAAAACAAACATGTTTAAACACATAATACTATATTAAATATAGTTTAAATATGATAAAAAATAATGTTTGTAACAATTGTGGAAAACCAGGTCATCTATTTCATCAGTGTAAATTACCTATTACTAGTTATGGTATTATTTTATTCACATCAACTGAACAAGGTTTAAAATATTTAATGATACGGCGAAAAGACAGCTTCGGATATATCGATTTATTAAGAGGCAAATACATCCAGCACAATGTAGAGCAATTACAAAACATTTTTAACGAAATGTCTGTTGGGGAAAGAGAAAAAATCCGAACAAACAGTTTCGACACGCTGTGGAAACAAATGTGGGGCAATATCCCACAAAGCTCTCAATACAGGAGCGAAGAATTGGCAAGTCAAAAAAAATTTGAGACATTGAGAAACGGAATTCAAATTTTTAATAATGAAACGACTTCAGAAGTTTCTTTAGAATCATTAATAAATGGTTCCACTACCGCGTGGTTGGAAACAGAATGGGAATTTCCTAAAGGTAGACGCAATTTTTTGGAAAAAGATCTAGACTGTGCTCTAAGAGAATTTGAAGAAGAAACTGGGATTCAAAAAAAAGATTTAATAATTATTGAAAATGTTGTTCCTTTTGAAGAAATATTTATAGGCTCAAACCATAAATCATATAAACACAAATATTTTTTAGCATATATGGATACAAATAAACAAGAAGAACCGGTTTCATTGTATAATTATCAGCAATCAGAGGTCAGCAAAATAGAGTGGAAAAGTTTAGATGAGTGCTTGGAATCAATTCGACCTTATAATTTAGAGAAAAAACAATTAATTATTAATATCAATAAAGTATTACAAGAATATCGAATCTATTAATAAATTGATTGTATTAGAAAAATATTAGAAAATATAGATAATATATAAGTAATGAGTTTTTCAATTAAAAAGGATAAAAAGAAAAGGGACAAAGACAAGGGATTAGAAGAAGAAGAATTGGTCGATGAATGTAAAGTTCCTAGTCAAAAATACAGTAAAAAATGTAACACCAATACACGATTACTACAAAATGAAAATGAAAACAGAATAGACCTCAGCGAACATCCTGATGATAACGCATTTCTGTATCCAACATTAAATGATCCTAATTTCAACAAGAAAATTGCCGAAAAAAAAGAGTTTAGTGATACTAAATATGATGGAGCTATTTATAATGTAAAAGAATATGCCAACATTTTAAGCAAAGCCGAATTTGAACTGTTACCGCATCAAGCATTTGTGCGCAATTTTATGTCATTTCAAACGCCATATAATAGTTTGCTACTATTTCATGGTCTAGGATCTGGTAAAACATGTAGCGCTATTGGTGTATGTGAAGAGATGCGAGATTATTTGAGGCAAATGGGAATCAATAAGCAGATCATTATTGTAGCCAGTCCAAATGTTCAAGACAACTTTAAATTACAGCTATTTGATGAGCGTAAATTAAAAGAGGTAGATGGACTATGGACAATAAAAGGTTGTTTAGGAAACAAATTGCTCAAAGAAATCAATCCTACTGGCATGAAAGGATTGAAAAAAGATAAAATAATACAACAAGCGAAAAGTCTTATAAATTCTTCTTATCAGTTTGTAGGTTATTTACAATTTTCCAATGAAATTGTAAGACATGCGGATTTAGACAATCCAGCCGTTAGCCAAGAAACCAAAATACGCAATTTACAAAATATATACAACAATAGCTTAATCGTGATTGACGAGGTTCATAATATACGTATTTCCGATGACAATGAGAATAAAAATGTGGCAAAGAATTTGACCTACTTGGTGAATGTAGTAGACAATTTGCGACTTTTACTCCTATCTGCTACGCCAATGTTTAACAGTCACAAGGAGATCATATGGTTAATCAATTTGATGAATATGAATGACAGGCGAGGGATTGTAGGAATCGCGGATATCTTTGATAAGAATGGCGAATTCAAACAGGATAAAGACGGCAATGATGTAGGCAGAGATATGTTGATCCGAAAAGTCACAGGATATGTGTCCTATGTGAGAGGAGAAAATCCGTATTCTTTCCCTTTTCGAGTTTACCCAGACCAGTTTGCGCCGGAACATACATTCAAAGTGGATTCCGAATATCCAAAATGTCAAATAAATGGAAAGAAAATTCCTGAAGATAGGAAAATTAAAAAACTTAGTTTGTTTTTGACTAAAGTTGGCGAATATCAAGAGCTAGCTTATAGATATATTGTAGATCGATTAAGAGCAAGACCGGCAACCACGAAGCCGACAAGAACGGGTAAAATAAAGAACATGCCTAGTTTCAATAGTTTATCTTCATTCGGCTATACGGATTTGATGAATCCAATTGAAGCTTTGAATATTGTTTTTCCTTTGTTAGATGGAGAATTAGAAGAACTAACAAAAGGCATAAAGGATATTGAATGTCAAGAGGACGAAGAAGAAGAGATTATTGATATATCTCCTTTATTACAAGGAGAAGAACTAGATGTTGTCGAAGAGATAGATGAAGTGCTTTCAGAGGGTCCTAAACCGGAAAAAAGTGTTAGGCCAACACATTTAACCGCAAGCAACGGAGAACTCGAATCAGAACCAGGCGTAACTGAAGGTTTAGATGCGGATCCAGAATTATTCGATGAAGTTATTGAAATAGATATAAACAGAGTTTCTAAATTTAAAAAGGAAAAATCAAATAAATCAAATAAATCGAACAAAACAAAGGAAGAGCTTGTTTTTGATGAAATTGTAGAACCGCCTTTACCAGAAGAAGTAGTAAAAACTCCTTCAATAACATCCTTTTCAAAATCTATTATTCCTATTAGCAGCAGTCGCAGCAGTCGCAGTAACTTACATGTAATTGAAGGAGAAACAGAATCCCAAGCACCAACTGAACTCAATCCGGTGAAAGAAAGTCCTGTGTCTGGGTTAAGTGTCGCAAAGTCAAAGTCGAATTCAAATTCAAATTCAACGCAAAAGTCACTAGAAGATTATTTAAGCTCTGTTGGATCTTTATCTTCTAAAGGTGGAGCAAGAACTCCATCTGCTAAAAAAAAGTTATTTATAAATCCCAAAGAGTTAACCGGCACGGAAGGATTAAAACGCATCATGAATTACACAGATTCAAAAACTCCGGCTATAAAAGGTGAGTTTGAATACAGAGATGGTGCGCCTCATATTTTTGAACCAGATGAAATTGGCAAATACAGTGCCAAAATTAAAAATGTATGTGATTCTATATATAATGCGAAAACAAAAGATGTTGCCGAAGGCATTATTTTAATTTATTCGGCATATATTGACTCTGGTATATTGCCAATGGCTTTAGCCCTGGAAGAAATGGGATTTACTAGATATAACAGTAGCAGTGGTAGCAGTAACAAAGCAAAACCATTATTTAAAACCCCTCCTAGCCCCGTTATCGACGTCAGAACTATGCAAACACCTTCCAATAAAAAAGATTTCAAACCGGCCAGATATGTAATAATTACAGGTGATCCACGCATATCGCCTGACAATGATGCGGATGTAAAAGCAATTACAAGCGATGAAAATATTTTTTCAAAGGATGAAAATGGAGACAAAATCGACATCAGTGGATCCAAAATTAAAGTAGTATTAATATCACAAGCAGGCTCAGAAGGTCTAGACTTCAAGGCTATTCGACAGATACATATATTAGAACCTTGGTATAACATGAACCGAAATGAGCAAATCATAGGCAGAGGTGTGCGCAATTTTTCACACAAGGATTTACCGTTTGAAAAGAGAAATGTTCAGATATTTTTATATGGATCAATACTTAAAAATACGTTTGAAGAAGCGGCGGATTTATACGTCTATCGCATTTCAGAGATCAAATCGGTTAAAATTGGCAAGGTCACAAGACTTCTTAAAGAAACCGCGGTAGATTGTATCATCAATCATGATCAAACTGAGTTTACTCCAGAAAATTTCAAGCAAATTCCGGAAAATAATCATGTTGCACAAATGCTTTCCACTGGTTTAGAAATTGAAGATTTCCAAATTGGTGATCTACCTAATTCAGCGAATTGCGATTACATGTCCACGTGCGAATACAAGTGCTTGCCTATAAAAGGTGAAAACGAAGAAGAAGGTGGCGAGGAAGAAGAAGAAGAGTCGGGTTTCAAACTTAATTACGACACTTATAACGAGGCATTTATGTTAGTTAATTCAGACAAAATTATTCAACGAATAAAAACACTAATGAAAGACAAATTTTTCTATAAAAAATTAGAATTGTTTCAGCTTATTAATAAAAATAAGAAATATCCAACGGTTCAAATTTATGCGGCATTGACTCAAATCATAAATGATAATACGGAATACATTTCTGATAAATATGGAAGAACCGGATACTTAGTAAATATTGGTGATTACTATTTGTTTCAACCTAGCGAACTGAATTTCAAAAATATATCTATATATGACCGTTCCGTCCCGCTAAATTATAAACATGATATGATACAGTTTGAAATGAAAAATGCGGCTGTAAAACCAGTTATCGATAAGCGATTATTAAGTGAAAAAGAAGTTGACGAACTAGCGGAAGTCGATGATTTTTCAAAAGGAAAGGAAATACTAATGTCGATGTTTTCAAATTTTAATTTGGCAACAAACACGAAAACAATTGAAAGAGGTAATAAAAATTGGTATGAACTTTGTGGAATTGTTATGAGAAAAATGGTCGAAGAAGATGGCATTGATAAAAACGCATTAATTAAATACGTGATTGAACACATTGTCGACACGCTTATGTTACATGATAGAATAGATGTGATGAATTATATTTGGACTAACTCGGATTTTAATACTATTGCGCCGGATCCAAATTTCAAATTTTTCTCTAAAAATGTTCAGAAATATTTACATTCTAAAATCATAGATTATAAAAAAATAAAGGCGGTAGTTATTTATGATGGCCCATCTAGTATAGAAAATCTCCAAGTTTTTACACTAAATCGAGACAATATATGGGTGCCAGCTGAACCTGAAGATAAACGAACATTAAGCTCTGAAATAGATCGAAGATATAAACTTAATGGTAAGGGTATACTTAAGGGAAAAGAATTTTTGAATAAATATGTTGGATTTATTGGATTCGAAAATGCTAAAAAATATATGGTTTACAAGGTAAAGGATACGGCAAATGAAAGAAGTAATGGATATAGATGCGATCAGGCGGCAAAAGATAAGGTCATTTCTACTTTAAATGATATAGAAGGGAAAGAGCGATTTTTGAATAAAGAAACAAAGGATAGTGCGATTGAATTATGTGTAAGGCAAGAGTTGACCTTAAGAAATAAACAAAAAGAAGAAGATGATACCATTTGGTTTTTAAGCACAGAAGCTGCGATTTATAATGAATTTGAAAAGAAAGATAAAAAGTAATAAACTAACAACTAACAAATTAATATTATAAAAAGTATATAAAGAATAAAATATATATAATAAAATTGAAAATTATT
>Ga0114966_10005331_pt1 | contig 10906 bp, 12 predicted proteins | sample M_130207_XF_Meta_FD_87029 | JGI IMG/M metagenome (GOLD analysis project Ga0114966, IMG submission 87029) | Freshwater microbial communities from Lake Montjoie, Canada to study carbon cycling - M_130207_XF_MetaG | ecosystem: Environmental > Aquatic > Freshwater > Lake | place: Lake Montjoie...
GAGCTCACTTTTCCAAATCAGGAAAACAAGCTTTGGGCCTACATAAAATGTGAAAACCAACAGTGTCAGCACACAAATCAGACTCAAGTGACCAGTAGAAACCTAATCGGTTTTAAATATCCTCAAGAGCTAATGAAATGGTACTCTCCAGAAGAGAAGTGCTTTGTAATCTCTTCTGAGAAGCTGGGAGAAACATTTAGAATATATCTTCCGACGGTCGGTATCACCTCAAAATTTAGGCAAAAGCGTCGTGAAGAACAAGATAGAAGTATCACGATTGATGAAGCCTTCTATAAATTTGGGCCATACTTAATCGAGGATTGGAGAAAAGTTGATATGCAAGGGTTGACTGACCTTAAGCTTAGTTCAATAGAATGGAGCGATAAAAAGTTCACAGTCATCCATAAGTTCACAGATCTTCTTGAAAAAGCAAGTCTTAACAAAGCCGCAAGCGTTTGCGAAAAATGTAAGACACAGACGGAGAGCCATATTTTTTTGGGAGGAAGCTTCACTGTCAAAGATATTTTCATTATTTCAGCTGGACTTGATGAACTTATTTGAGCTTAATGCTCGTTTGGCGGTGAAGCTGGGACAGTCCCTAGAAACTCTTTACAACCTTGAATACATGGAATACTCTCTTCTCTTAAATATTGTCAAAAAGGATATTGAAGAGACAAATGAATCTGTCTTAAAAGCGGCTAACTCTACCCCGAGTGCACCAGTAAAGGTTAATCTTCCAGATAATTTAAAGCTTTAATAAATAATAAAAATAAAGCAGGTCTACGTGGGAGAAAATCTTAAAAAATTTATCGATCTCTATTCAGCGAAAGCCGACGATCGATTAAAATCAGCTGAGGCTAGACTCGAAGCTTTCAAGAAAGCAAGAGAATCTGCAGTTGCTCTAACTTTGCCATTGGACGGAGACTACTCGACACTCGGTGGTCTAGTAGCAAAAATGTTCCCAGAAAAAGGCGGAATAGACAATTCTCTGTTTAGTAACGTATATTCTCAACTGACTTTAGAAAAAGAGGATCGCGAACCTATTCAGAAAGTTTTTAAATTAAGAAACGCTCCGATCGTTCATGAAGAAGCTCTCAAAATAAAAAGTATCAGCGGAGAAAAATACTTTAATGACGTAATCAGCTCTCTTACTTCAAGTATGCTCGAAGCACGATCACTGGGTGCAAAAATAGATTTTAGTAGTTTACTGGGAAAAACAGGTAAAAAGAGCTCTGAAGATAACCTTGAAGATTTTGGAGATGGAGTACAGAGCCTTCTCTCTGACACAAATATGCCTTATGTAGGTCTGTTTGGAAGTGCTGAACTGTTTTCAGCAGTAGATGAATTTGTTACACAAAACGGAGATCCTGTCCTAGCCTCAAAGTCTGAGTCTAGCCCAATAAATCCTAATGCTGAAACTTTTGCAAGTAGTGAAAGCTCGTCTCCAATTAATGCGACCGAGGGAGAAAAAGGCAAAGACGTTGGCTCTACTATAAATCCTGAAAAGAAAACAGCTGAAGCTGAAACTGAGAAGGCGGCAGTGCTTGGATCTGCTCCTGAAGTTCCAGAAGAAACTAAGCCATTTGCAAATGTCCCTGAAGTCACAGTTAAAGTTGAAGCTGCGTCGCCTAACGTCACAGTTAAAGTTGAAGCTGCGTCGCCTAACGTCACAGTTACTCAGACTCCAAATACTACGCCTGGTCTTTCTAATCTAGCGCCTAGTCCAGTTAATGAAACCAAAGTAGAAAACACGGCAGTTACCTCAAATTCTTCTAGCTCAAGTACAACGATAAATCCGGCAGCAGCCGCTGCACCTTCTGGAACAGAATCAACGACAAATGTATACCAGAAATATCTTGGAAATGAGATTACTAATGAAATGGCGGATGCGCTATTCAGCACTCCAGTTTCAACAACTGTAGCGAGTACAAGTTCAACAATTAACTCACTAAATACTTCTGCTAACTCAAGCAAAACCTCCTCTGAAAAAGTAGATACCTCTACATTAAACGAAAATCAGAGTGAGTCAATGGTAAAGGAGACTACTTCTAACAATGTTGGAGAGTATATTGATTCTCAGGCAATTCAGCAGTATCTAGGATTCACCATGGCTGACTTGAAAAATGAAAAATCAGCAAAGACTTCAGATACATCGGTAACAAAGACAAATTCCTCGCTTCCATTAAAAAAGGAAGAATTGGCAAAGTCAGAAAGTGTGAACTCAGCTACTTCTGAAACTACTGAAAAACCGACTTCTCAAGTCACGCTGACTCCAGTCGAATCAGAGGAAAGATCAGTTGGCGCAATGCAGCAGACAGCAACAGCTCAGCCGGCACAGTCTATCTCGTTTGATGTATCTGACCTTGAAGCTCGGCTTGGCAGAATTGAATTATTACTCACCGGTACGCTAGACGTAAAAATAGTCGAATCATGATAGCTGAATACACCCAAGAATTAAAAAAGATCTATTACAAATATCCTAAGATTCATTCAGAGCTTACTGAATTAGAGAATATTATAAAGGATGTTTCCGACAAATGGCATACTCTTGGCCAGGAACTTGAAGATACTCGAAATGCTGAGCGGATCTTAATAAATAAGATAGAAGAATCGATTGATAGAAAGCTTACACATGAAGATCTAATCCAAATGATGCAACATGATACACAAAGATAAATTTTATTTAGGATTAGTTGGAATTCTTCTTCTTATTCTCCTGTTTCTTGCATGGAGAATTGAGGGACTTGAAAATGACTCTGCTAATTCCTCAGATGATCTTAAAAAATCGATAATTGCATCTGACTCTCTTATAAAAGAATCAGATGGCAGATATGCTAAACTTGTAGACTATTACAAGAGCGAAAAGGATCTTATGTCTGAGATAAAAGGATCAAATGCCGATTTATACGCAGTCATCAAAAAACAGGATGAAAGAATATTAAATCTTACTAGTGCAGTTATTACGCTTAGAAGCTCAATAGATGAAGGATTCGGAAAAATTAATCCAAATGACTCTAACTTAATCGATATAGCATTAACCTATCCATCTGAAACCGACCCTTTCATCAAGTGGAACGGTTCAGTAAACAGAAAAAACGCAGCATACCGAGGAGAATGGACATTTGGCAAGCTCCCTATTCAGATCGTTGTGACTGAGGAAAAACGAGGAACCTGGAAACATAGAATAGTCGGACCTGACTGGTTTATTGTCGACTCTTTACAGGTCAATAGTATTCCTCCAGATAAATATGTGCCAGAAGTTGAACGAAAAGTTCAATTCATGGTGGGAGGCAGTTACTTTATTCCAGCTGACAAGTCAAACTTTGGCTGGGTGGGAATTGGTGCCGGAGTAAACCTTTTCACGAAGCATAATATCATGGTCACAGCAAATACCAGACAAGAGTTTGGCGTAAGCTACTATTACCAGTTCCATTCTTTAAAAAGAAACAAATAAAATGAGAAAAAGCAGGTTCGTCAACTTGTCTGACTATTGTATTGTTGAATACATGTACGATGATCTTGGGTCATTGGCTTTCTATACAGAGAATTTTATCCTACTTGAAAACAGTCATACTGATTCTCACCAAATATTCAATACTGATGCTTCGCTAAATGTTACTAGAAATGTCAAAGATCTTACAGTTGTTCCAATCGGTGGAAACACATATGCTTATCTAGACAGTGAAAAGGCAATAAACTATCTTACGTATGATACTGCGATTATTCAAACTCCAATAAACGGCTATAACGTCGTGATGGATAAAGTAAGATTTCACCTTGTTGCAGGATTTGAGCTAGATAGATTCAAGGCATTACTGCTTAGCATAAAACACTCTGAAAACAACAGCATAAATAACGTATTTGCAAACATACTTGTTGCACCAGAGACAATTAATGAGCTTGTCATATTTAATCCTAAGCCTCTGTTCTTGGGAAATGCGCTATACGATAGGTATATTGATATTCTAGTTCCATCTATCAAAAATATAAACGAAGAGTATAGAACCGCTCCTGTTCCAAGCGCAACATTTGTTGCTGCAATTACCCCTACTGCAAACGGTTCAAGTGGATTTGTATATAACAATCAAATCTCAATCGGTCTTGCTGAGTGTGAACGCAGACAGCTCCTTTACACAAATGTCGGAGAAACATATGACACATTTGAAGTTACCAATTATTTTGAAGCACAGCTTTCTCAGAGTAATGAGTTTGATAACGTAGGATCGTATATTTCGGAGGCGATTGATGGAGATTTCATTGAATTTTATATGACTTTCAATGGAAGCTTTCCTGCTGATTTTATTGGAATTCTAAATTCAAGAAATCCGGCAGATGACTGGATTATTATACATCAGCTTAGTGTATTTGAGCAAGTTGGAACAGCTTTTCTGAATACTGCAAGATTTGTATTCTTTCAAGAAGATAAATTCGATGAGCCAAACATCTTTAGACCAGTCTTAAAGAATGCAAATGAGGCGGTTAGCATGTCAATTGATTATATAATGCGTCTAACGAATCGCCGCAATGGAGAACAAATTATTCGAGAAGGATCATATTCTCAAGTCTCTCCGAAAAAATACGGCAAGAAGCTGATAACTATTCCATTACAAGATAAACCTCAGTCTCAAAGAATCTATAATAAAATCATTAAAAAGAACTTTGAAGCGACTAAGCTCTTTATTGAGCCGACTGCCAGAGCTCCTCAAGATATTACAAGCCAAGTGGCAACTGTAATCCAAACAGAATATGTTCCTATCTTCTTTAATAGTAGTAATGTATCTGTTTCTAACGCAAGCTCGCTTATAAAAAACACGGATTCTTCAGAAGAAGTTGTTTTTGCACAGGGTAAGCTTCGTTTTATTTTATCACCGTTTGATAATGTCATAAAGATTAAAGTATACACGAAAAATTCCTCCAGTAGCAAAACCGTCCAAGTTCCATTAGACCTTAATGTAAACTCTGCAAAATACCGACTTATATTTGAGACAGGCAGTGGAAAAGTTGCAGTAGATAACGTAAATAACGCAGTTCTTGAAAATCTCTCAACTGGAGTAATGGCGTTTAACGTATCAAAAAAGGACAGTGAGTCAATTTTACAAGCGGCGGTTCGTACAGTATATCTAGTCTCAGTCGGTCAGGATGGAACTGAGACCTTAATGTATACTGGAGAATGGCGTAAACCTACTGAACAAGCAGAGGTCAACTCTGCAATAGCTGCTGCGAAAGAAGAATCTAATCAAGCGGCACAAGTTCAGTCTGCATTAGACCAAATTAGCAGTACAGTTGCTGCAAATGAAGCGGCAAACTCTGCAAAAACAAACTTAGAAGACGCTAGAGCAGTTAAGTCTACCGCAGTTTCTCCAGTAGTAAACCGGTTCGGTATTTCTACACCAAAATCAGTTAGTCCGGTCTCAACGAATGCTGGAAAGGGAAAATAATGATTATTTAAACTAAAAGTCAGATAAATAAAATAAAATAAATCATTACAAAATGAATGTATTTGTTCAAAAAATATTAGCCGAGCTAAAAGTAAATTCTAAATTGAATTCAAAGCCTTTGGTAAAGATGCTGGCTGAATCTACTGAAAAATCTATCGCACTTGGCGAACCTGCTGCTTTAGTATATAAGAACCTTAAATCTGGTCTTGTCTCCATCAATGAGAGCATTAATGATTCTCAACTAACTGTCATAATCGACATGTTTAATAAAAATGAAGACACACTCGATTCAAAGGTAATGAAAGTTGCAAAAGCGGCTGGCCTTGCAAGCAAAATCTCTGCGATTAAAGAATCAAACGCTTATGTTAATCCTATCGTAAGAACTAAAGTTGATGCATGTGAGCTTAACTTGAACAATGGAGCGCCAGACTTTGCGCTTTGTAGTTCGTTTGTTAGTGCATTCGAGGAGTACTCATATGACACTACTGTAAAAGGCTGTGTTGATCAAGTTAAAAAATATCTCACTGAGAACCGTTCTACTCTCACAGTCTTGAACGCGATTTATCAAGTAGAGATGATGCGCATGCCTATATATGCAGCAGTAAACTCTGACCTAAAGAACATGCTAGTTTCTGAAAGTTATAGTGCAGACATCTTGAAGATCAAGTATGGCATGTCAGTTCCATTTATAAATACATTAATTCATGAGCTGCGACTAATTGAATCTGCAGAAACCGGTAACTTTACTCTAGGCGAAGGCAATTATGACACCAAAGTCAACAATCTTATTTCTCCTGCAATAAAGACAGAAGACGGACTTATCGTCTATACGGATAATCGTTTCCTTTCTATACGTGAATCAAAGGGATTGACTGGCTATGAGAGCAAAGTACATGTAGATTCTAAATTCAAGATCGCAGATATCGATCCAAGCTATGTAAAGAGCACGCATCAAAGCTTTTACTCTTTATGTGAAGCGTATGCAACCCTCGGGTTTAACCGTTCAGAAAATGGTCTTGGTGTTGAATCTAGAGCATTACGTAATGCGACCTTAGGTTTCAGACTCAACGAAGAAAAAGGAGTAGACCTCTATATCAATAACGTAAAGGTTGGAGATTCAAAGAGTGTAAACGTTTCCGAGGCTCTTGCTCTTGAAAACAATATTATAAAGTCTAGAGTTTCAACTATCCTTGAAAATGCAAATAGTCTCTTTAACTTTGAGTTCATCAAAGAAGTATCAAACGACCGCACTATGAGTGAAGCCACTCTGGTAAAACTCAATGACTCTTATTTTATCTGCGAAAAAGTAAATGCAGCTGATCGCGAATGGAAAGCAGTAGATGAATTTGAGATGTACGAGTTCTTCAAGAACAAGTTCAATTATGATATTAGCCCAATATTCAAAACAAAGATCGAAGAGTCAATTGCAGAATTAAAGGCGATCGAAGCTGAAAAGAAGAATATTCTTACAAACATTGAAAAGCTTGAAGCTTCTGTTAAAAAATTAGATGAGGCATGCTCTTCTTCTGATATTGCAACTGCTGAGACCAAAAAATTAGAGGCAATTAAGGAATCTATTGAGGCAACGATAAAGCAGCTAAAACATAACTATATCAAGATCGACCTTTTAAAAAAAAAGGAGCTAGCCTAAACGAGGAACACGCCTTCAGAATAGGAGACACAGTTGAAGCAAAAGGTAAGATTGGAAAGATCACTGCAGTAAACGGGTTGACTGGCGAATACTTAGTAATGATTGGTTCAAAAAACGAACGGTATAAAAAGAACGAGGTCAGTAAACTAAAGCCAAAGAAAAAACCAGACGTCAAGAAAGATCTAGCTAGAAAAAAGAAGCCTAAAGAAAAGCACGACGGCTTAAGTTAAAAGAAAGGAGCAATTTTTGCTCCTTTTTTTATTTTACATTCTCTGAAAATATAGTATATTAATTCCATAAACAAAAACAATATACTATGACAAAAATCACAATTGGCGAAATCCGCCGCAAGTCTCAGGCCAAGGTACAACCTGCCAACGAAGAAAAACAGATACGCAACTCAATTCGTAGACAAATCAAAAAAATGAAAATTGGTGAATCCTTTAAGATCAAAGGTATCTCTGAGTCTGATCTTCTTAGTTTGAGATCAGTTATCGCATATTATGCAAAAGTCGACCACTTTAAAGTAAAGACCTCCTTTACTGGGTCAGCTCTTGAAATTTACCGAGTTCGTGTAAACCAATCGTCTAACGCCTAGGGTACAATGAAAAAGATCCTAATCGCAATCACCTGCATGGCAAGCCTGTCTTCCTGCACTGAAAACTACTCAAACGGCGAACGCATCGGAGTTGTGACTCAATTTTCAAACAGTGGAATTGTTTGGAAAAGCCATGAAGGCCATCTTAATGTCACTCAAACCGGAATGAATAGCTCAGTACCGTTTGACTTCTCGATTGACAACGACAATGAAGATCTTGCCGTAGTATCAACACTAGACTCCGCCGCACAGAATGGCTGGAAAGTAAAACTAGTATATCATGAGACTACTGGAAAGAACTGGTTTTGCAATCGTGGAGAAACTAACCACTTTATTACAAAATGTGAAGTGCTTGAAAAGAACTTTGCGAACCCCTTCTCCAATCACAGCTCTTCAGGAGGTCGCACAGTCGACACAATATATGTCGTCATTGACCGTTCCAAGTAGGTCAACCGCAAAACCAGTCCACAATTAACAGTACAACAATTAAAACCCACAATCAAGAATGGATACTAGAATAGACTTCAATACTGCTAAAAAGTTCGATCAGCTCGAGCTAATTGATTGGAAAACACGTTACGCAGACTTTAAATTCTATGTGAGAAAAGGTCTACAAGAAGTAAAATATAATGTTGGCACAAATGTGACAAAAAGCCCAAACAGTGGCGAATACATTAAGCCATTCACTGCAAAATCCATGGGAGACCCAATGAATGTCAATGAAATCCTTAATCGAGAGGATGTTTGGCTAGACATCGGCGGTCACCTTGGATTTTTTGCGATTCGTATGGCAAAACAGTTCCCAAAAATCAAAAAAATAATTTCATACGAAGCATTACCGCACAATGTGAGTTTTGCAGTAGAAAACACTAAGATTAATGATGTCGATGCTACTTGTGAGTTTGTTCAAAAAGCAATAGTGTCAGATAACTCAGAAACAATCGAATTCTTTATTGCAGCAGACTCAGGTAAGCATTCAATACTTCCAGTAAAAGGCCGTGAGCATATATCTGTGCCCGCAGTGAACATTAATACTGCTATAAAAGAGCATAAAGCTACTGCAATTAAGATGGATGTAGAAGGCGCAGAATATGCACTTCTAAAGTCAGTAGATGACTGGTCAGACATTCGAGTCTTGATAATTGAATGGCATTTTAATTCAATGCGATCCTTGACCAAGGATAAGAACTATCGAGTCACCCTGTTCCAAGAGATTCAGGCAATTCTCAAAGATAATTTTGATGTGATTCGGTGTCTTCCTAATGTTGAATACGGTAAAAATTTCATCACTCACTTCGTAGCTATGAAGTCTGATGCAAAGTAGTCCATTTCTTCTCCTACAAGAGATATACCGCGAGCATCCATGGAGGATGCTCGTGTGTTGTATAATGCTAAACTGTACATCTAGGAAGCAGGTTGACCGGGTTCGAGAAGAATTTTTTAAGAGATACCCGGATGCAGTTGAAGCAGAACGTGCAAATCCTGCCGAAATGTCTGAACTCCTGGCTCCGCTTGGGTTTAGGAACAGACGAGTGCGCACCATCCGCCTATTCTCAAGCGATTGGATGAACCTAGAATGGCTCGAACCTAATGAATTATATGGAATAGGTAAATACGCACAAGATTCCTGGGAGATATTCCAAAAGCGAAATCTTGAAGTCAATCCCACAGATGGCGTGCTCTTAAAATATCTTGATTGGGCAAAAACTCAAAGACCACTACAAGTACAATAAATCATGAAAAGTCTCTACTCATATTTTGGTCTACTTGACCTACATGCTATCGATTCCCCAGGCCATTCTCTTTATCAGCTTGGTCTAATCGATTCTATACGTCACACGTTTGGCGAAGAAAAATTTGATTTCTATTCGTACTATCCGAAGGAAGTTTTAGACTCAATTAACGTAAAAGAAACCGAGTATCCTCAAGGAATACTCGGTAACCTGTTCATTAAATACCGAAAAAGCTTAATTGAAAGTTACGCTATTTCTACTGAAGATGTTCTTGCAGAGATTCGTGGTAAGAAATACAATAAACTCTATCTTAAAGCCAGATTTAGAAATCTTTCAACTCTTGCAAAAAAGTGGAAGGATGCTGCGATATTTGAGACAATGATTAGCACAGCGGTTCAGTCCGGCTATTCTGCAGATGAAATCATTATCCTAGACACAGACCTGTCTTTACCGCCAGCGTTCTTTGATCAATATGGAGACCATGTGACTGTGACTGTTCCGTCTATCAACTTTCCAGGAATATCTAAGCAGTTTTTAGATGAATGTGTAGAGATACACACTGCAGAAGATGAATCTGCAGGTAGCACATTTGAAACACGGTCAGCGGATGCTGTTTTTTATGGAAATATCGATACTTCAAGCTATAAAAGCGGAAATGAAAAGTCCAGTGATCTACCGCTGATTCTTGAATGGATTCAAAATGATTATTCAACTCGCGGTGAAGGAGAGAGGTTTGTTGCAATCTGCAAGGAAAAGGATCGGGGCAATTTGCGTGTACCATCTTTTCAGGTTGCTAGAAATGACCGTCATGGAATATGGAAGACTCTTGAAAGGTCTCGAATCATGTTCAACATCACAAAGGACAAGTATGATTTAAATAGATTTATACCAGCTCGAGTATATGAGGCAATGATTTTTGGAATGATTCCAGTCTCATATAAATTCAATTGGCTGAGCCCGGCATTTAGTTTCATGAATGACCAAGACTTGGCTGAAATTCTTAAATACTTGCGAGAGTGTTCTCCATCAGATATCGCAGCAGCATATAAACATTTTGTAAAAGACTATCTAAAACATGAAGAACACAGAAAAATTTCAGGACCAAGACTATCTTGAAGAAAAGACTATTCGGGTTATTGAAAGTTGTACAAATATTGGACAGCTTTCAACTGCTAGCACATATGTTGAGCTTTATTTTAAAAAGACTCAAAATGTGCACCAATTACGATACTTAATGGATCGAATTAATATACGGCATCATATTCTCTCGTCAACCTCGTAACAGAATTAGCCGACTCAGCTGAGATAAATAATAATAAAGAATTTCAGCGATGCATTCTCAAGATTTTTCAGAATCACAAAAGTTTCTCTATAACTACTTTAGAGGAAGCGACACACTCTTCAAAGAAGTAGTAACTATTAATTCTATCTACTGGGAAGCAGATCAATTAAATCTGGCAGAATCGGTTTTGCCCGAGAGATTAAA
>Ga0114966_10005333_pt1 | contig 10905 bp, 6 predicted proteins | sample M_130207_XF_Meta_FD_87029 | JGI IMG/M metagenome (GOLD analysis project Ga0114966, IMG submission 87029) | Freshwater microbial communities from Lake Montjoie, Canada to study carbon cycling - M_130207_XF_MetaG | ecosystem: Environmental > Aquatic > Freshwater > Lake | place: Lake Montjoie...
GATTTTAAACTAGAATTAAGTCCAGTAATTGAAACTATTAATATTAAAAATATAATTTATAAAGATTTTATATATAATTATTTTAAATATGAATTTAGTCGTATATTACAAGAAAATACAATTACAAAAACAAAAGATAATTTAATAGATGCATTAGATAATTATATTTATTATAAAGGTACTCGCAATGGTAAGTCTGATAAGTCTGATACATCAATTTTTCAAAATACAATAGATAAATTAATTGATTTGATTTTTAATGTTATGAAAACAAGAATTTCTAATAAGACTTTTAATTCTAATAAAAAAAATACTAACGAGAATAGAATAACATTAAAATCGTGCTCTAAAACTCGTAAAAATGTGAAAAAATGTGGTGGCAATTTTTGTGAATTTAATAAAGTTGAAAGCAAGTGTTTATTAAATATGAATATTAAACAATTAGAATATTTTAGTTATCTTCTTGCAAATGATTTAATTAATAATAAATTAGAATCATCTGATATAATTGATGGTTCATTTATACCAGAATTCAATATACAAAATAAAATATATCGTAATCCTAATGATATTATTATTAATCCATCAGAATTATCAAAAATAATAGAAAATGGTGTTTATTCAAAATATAAGAAAAATGTTTCTTTATCTGAATTTATAAATGAATTTAGTATTGAAAAAGTAGGAAATAAGGGTGGAGATAATGGTGGAGATAAGGGTGGAGATAAAGAAGACAAAGGAGATAAAAAAGACAAATTAAATGAGTATTTATTTACAAAAGCAGATGAATTAAAATTAGATAAAACTGATTTTGAAGATTTTAAGAAAATTATGAATACTATAGTACCAGAATTAGTAGATTTAAGTATTAAAAGTGTTTTTAGTGAAGATAGAGTTTTTACAACTCCATTTAATAAAAATGGTATTTATGATGAAACAAGTGCCATTGGTGAATGTAAATTTCCATTTTGGGAAAAAAATAAGAAAAAATTTATATATCAATGTGTACCTCGTAATAATGGTTATATGTGTCCTACTAGATTAGATTTTAATAGACAGCCTGATAAGTGGGGATATTGTCCTGAAAATATAGAAGACACTAAGAAAAAATTAAATGTTATTGAAATTAATAAAACCGAAGGAAGTAATGACGGAAGTTATAAAGGAAGTAATGATAATAGTAATGATGAATATAAATCTGGTAAATGTGATTTTCCATTTATTGAAAAAGATGAAAAAGGTGATAATAATACACAATATAAATTAAAATATGAATGTAATGAAGTAAAAAATAAATCTAATGGAGAACTAGAATATACTTGGTGTCCTTTAAAATATAATTCAATAAATAGAACCAAAAAAAATTTAAAAGGTGCAAAAGATGCAAAAGATGCAAAAGATGCAAAAGATGCAAAAGATGCAAAAGACGAGAAGGATTCAAAAGACGATAAAGATGCAAAAGATATGAATAATGAAATAGATAAAGTTTTGGATGATGAATTATTATCTGCAAGTGATAAACCTGAAAATATTAGAATTGGTAAATGGTATAATGGTAAATTAACATTAAATAAAATGTTGAGTAAAAAATATGAAAAAGGATATTGTCATCCACCATCTAAAACTAAAAAAATAGCTCATATATTTGAAGATAAAAATAAAGATAAAGATAAAGATAAAGATAAAGATGATGGCGAAGATGAAGATGAAGATGAAGATAAAATTAATGAATCTGAAATAACTTTAGAAAATTATAAACCTAATAATTGCAGTAAAAGCAGAACACCTTCTAAAGGAGGTTATACAAGACCCCAATTAAAAAGATTTGGTATAAAATACTTAAAAATACCATATCCTCAATTAGAAAAAGTAAATGATGGTATAGTTACTATATTATCAAAACAAGAATTGTGTAAAATAATTAATAATAAATATAGAGAAATAAAAACACAAGGAAGTGCAGGTATTACTGATAAAGCTCGTAAAGAAGCATATACAAAAAATATAGATAATTGTTTAAATGGTGAAGCTAAGGGTGGATATTCTCTACTTAAATTAAAAAATATGGCAATTAGTTATTTTAATTTATCAGAAGATAAAGTAAAGGATATGAGAAAACCTGAAATATGTAATCATATTTCAAAATATTTAAAGAAAATTGAGTATAATGAAGAACATAAAAATAATAAAAGAATTAGTAGTGGCGAAAGTAGTGAAAGTAGTGAAAGTGGTGAAAGTGGTAGTAATAGTGTTAGTGATAGTGGTGAAAGTGGTGAAAGTGGTGATAGTGATGAAAGTGGTGATAGTGGTGATAGTGATGGTGATAGCGGTGAAGATAAAAATGATGTTAGTATTAATGTTAGTAAAGATATTGAAGATATAAATATTATTAAACAATTAAAAAAAAATAAAAAAATTAATATGGTTTACCCAGGTGATATAAATTTATGTAATGAAACTCCTCAAAGAGGCGGTTTAAATCTTAAAACAATAAAAAAAATTGCTGTAAATAATTTTGGTATTGATGTAAAAGGTAAATATAAAGATGAAATATGCACTATTATTAAAGATAAGTTAAATAAAGATACAAACTATAAACATAATAAAGAATATATAAAATTAAAAGGTTTGAAAACAGATCCTAAAAAAGATACTAAAATTAGTAAAATTAAATATAATTTTGATAATGTATTAAAAGGTGATGATGATGAAGATAATGGCGAAGATTATAATGATGATAATGATGAAGAAGATGAAGAAGATGAAGATGAAGATAAAAAAACAAAATTTAGTGATATTATTTATAGTAAAAATACATATGATGATGAAGATGAGGATTAAGAATGAGGATGAGTAATTATTTTTGTGTATAAGTATTTTTATTTTTTATTTATTTAAAATTTTAATTAAATGACAAAAATTTGAACTTAAAGATAACGTATTTATATCATATGCTCGATTAACTCAGCGGCAGAGTATTGTTCTTATACAGCAAGGGTCACGGGTTCGAATCCCGTATCGAGCATTTTATTGTATGTATTTTCTCTTTTTCAAATTAATTATTTTTACACCTTTGCACATTTAAAATGCCGATTTTATAAACCAATTGTTTTTACATAAAATAAATACTCATATTCTTACACACATACCGTCAGTGTATATATTTGTATCTGTTTTTATTCATTTTTAAAGGTATTAAAATATTTTCTTTTACAAAATCAGAATATGACATATTTGAAATTTTCTCAATTAAAACTCCTAATAGTTGATATCCTATATTTGAATAAACATGTGTTCCAGGTTGTGTATTTATTAGTTTTTCATTTGAATCGTAGAAATCATTATATACTTCTGTTGCTGAATTATAATTTTTGTTTGAATAACCATATTCTATATTATCATACATATTTTTTAAACCACTCCTATGATTCATAATATCAATAATTTTTAAATTTGTAATTTGAGAGTCATCAATATTTTTACCAATTATAGAATTAATATTTATTTGTTTGTTTTGGTGTAATAATAATAATGATATTATTGTAAATAATTTTGTATTTGAACCTATTGGAAATTCAGAATATTCATTTAGATTATCTAAATCTATATTATTTAAAACATATAGTTTTTTATCCTCATATTCAACAAATTTTTTCTTTTTTTCATAAATTTTCATTTGACTACTACCTTTAATCATATTGCTTTTATTATATACTAATATATTGTTATATAATAATAAAAAATAATAAAAACTAACAAAAAACTATCATAAATCATTAATTCTGTTAGACCAGTCTAACAAAAACTTAAATTTTTGAAATACTGGGGTTAATAAATAATAAAAAAAATTATAATTTATTGATATATTTGATTATTTCGTCTTGAGTAAGAACTTTATAATTATTTTTTTTAGCAATTCCTAAAGCTCGTTTATAATGTTTTTTGTATTCCGAAAATTCTGGTGGATATGGAAGTGCTAGATTAGTTATTCTATGTACCATATCATCTAATTCAATTTCTTCTATTTTAGGATTACTTATAATTTTTTTAATTTCATCACCTTTATTGATGATTTTTTCTGTTTCGCGTGTAAAAACTCGTCTGAATGTTGTTCCAAGGTCATTTAATTTAATAAAATATCTAAGATTGGCATCATTCAATTTAGTATCAACTAGAAATCTAACACCAACAAAAATAATTATCTTTTTACCATTTCTAGTATGTTCTTTAATCATTTCAGCTACTTGTTTTTTTATTATTTTATTAATTGAATTAAATGTTCTAGGCATTTCGTCTTTTGTTCCAATTAAAGAATCAACATAGTTCTTAGCATATAAAACAATATCATCATTATCAATACATACACTATCTGGAATAGTTATTTGAGAACATATGTATGTTTTACCTGAACCTGGAATACCATCAATGTGTATTATAACTGGTTGATTTTTATGATTTCTAGATATATTTTTACCTGTATATTTTTTAGTTATTGAACTTTTATGACTATTATTTTTTTTAGTTTTATTCATTTTATATAATATAGTTGATATTTTATTTTTGTTATTAAATATAGTTGATATTTTATTTTTGTTATTAAATATGTTTCAAAAATTATATATAAAGTCTAAAAATCGGCGTTTTAAATATGCGAAGGTGTAATAAAAAAAAACCCTACTAAAAACATTCGATTACTTTATCAATCATATATCTATTATGAACTCGTTCCCAAATATTATTCCATACATTAAAAATTACTAAATTTTTATAAAAATCTGGAACAAATCTAGCAAATTCATCATATCCATATTCAATATCTTCTGGAAAACATATATGGACTGTTTTTTTATATGTTCTGCTTTTTACATTATTTTTAAGTTTTTGATGTTTACTAATCCATATTTCATCATTATCAAAATCTATTTTATCTAGAAACTCAGTTTGATAGTATGTGCTACAATTATCTTTACAATTAGGATTATTACATCTATAAAATTCTTGCGCTATGTAATATATACCATTACAATCAAATTTTTCCATTATATTAGAAAGTGTTTGATTAGGCTTTAATTTATATGCAAAATTCAAATATTCTCTTTGTCTATATCTAGTATTATTTTGAATTTCATCACGAAATGGTTGCATATCAACTACAAATATACCTATATTGATAAGTTTCTCTAGACATTTTATGAATTCTGTATCTTCACATTTATAAGGTTCAGTAGATAATGGCATATTTGTAATTTCACCTTTTATATATTTTTTCATACACTTTAATAAATCATCATATGTAGTGCATTCTTTCCATTGTATATCTAACCAACATATACAATTATTATCATTACAATCATCATATTCGTCAGTTTCATCATATTCATCAGGTTCATCATTTTCTTCAGTATTTTGTTCTATTTTTATTATTTCATTAATTTCATTGATTTCATTGATTTCAGTTATTTCATTTACTAATTTTGATTGCGAATTAGTCATTTCATTGTATGTAAGAATTGATAGTTAGTTTTATTATATATTTTATTATATATTTTATTATATATTTTATTATATATTTTATATGTTAGTTATTTTTATATCTAGAATATAGTATTTATTTTATTCAATTTTATAATGTAAGTATATAATAATTATAATAAATATATAAGATGTCTTTAACTAAAAAAAGTAAAAGATTAATTAGTAAAAAAATAAATAATAAATCTAATACTAAAACTTGTAAAATAATAAAAGGATTGAATATTTACAAGATTACTAATATTTTTGATAAAAATAGAGACTGTTGGGATTGTGCTTATGGATTTATTATAATAGCTAAAAATGAATTATCTGCTAGACAAATGATTTATAAAGAAAAGGAAAATGGTTTAAATATATATGGTGATGAGGAATTTGATTGGTCTGGTAGTGGAGGGAAAAAGAAAAGGGATTTTTGGTTAAACTCTGAATATTCTAAATGTGAATTGATTGGGAAATCTTGTTTGAAAACTGAAGGTATTGTATTGAGAGATTTTCAGCATGGTTAAAAGTGTTTTTGTGTTTTTGTGTGTTTTGTTTTTTGTGTTTTGTGTTTTTTGTTTTGTGTTTTATTTTTTATGTTTTTAGTTGGTGTGAAACTTATAGTAAATATTATTATAAATCTCCTAGACATAAAAATTGAAAAATATAGTTTCTAATATAAAGATAAAAAACTAAATATTATATATATAAAATAATCTGTAGCTAATAATTATTAAAGATGCTTTCTAGTAATAAAAAAAAGATTAAACTTAAATCTAAACCTAATAATTCTATAATGAAAATAGATTATAAAAATACTAAAGAAAAGGGTGATATATATGAAAAATATATTTACTATCATCTTCTAGATACCAAACAATATAAAAATGTTTGGTTATGGAAAAATGTTCCAGAGTATGATTTGTTAAAATCTGGTATTATGGATAATTGGAATAATTCTAGATTAATTCGTAAGAGAGAAAATATCGAAAATAATGATAATATCGAAAATAATTTACCTGATTTTGCTACAGATTTATTTTCTCTAGAAATAGATGAAAATAATAATAATAAGTATAGTATTATTCAATGTAAAAATTATGATGATTCTAGTAATCTTAGACCTAAACATTTAGGAACATTTTACTTTATGATGTATCGTTACTCTAGATTCGTAAATGGATTAGTTTTTCATACAAATGAATTATGTGAAAATTTAATAAATCATAGTCTAACAAATGATAATATTAAATATAATCGTGTTAATATCGAATTAGATAAATATAAATTATATAATTTGGATAAATTAAATAGTATAAATAATGATGTAAATAATGTAAATAATAAGATACATAATATTATTCTAGAACCATTTCAATATCAAATAGATGCATATATAGCATTAAAAGGGAAACAAAGAACAGTTTTACAAATGGCTTGTGGAACTGGAAAAACATTAGTTTCTATTTTACTTGCTAAGGATTATAAACAGAATATTATAATATCTCCATTAAAAGCCTATTGCGAACAGAATATGGAAAGATTCTCAAGTCAAATGTCAGATAATTATAAAATGTTAATTATAGATAGCGATAATGATGGACGAAATATTAATAAGATTATTGATTTTATTAAAAATAATGAAAAAATATGTTTATTTGTAACCTATAAATCAATTGATATTATAAATCAATTAATTACAATTGAAAATAATGGAAATAAGATTCTTAATAATTATTTTGTAATTATTGATGAATTTCATAATATTACTTATAAAGATGTATATGAAAATGAAGAAGATGAAGATTTAGAAGAAGAATTTGATGAAGATAATGAAGATGATGATGAAGAAGAATTTGATAATGAAGATGAAGAAGAATTTGATAATGAAGATGATGAGGATGATATTGAAAAAATAAGAGGTAGAACAAGGGATCTCGAGGGGACGAAGCATTCACAAATGTATAATTTATTACATAGTGATTCTAGAATAATGTTTATGTCTGCTACACCTAGACTATTTGGAGATGACTTAGATTCACCTGATGATGTAGAAATTGATAATGATATATTTGGTGATATTGATTATACATATTCAATGAGTTCTGCTATTGATGAAGGTAGAATATGTGATTATAAAATATTTGTTCCTACTTTACAAATTCCAAAAGAAACAGGAATAGATTTAATATATAATGAAACAAATTTGAAAGATTATGACAAAGATTTAATTATTAAGGCTAGATATGTTATTAAAGGTATGATGGAAATGGGTAATCGTAAGTGTATTATATATTTACAAAATCAAAAAGAATGTCGAGAAATGAGTAATATTATTAAAGAACAATGTAAAAACTATTTTGCAATTAGTAATAATTCTAATTATATCATATCAAGTGATTTCAAGGATGAAAGGAAATCTAAACTTAAACAATTTATTGATTTTGATGGTTATAGTTTTCTATGTAGTGTTGATATTTTAAATGAATGTATTGATATTCCAAAATGTGATTCTATTTTCATTGCTTATCCTAGTAAATCGAAAATTAGAAATATCCAACGTTTATGTCGAGCAAATCGAAAGGATAAAGAAAATCCTAATAAGATAGCTAGTATTTTCTTATGGTGTGATGATTATAAAGATGATTTAGCAGACTTTCTTTGTCATATCAAAGAGTATGATTCTAAATTTACATTTGATAAAATTAAAAGATTAAATGTTTCTAATAATGAAAAAACTTTAATGACACCTGAAATAGAAACTGTCGAGAATAAAAATTTAGAGAAGTTAGTAATTGGTTTTAGAGGTGTTGAGGGATGGATGGAGAAGTATAATGAAATAATAAACTTTTTTGAAAAAGAAAAAAGGAGACCAAGAAGTGATTTAATTGAGAAAAATCAAAAACAATTAAGTGCTTGGTTAAGAACTAATATGAGAGATTATGATAAAAAAATAAATAATACATTTAATAAAAAATATACAATATTGTGGGAAGAATTGCTTATAAAATATGAATGTTATTTTCCAAACTTAAAATTAGAAGAAAAATGGTTTGATATGTTTGAAAAAGTTAATAAATATATATTAAGTACTGGTAAAAAACCATATAATAAAAATAATAATAATATAGAAGAAAAAAAATATGGGTTGTGGTTAAATAAAGAATTAAAATCATTTAATAATAAAAAACATCTTATGAAAAATGATAAAATATATAAAACTTTCAATGATTTTATTAATAAAAATAAAAATATATTAAAAAATAATGAAGAAAAATGGATTATACAAAGAATATTACTTATAGATTTTATTAAAAAATATAATATATTACCAAAAACTCATTTAAGTAAAGAACAAGCTCATTTAGCAGATTGGTTAAGAATACAAAAGAAACATTATAAAAATAATACAGGTTCTTTTATATTTTCAAAAGTTAAAGAATTATGGAATCAATTATTAGTAGAATATCCAATTATTTTAAATAATAAAAAAGGATGGAAAGAAGAATGGATAGAAAAGATGAATAAATTACAGGATTTTATTAATATTAATAAAAGAATGCCAGAAATTAAAAGTAAAATTATAATAGAAAAACAATTATCAAGTTGGTATTATGGGCAAAAAAATAATTATTTTAAAAATAAAAAATTATTAAATGATGAAAATATTACAAAATTATGGATTGAATTTATAGAAAAAAATAAAATACATTTTCCTACAAATGATAATGAAATTTGGATAAAAAATTATAATGATGTTATAATATTTATTAAAAAATATTTAAAAAGACCTAATAAAGAAAGTAAAGAAAAAACTGAAAATAAATTAGGATGTTGGTTATCAAATCAGTTAGGATATTATAAAAATAATACTTGTCAATTCATAAATTTAGATTTTAAAAAAAAATTTACAAATATGATTTTAAATTATCCAAATTTATTTGAAGATAGAGAAGAAAATAATTTAAAAAACTGGTTTGAAAATTTTAAATTAGTTAATGATTATATTTTATTAAATAATAAAAGACCTATTGGTTTAAAAAATAGTTCTTGTGTAGATTTAAATATTTGGTTATCCGCACAAATATGTAATATGAAAAATAAAGAAAATATGTTATCTAGAGATAATATATATTTTGTATTTAATGAATTTTATTTAAAATATAGAAATACATTATTTGAAACACTTGAAGAAAAATGGATTAATATTTTAAACAAATTAAAAAATTATATTGATAATGAAAATAAAAAACCATCTAAAGGAAATAAAGACAAAAATATTAAAATATTGGCTCAATGGTTAAATAGTCAAAAAACTAATTATAAAGAAAAAATAGGAACAGTTTCTAATAATTTAGAAATTAAAAATATATATGAAAAATTTTTAAAAGATTATGAAAAATATTTATAAATTTATAAAATATTTTTAGTTATTTATTGGGTTAATAATGTGCCTTTTCCTGTCCAAAATGATTCGTTCATTTTAGGATTCATATAAGCTCTAGAACAACGTTGAAGATAATCTTCGTCGCGAATAAGGGTTCTACTAGGAACCCCAGATCTAACCCACCCTTGATTTTCTTCGATTAAATGGTCTGGATTTTGTATATTGAATGAGATGTGATCTATCATCGGAACAAAGAAATTAGGCACTGTAATTCCAGAAAGGGTGTTGTTTGATCTTTTAGTTGCTGTATTTTCAGAAAATTTAAGTTCACTATCTTGGTCTACCATCAACACTCCTTTTCCCATATAAGGAACAGTCTTATAGGGTCGTTCGAACAATTGTTGATTACACTTGGGAAATTTTTTTTGAAGACCAACTCTTAATTTTGTAGAGTCATCAACAACACAAGGTGCAACATCATAACCATTTGTAAAAGGTACACAAACATTATCAGTTGCATTTTTCACAATGTCTGGAATAAGGCACTCACAATCATACAAATTTGTAACTGTATAGTTACCAGGTCCAATAGATTGACGAGTATCAATATCAATAAAACATTTATCATCATATGCCATTGCCTTGTAATTAATATTGAATTTCTTAGAACCATCACGCTTATCAATACAATTTCTCTCTTGTTGAATCATTGTATTATTTTTATCAAAATTTAATTCATTGGAACTCATTTTTATTATTTATATTTTATTTATATATTATTTATATGTTATATAATTATTTGTTTGATTTAATAAAACTTATATTATTATTTAAACTATATTTTATTAATTATATATTATACTAAATAAAGATAAATATTTTATAAATAAACTAAATTATTTTTTTATTAATTTAATTAAATTATTTTTATTTAAATTTTTTAATTTTTTTAATTTTTTTATTTTTTTAATTTTTTTTTTAAATATTAAATAAATATTTTATAA
>Ga0114966_10005335_pt1 | contig 10900 bp, 6 predicted proteins | sample M_130207_XF_Meta_FD_87029 | JGI IMG/M metagenome (GOLD analysis project Ga0114966, IMG submission 87029) | Freshwater microbial communities from Lake Montjoie, Canada to study carbon cycling - M_130207_XF_MetaG | ecosystem: Environmental > Aquatic > Freshwater > Lake | place: Lake Montjoie...
ACCCCGATCCCGTAATAAAAACCCTCCTCATCGGTCTCACCCACTGCACCGTTCCCAGCAATAATCCCCGCGCAATGCGTCCCATGACTATGCTCGTCCGCTGCTGATTCTAATTTGCCGTAGTAGAAAAATGCATCCACTCGTCCCAAAAGATCGGGGTGCATATCGGCCGACGTGCCATTATGCAACCCTGAATCCGCCACCGACACCAGCACCCCATCCCCATCGAATCCTAACTGCTGGAGAGCGCTCCCAGGAGCATCCGAAACTCCAGCCACGATTTCAGAGGAGATTTCATCGAACAGATGGGGACTCGGGGCCGGTTCGATCCAGAGGACAGCGGAGGAGCGTGTCAAGGATTCCAGTTGCTCCGAACCGACCCAGCCTTGGAGTAACGAACCAAAACGACTTCGGTTCATCGTTCGTAACCCTTTGAGGATGAAGCGGTTCTCTAATAATTCACGCTGGCTCAAGCTCGGAGCAAGGATGACCCGGACCTCCACGGGTTGACGCAAAGCCACCGGTCCAATCTGGGGAAGGTGGGCGCTGAGGTGTTTTTCCAGTTTGTAACTTGGTTCATACTCGCCCACCCAACGCACCACGGGTAGGTCCTGAATCCGTCGAAGATCCGCTTGAACGAACCGAGCCACGTAAGCTTGATCCGGGATCGCACGAAGCAGTTCAACTCCCAACAGCCTAAAATCGTTAAACCCTTTAGCTAGGATCGGAGCCTCAAGCTGAATGATAAACAGCCCAGAAACCACTTGGCCCGATTCCTGAGCTCGGAGAGTCGGGCGCTGGGGCGGTTTACTCGGGATGATCAATGTCGCATTTCGTAAGCGGATCATTCCCTCCGTGTTAGCCGACACTCTGAAAAAACCGGAAAACCCCAGAATCACACTAAGAATCATCCACCCAAAAGGTGGACGGCGAAACAAAACTGATAAAATGGGCATGAAGACAACCATTGGCTAAACGAATGCGTGTTCTCGAATGCTAAAGCAAAAAACGTACCGAAGCAATTCATTCCCAAAAAAACGTCACCATCCGAAAGCAACCATTTGATATCGAAGCCTTGGCCTATGTGACAGTAAACGCACACTCGCCAAGGGCGGGGTTCGCGTGTTTAATGAACAAAGAGTACGTCAAAGCTTTTATGAAAAAACGCCCTGATTTTCGCTTCGAAGGTCTTCCCGAGAAACGCCAAAGTGCCTTTACACTTATCGAGTTATTGGTGGTCATCGCCATCATCGCAATTCTGGCGAGTATGTTGCTTCCAGCCATTTCTAAAGCCAAGGATCGTGCAATTATCACTATCGACGTGAATAACAACCGCCAAGAAATGTTGGCTCAGGTGATGTATGTCACCGATAACGCTGATTATTTGGCGTTTCCGGGTTGGGGCTTAGGGGACGCAAGCTGGGCGCACGGTGCAAATTTGCCGGGTGGCGGCGGTGCGGTTGCGGGTCTACAGAAGCGGATCACCAATCAATTGGAAGTTTTCAAAACAGGCCAACTCTACCCCTATCAGAAGAACCCAAAAATCTTGATGTGCCCCATGGATAAGACAAACGGGTCATTGGGAGTTTTATTCGCCCAACGTGAGGTTGTGATTTCCAGTTATGTGTGGAATGGATCTGTCTGCGGTTACGGTGCGCTCTCCGGTCAAAAACCGAATACTTACAAATCAACCATGTTCAAACCGACCGACGTGCTCCAATGGGAGACCGACGAACTGACGCCGTTCTTTTTTAACGATGTTTCAAGTTATCCCACTGAAGGAATCTCCCAACGACACTCCGGTGGAAAAGTGATCCGCACTGGCTTGGATGTCAAAGGGGGTGCCACTGTGGGATTAATTGGTGGAGGCGTCCAGTTCATGAAGTACTCGGCATTTTTGAAGATGGCAAACCAAGCGATTAAGAATGACGTTTGGAACAGTCCGGGGTCAAAGACTGGTCGTTAATCTTGTCACCGATTATGAATCACACCCTGAAACAATCCCTGATAGGTGTTTCGCTGGCATTGCTCTGTGCAATTTCAGGTTGCAGCAAGAGCGATCCAGATAGTTCCCCTGCCGCGAAGGCCAAGGAGAAGGCCGAGAACGCAGCCAACCCTTCATTCGCGGTGGTGCAAGAAATTGACGAGGCACTGAAGAAGCGTGAATTTGAAAGCGCAGCGGCACGACTCATCGAAGCCCAAGCGGTTGCTGGTCAAGGAATGCTGAGCGATAAAGATGCGGCTCAAGTGCGAGATTCCATGCGGGATGTGCAGAGCCAACTGGCTGCAGCCGCAGCTCGAGGAGACCAAAAAGCGATTCAAGCCATCCAAATGCTGAAGCTTTCCGCCTCCGGCACGATGCGTCGCTAAGCGATCGTCACTTTACCCACACTAGGAACGGCTCCGCAAAACAGCTCGCGGTGACGTCCTTGGGTTGGGTGCGTTGCTTAAAATCTTCAACCCGCTTCGCAGCAGCCTCTTTTTTGGCTGTTAAATCCTTGGCCTTCGCAGCGGCCTCTGGGTTCTCCTTCTCCTTACTCACCGCCTCAGCGGCTAGTTTTGAGGCTTCCTCGAACGAGGTCTGGGCTGATTTCACCTCTCCCTCCGAAGCCTTTATTGCTTCGGGTCCAAACCGTTGATACCGACCGGAAACCTGAACAAACAACTCCACTTTATTCGTACCCTGCGCCAATTTGGTTTGGCTCAAATCCAATTCCAACGTCGCGTTGGTAGCGTTGGCGGGTACTTCAAAATCTTTCACAGGATCTACTAGCGCGCGAAATTTCAGAAGTCCCGTAAATTCGCCGTGGCGTTCAATCTTAATAGGTAGAGTGATTTTCCCGCCTTTTGCCACCTCATAAACTTTCCGTTCCGCCGGGAAAACCGTCACGGGCGACTGCTCGCGGTCACTCACCCCCAAAACTAGGCCATCTCGAGTCAACCTTGAGTTGATGGCATCATTATTGTAATCCGCCACCTCCCACAAAGTCATCGCGACGTGAGCCGAATGCTTTCGCTCTCCAGATTGTCCCTGAAGCTTTATCGTCATTGCTCCTGATTTGACTTCGGAAGCCGTCATGAGATAGAGGGTTGTGGAATTCGCGTCAGGCGGGATGAAGGTTGGAATGAACGAAACCCCTGGCGGTAATCCGATGGGTTCAATGTGGATGGGTTCATTAAAACCATCTCTTCGTTGAGCGACAACGCGGATCGGTATGGATTCATTTCGACGCACGAACGCCGTCCACGGCCCCGCAGTCCGAGTATCAGGCTTTGTTTGAATCAATGGCAACGCCCAGGCGAGTAAGCGAAAGTCTGGCTGGGGTTTGCGGATAATCAGGTGATAAACAAGTCGGGGCTGTGGTTCGCCAAAATCGAAACGGTTACGAACCACCACTCGGTAAGTGCCATCCTCCGGAGCCTCGAACCGTTGCACAGTATCTCGTGTGCTGGTATTAAATTCTACACCCCCATAATTCGCCTCCTGATCAGCCGATTCCTTGAGATCGTTGGCTTTCAATTCGCCCTTGTCATTTTTAGTGAGGCGTTGAGTGACTAAATGGGGCGCGGTCGGAACTCCGAGACGTTGGCTAACGACCTCGATGAAATAGACATCGCCCTTCTTCGCGCTAAACTGGAAACCATCTCGATCCCGAGCTGGATAGAACTGACCGGATACTTCACAGGGAACGGAAACCGTCTGAGCATTTTCGATCCGATCATTCGGTTCAATTTCCCGCAGGATATTCGTCGAAACACTTTCGACCACCCGCACTGGATCACTACCGACGTTTCCTCCATTCGGCCAGAGGTCCACGGAGTCAGCAAATGCCTCAGAAATATTTTGCAGCGATGGAGCCAATCGATACCGGGGAGAGTTCGACGATAAAGCACATTCCTCCACCTGTTGCCCCAAAAACCATTGATTCGTCATCAATGTCGCATTGGGAATATTGTAACCGAATAGATCCATTGGGGCGTTGTTAGTGTTGAAGTTAAACGCCAAAGGGAGCACAAAATCGAACCGAGGAGCAAAGCTAACCTCCAAACGATAGCCGAACTCCGCACTGCCTCTAAACTGAGAGTCTTGGAGTTGGAGGATATAGTCTGCGTCGCTGCGAGCTGTGAACTGAAGCCGCGCACCCTGCCGCCCTCTCGCCACCTCATTACCCTCCATATCCGTGAGAATCAGGCCCGGTTCAAGCCGTGAATCCAAGGTTCGTGCCGCACAATCGATGGTGAATTTCTGTCCTGTTTTTGCCGTGAAACGATAAAAATCAATGAGGCCAACGTCAGCTGTTCCGTTGACGATGCAAGGCACTGTTAAACCCATGGCTTCTTTGCGAGTGTGATGTCTTGGAACCTCAGAGACCTCAGGCAAATCGCTGACGACGAAAGTGCGCGCGGTCGAAACCCCAAACCGCCCATGGACACGCACGTCATAATGGCCAGGCGGCACATTCGAGAGAACAGTAATCCGGCACACGACATGATCCTGACTCGGAAACGTGGGCACGTTTGTGATGACAGCGGTCACACCCGGTGCAAAAACAAGCACCTGCGACGCTTCGTCGAGATCGATCCCTGTGAGACGAACCTCGACCTCCGTACCTCGGCGAGCACCGAGAGGAAAAACCGTATCCAATCGAGCTCGTGGAAGTTCTGCCTGCAAGCTTAGGCAGAGGTGAAACGCAACAAAGGACACCCAAAACTGTTGAATCACGACGAGTGGGCGCACGGGAAGTTAGTGGTTAAAGAGGAATTCTTTAGTGTTCAAGACTGCCCAGACAATATCTTCGTAGGCAGTTTTTTTCTGTTGATCCCCCTTTTTATCAAGATACGACTGAGCGAACTGGATTTCGTTCGTAGAAGGCTCACGCGAGAAAGCTAGCATGTAAAGTTGGCGAAGTTTGAGTGGGTTCGATGTTTTGGTATCGTTCGCTAACGACGCAGGCCGACCATCGTCCGCCGTCAACCGTTCTTGAATTTCCTTCGAATTGAGAAGGTGTAAGCACTGGGCTAAGCTCACTTCCTGTGACCGCTCACACTCGCAAGAGCTATTCGATTCGGGACGCCCAAAAACGGAGAGAAAATACGATGACGAGTTGAAACTGTTATCAGGCAACTGCACAGCCCTCGTCCCCGTGGGGAGCCCTGAGAATTTACTATCAGTCTTGAGAACTAGGTTGACGGAATCAAACAAAACTTCCGCTTGATGTCGCTTGGCGTAATACCGTGAGAAATATTGTTTGTCCGCAGCATTATACTGATTGGGAATCGAACTGAGCTGGTAAACCGTAGATTGAGCAATCGTCCGAATTAACTGCTTCATATCGAACCCGCTAGCGATAAAGTTTTGAGCAAGCGCGTCGAGTAGCTCGGGATTCGAAGGCGGATTAGTTTCCCGCATGTCATCCTCCGGATCTACTAAACCCCGACCAAAAAAATGTTTCCAATATCGGTTCACCAAGGACTTGGCAAAAAACGGATTTGTCTTTGAAGAGAACCAATCTGCCAAGGCGGCACGAGGATCCTCGTCCGAGGTTACTTGATTCAGCTTGGTGCCGAGTGCCGCTGGCTTGACGTCTTGCTTCGTGCGCTTGTTCGTTGCCGAGGCAAAACCGCCTTGGTGAAAGATCACTTCTTCCCCGGGTTGAGAGCCTCCCTTGCGGCCAGTTTGGTTGAAGACAGCCGCCAGACTAAAATAATCGTCCTGACTCCATTTCTCATACGGATGATGATGGCATTGGGCGCATTGCAACCGTTGTCCTAAGAATAGTTGAGCCGTATCCTCCAGTTGTGAACTCGAGCTGCGGACTTGTCTGAACCAAGCCACGGGAGGATTTTCAGCCAGATCCCCAGAGGCAGAAACTACTTGGCGAACGAATTGATCGTAAGGCTTGTTCTCCGCAAGACTGTCCCGAATCCAACTGTGAAAGGCAAACGTGCCTCGAGTGTGGGTGCCGGTTCCTCGTTTGTTGCGTAATAACGCACTCCATTTGTTCGCGAAGAAATCAGCGTAATCAGTGCTCGCTAACAGGCTATCGATCCATAGGTCACGCCGCTTTGGATCTTTGGAAGCTAGAAATTTTTCAGCTTCTTCGGGAGTAGGCAATCGTCCAGCGATGTCCAAAGTCGATCGACGAAAGAAGGTAGTATCGTCGGAAATTTCGGATGGCGGCATCCCGACCGCCTTGAGTTTTTTGAACACAATTTCATCGATAAAATTGCGAGCCACAGGTAGGTGCTCCACCGGGGCACCCAGCGGAGCGATTAACCGCGCCACAGCAACCTTGCTCTGGTAACGCACCATGACAGCGACGTCCCCGGGCTGATCGGATAGGGTGACTAAGCCGTTTGCATCTGTTTTGGCCAAATTCTTATCATTGGCTTCAAACAAAGTGCTCCGTGTCACATCGGCACTTGTGCCATCGGAATACCGAGCCATCACAACCAATTGTTGTTCAGCCCCAAAGAAAAGACTTCGCTCTTTAGGAAAAACCTCAATCTGAATCACGGTCGGATCATTGGTTTTGCCATAAGGCATACCTTGCGACATCCAACGCACCAGCAACCGATAATCAGGGGTGTCCGGATCCAGTCGCTTGCCACCGCCATGAGGAAGCAATGCGGCTCCTTTCAACAGGAGCAAGCTGCGATCGGGTGCTGCCGGAAAAAGACGTCGCCCTCGCGCTTCCTTCACGAGATACTCGTAATCCTCAGCAGGCTCGAACCCCAGCAATGAAAGCCGAAAACCGTTCTGACCGTCGGACTTGCCGTGACACCCTCCTCCATTGCATCCGCCTTTGGTAAAGATGGGAACCACATCATTCGGAAAATTGACAGGTTGAGTTGTCTTGGATTCGTGAACATGAACCGTGATTTGTGCAGTCAATCCCGATTCTCCCGTAGCCGTCAGGGTTGATTGGCCATCAGCCAAACCGATCACAAGTCCATTCGTTAGAACCTGAACAATTCCCGGAGGCTCAGACTTGTAAGTAACAACTCTTGTGAAATCTTGTAATTGACCGCTAGCCGTGGTCCCCGTGACTAAAATCTGTTGCCTTGCATCCTGACCCCGCAGTTTCAGAACCCCCTGTTTTTCCCCCGTGACGGAAGCAAATTCGCCGCGAATTTCCAGAGCAGTTGGCTTGCCCACCGCCGCTTCCGTTCGGGTTCCAACCGTTAGCAACACCGCACTTACTAAACAACCGCCGACGAATCGAGTGAGATTAGAAAAATACATGTTAGATCAGTTCCCGAATAGGCTCATGACCATCTACAAGGAATGTGGGTCTACCGCTCAGATCCGTGACAGTCGTTGTTGCTAAATCAAGACCCATATTATGGTACATCGTTGCGAACACTTCTCCGAAATGCACGGGGCGTTCTGTGGCTTCTCCCCCCAAACGGTCTGTTTTTCCGATCACTTGGCCTGTCTTCATGCCTCCGCATGCCAACAACGCGCACGAAACACGTGGCCAATGATCTCTTCCGCCGTCCTTGTTGATGATCGGCGTCCGACCAAACTCGCCCCAGACCACTACAGTCACATCCTTATCCAACCCACGCTGGTGTAGATCGGTGACCAAAGCGGTCACCCCTTGATCCAGCATGGGCAAATCTTCACGAGCGATCTTGAAATTGCTGCCATGGTAATCCCAGAAACCAAAAGCGACGGTAACAACACGCGCTCCCGCTTCCACCAGCCGTCGAGCACTCAATAATTGCTCCAAAATCCGAGGAGCTGCATCACCCCGCACGCTCGCATCACCTTTACCATACATCTCGATAACCTTTTTGTCCTCTTTTGATGTATCCAAAGCCTCCAGAAGCTTGTTCGACGTGAGCATCCCGAACGCCTGCTGGTTGAAGGAATCCATGCCTTCCATCATCCCACTGGAATCGACATCACGCCGGAACTTGTCGAACCCACCCAACAACGCTCGTCGATCGTTCAGTCGCTCCAAGGTGACCCCATTCAAGACCATGTCGCTCCGGCTATCGCCCTCAGGATGGAACGAACGATGCCCCACCCCTAAAAACCCTGGAGTCGCGGCATTGTAAGGCTTGTGCTTCATGACGGGCTCCAAACCTACAAAGGGTGGAATCGCCGGATTAGTCGGGCCCTGCACTTTAGAAATGACTGAACCAAATGACGGCCAACCTCCAGGCGGTTGGTTATTCTTCAATCGCCCCGTCATGCACTGGAAATCCGTATGATCATCGGTCGCTCCAATCACCGATCGAATGGGAACAAGTTTGTCCATCATCGCCGCCATGCGGGGTAGATGTTCGCAAATCTGAATGCCGGGGACATTTGTTGAAATTGGGCGAAACTCACCACGAATTTCAGAAGGCGCATCGACCTTGATATCATACATGTCCTGGTGAGGAGGACCTCCAGGAAGATAAATCATGATGATCGCTTTATGCGAATTCTTGATCCCTGAGGCCGCCTCTGCTTTAAGCAATTGCGGCAAAGCGAGACCTCCGAGACCCAGTGCCCCGACCTTTAAAAAATTCCGACGGGAGATGCCGTCACAAAACCTGTGGTTGGCCCCATAAATGGTCAGCATAAGGGGAAGCTTTAGATCAACTCTCTGATGGGTTGATAGCCGTCCGTGAGATAATGAGGACGCCCTGTGAGGTCAGTCAGATAGGGCTGGGTTAGATCCAATCCAAGATTATGATAAAGCGTTGCAAAGACCTCACCAAATTGAAGCGGTCGGTCAATAGCTTCGCCGCCCAGTCGATCCGTCGAACCAATCACCTGACCCAGCTTCATCCCGCCACCCGCCACCAGCGCGCAAGAAACACGCGGCCAATGATCACGTCCGCCATCCTTATTAATCGCAGGAGTTCTGCCAAATTCGCCCCATACAACCACAGACACATCTTTCTCCAATCCGCGCTGATGCAGATCCTCAATCAACGCCGTCACACCTTGATCCAACAAAGGAAGATCCTGACGAAGTGCTCCAAAATTATCCCCGTGGTGATCCCAACGACTGAAAGCGAGGGTTACACAACGAGAACCCGCTTCGACGAGGCGGCGTGCCACAAGAAAATGCTCCATCAGTTTGGGTCCGCCATCATCACGATTTTTAGCATCGCCTTTGCCATACGCAGCACGAACTTTCTTATCCTCTTTCTCGATATCCAATGCCTCAAGTAACCGACTCGAGGTCAGCATGCTAAACGCCTGCTCGTTGAAAGAGTCCATGCCGCCCATGATCCCACTGGCATCGACATCGCGGCGAAAATTATCAAACCCTTGCAACAGTGCCTTTCGGTCCGCGAGCCGATCCAACGTGACCCCATTCAACACCATGTCAGCACGCCCTGCCCCATCAGGTTTAAACGGAGCGTGTCCGACGCCTAAAAATCCCGCCGTACCCGCATCGGCCCAAGGCATATGCCCCATTTTCGGTGAAAGCCCGACAAAGGGAGGAATCGCACGATTCACCTGACCTTGCACTTTCGAAAGCACCGAGCCTATGGACGGCCAACCGCCAGCAGGTTGGTTTTGGTGGGGACGCCCTGTGAGACATTGAAACGCGTAATGATCACCCGTCGCTCCGACAATCGAGCGAATGATGGCCATTTTATCCATCATTTTCGCCATGAGCGGCAGGTGCTCACAAATTTGAATCCCCGCAACATTGGTCGAAATCGGTTTAAACTCCCCACGAATTTCGGAGGGAGCGTCCGGTTTCAGGTCGAACATATCCTGATGCGATGGTCCCCCCGGCAGGAAGATCATGATCACGGCTTTGTGGCCAAGCTTGCTGCCAGCATTCGCTTCGGCACGGTAAAGCTGTGGAAGCGACAGTCCCGCCATCCCGAGTGTCCCAATTTTAAGAAAATTACGACGAGAAACACCGTCGCAAAACTGAGATTTTTGACCAAGGATTGTTAACATCAGATTTTTTTCAATTAAAGCTCCATTCCCGTTCCAAGGCTATCTTTTTTTCGACGAAAACGCCGTTCCAATATTCACAATTTTCCGTCCAAGGTGTACGGCTTAGGGCTTCGGTAAAATGAGGACTTCAAAAAATGTCAACGCGGGGATTCCGTTCTCTCCAATAAGGAGGGTGTCTTGATTCCAAGCTTTGCTGTCGAGGTAGGTTAATGTCCGAGCAGCGTGGGGTTGAATCAGGTTCAATGTCACCATTTTTCCAGACACAAGTCCGGAGGCGATTTTTCCAGATTCTCCATCGAGATAAAATTGGTTGGTTAACGCAGGGTTCCACTGAACAGGCTGATCAAATTCCATTATAACTTGAACATGCTTGCTACCTTTATAGTAGGCACGCTTGAGGTTGGGAGGTGTGATCGCGTTTGTCGGCCTTAATCCATAATTATCGCGTTCGACTAGGGGGCAGATGAGGCGTGCAAATTCAGCATAACCAGCCGCTGGAAAATGGCAACCGCCTGGAGGCTGAATGCCTAATGTGGACATCAAGCTCATTTTTGAGAAAGCAGTGGGGAGTGTCCGCTGCACTTCTCGCAAACGGTTGTCTGATCCACCAATTCCCATGGCGCACGATTTCGGCCAGATTTGGAAAACGTAATAGTGTTGGAGGTTCGGATAATCCTGCTTCCACGCTGCCGCCAAATCGATGAAAGCTTGCCGATAGTTCTCCCACCCAAAGCCCCCGTTAGGGCCATCAGCACCTTGGTCGTTTTCGCCCTGATGCCAAAGAATCCCACGGATACCATGGGTGAGTGCTGCCTGCTGCACTCGTCGGAGCAACCTGCCATAGATCGAGGTTTCATCAGTGGGATTGCTGGCGTTTTTTTGGTGCTGATCGATCCTGGTTCCGCCAACGGCACCATTGATGATACAAATCGGCACATGATGACGCTCGATCAAGCGGCGGGCGAGTTCCATGCC
>Ga0114966_10005336_pt1 | contig 10899 bp, 23 predicted proteins | sample M_130207_XF_Meta_FD_87029 | JGI IMG/M metagenome (GOLD analysis project Ga0114966, IMG submission 87029) | Freshwater microbial communities from Lake Montjoie, Canada to study carbon cycling - M_130207_XF_MetaG | ecosystem: Environmental > Aquatic > Freshwater > Lake | place: Lake Montjoie...
ACTTGCTAACAGCGTAGTCGTAACACCTAGCGATCCTTATATTGTGCCAAGCAATAACAGCCAGACAAGCATCGCACCCTTGGCTAATTTTAAGATTTTAATAACTACACCTGCATTTGATAACCAAGGCAATTTGCTAGGTATGGAAAACTTTATTGTGGCAGTAGTAACTAAACTAGCGGCATCGACCCTGGTTTACAACATATCAAGTGTCTCCGCTCCAGCTATAACTAATGCAGCTAGTGGAGATTTATTAACATCAGAAATAACTGTATCAATCCTAACGAGCTGGAGTTAAAATGAGTACACACGAAGAAGACTTAGCCTTCTTAAAAAAGACAGGCCAAATTCAAGACGCACCAAAACCAACTGCACAAACAAAGAAAGATGAGGAATAACAATGGCAATCTATTTAAATAATAACGTTGGTGTTAAGTTGGCTACCGCTGCTGCACCTACTGTACCTTCAATCGATATTAGCGCTTATGTAACTAACGCTGTAATCAATCAGATCGTAGATGAGCTAGAAGTAACAGCGATGGGCGATACCGCACACAAGTTTGTTGCAGGTCTACAATCAGCAACATTCTCAATCGACTTTATCAATGACTGGGCAGCCAGCCAAGTAATGACAACATTAAACGCAGCTTTTGGACAAACCCTGTCAGTATCAGTAATTACTGTTAAAGGCACTGCCGTATCAGCTACAAACCCAACGTACCAATTCTCAGTGTTGGTAAACAATCTCACCCCAATCGGTCAAGGTGGCGTGGCTGAAGTTGCAACATCAAGTCTGTCCTTTACAGTAAACTCCGCAGTAACAGTGTCCCCATCGGTGGCATTTTAACTAAGGAGTAACAATGGCAAAGCTAAAGATAACAAGGGCTAATGGTGAAGTATCAGAGCATAAGATCACACCAGGTGTCGAGTACGCTTTCGAGTTAAAGTATGGATCAGGAATTAGCAAGGTCTTGCGTGAGCATGAGCGTCAAACAGAGATATTCTGGCTGGCTTATGAATGCTTACGCAGGGCTGGCGCACAGATACCTTTATGGGGATCAGAGTTTATAGACACTCTAGATACTGTTGAGGTATTAGACGAAGAAAAAAAATAACTGAGCGGAATTCTATTGCTTACACTATTGCGCAATTAGCAGTAGAAACTGGAATACCGCCTAGAGAGTTTATTGATATGGATACGGAAATGTATCTAGCAATAATCCAGGTATTGACAGATAGAGCTAAGGAGATTAAAAATGCCAGTCGTGGTAAACGGCGTTAAGCAACTCCAGAAGGCTATGAAGGATGTAGACAAAGATCTCAATAAAGAGATGTCTAAAAACGTTAAGCGAGCAATGTTAATTGTGCGAGATCGAGCACGTGGTTATCTGCCACAGCAAAGCGAAGTTTTGAGCGGCTGGGGTAAAGGCACTGCATCATTAGAAACCATTAAAGATCCAAAAAAATTATTTCCACCATACGATTATGCTCTAGCAATAGGTGGCGTGGCCTATTCAGCAGGTCAAAACAAACGCAATAACAGCGGTTATAGAGCTGCATTTTATGTTTACAATAATTCTAGATCAGGCGCAATCTTTGAGACTGCTGGGCGCTTAAATAAACCTAGAGGCAACAAATCATTAAATCCTAATGCACCAGCTGAGTTCAATTCAGCCGCTGAGATGCTAAGCAGTATGAAGGGCCAAGGCATGCAGCGAGGCCGTGTTATTTTCCGTGCTTGGGATGAGACTAAAAACAAAGTTATTCCAGCTGTGGTTGATGCTATTGACACAGTAGCAGTCAAATTTAAAAAAGATACCGAACTTAGGAAGGCTGCATAATGCCTAATTTAATTGTCAGCGCAGTTAGCACCTTTGATAACAAAGGACTTAAAAAAGGCCAGAAAGAAATTAGTGCGTTTGATAAAAGGGTTAAAAGTCTGAGCAAAACTTTTGCAAGTGTATTTGCTGTAGGTGCGATAACTAATTTTAGCAAAAATGCAATTAAAGCTTTTGCGGCAGATGAAGCAGCTGCCAAAGCGCTTGAGATACAGTTAAATAACACTGGCTATGCTTTTTCAGCACCAGGGGTTGAATTATACATAGCCAATTTACAGAAGGCTACTGGTGTATTAGATGACGAATTAAGGCCAGCCTTGCAAACAATACTCACAGCTAGTGGCTCATTGACTCAAAGCCAAAAGGCTCTAGGTATTGCGCTAGATATAGCAGCTGGCACAGGTAAAAGCGTTGTAGAAGTTAGTGCGGCTATTGCTAAAGGTTACGCTGGGCAAACCACTGCTTTATCTAGATTAGGTGCTGGAATTAGTAAAACCACGTTAGCCAGTGGCGATATGAATAAAATTTTAGATGAGGCTTCTAATAAATTTTCAGGTCAATCTTTAGCAAGATTAGATACATACGCAGGTAAAATGGATGTGTTAAAAACTTCCGCTGCCAATGCTAGTGAAACTATAGGCAAAGGTTTACTAGATTCTTTGAGTATGATTGGCAAAGATCAAAATATAGCTTCACTTGGTACGGCTATGGAAAAAGTGGCTACAACTATTGCAAACGTAGTAATTGGTTTGAGTTCTATATTAGGCCGAATTATCAGTATTGGTTCAGCCATATTCTCTAAATTAAAACTAGATAAAGTTATTGCGTTTGTATACAACAATTCTTTAATAGCCAAGTTAGCATCTTTTGGTGCTAGCGAAGCAACAAAACCTAAATCTAATTTTAGTTATAGTTTAGGATCTAGCGCTGGCGCTGATATTGCTAGGGCTACCGAAAATAAAAGAATTAAAGACGCTAATAAGTTGCGAGCAACAGAAAACGCTGCGTTAAAAGCAAAAACAGAGCTAGACAAATTAAAAGATAAGTTTGACGTAGAGCGCATAGGATTAACTTTGGCGCTTAACCAGGCAACCGATGAAGAGACTAAATTACGTTTAAGAGCGCAGCTAGCAATCCTAGATAATAACGAGGCTTTGGCTAAAAAATTAAATGCTGAATTAGGCGCTAAAGCATCGATTGATGCACTAGCCACAGCTGCAGGTATGGCCGCTAGTGCGCTGACAAATTTTGGCCCTGCTTTGTTCAATGCTTTAGGTGAAATTACTGGCCGAGGCCGTAATCAGATAGCACCAGATGAGTTTGTTAGACTGCCACAAGGTGTAACAAATATGGCTGCACAAACCGCTGCTACAACCGCTGCTACCACACAAACTACAGCTACATTAACACTTGATCCAAACGCTAGCAGTGATAAATTGGTATCTGCTATTGGCGAGTTAGTAAGAGTAAATCTTAAATATGGCAATAAGTTAGTACCAGCGGGAACTATCCAGTAATGGCCGTACCAACAATCAATGCAATAATAAATTTTTCGACTGGACCTAGTTTTGCGCAGAGCCTTATCCTGGGAACAGGAATACTGGACGTAAACATATTGGGAGATTCTGCAGCTCTTATTGTTGATGTATCAGATCAAGTTAATTTAATACAGACTAGCCGAGGCCGTAATGCTTTAGCAGATCAATTCCAAACAGGGCAATTAACTTTACGCATAATAGATCAAAACGGAGATTTTAACCCGACTAATCCATCAGGGCCATATTACGAATTGCTAACACCTATGAAGAAGGTGCAAATCTCTGCTACTTATGGTGCTACCACTTATAGCCTATTTTCAGGATTTATTACTTCATACGTTAATACTCAACCGAAGGATGCAACAGAAGTTGCCTACACTACGATTACAGCTGTTGATGCTTTTCGCTTGGCTTCTAATGCACAAATATCTACAGTTACGGGTGCTAGTGCTGGCAATTTATCAGGAACAAGAATTAACCAGATATTAGATCAGATTGACTGGCCAGCGACTATGCGGGATGTAGATGCAGGTTTGACTACTATGCAGGCAGACCCTGGCACAGCACGTACTTCACTAGATGCGATGACTACTGTAGCGACATCCGAATATGGGGCGCTATATGTGAACACAAACGGAGAGTTTGTATTTCAAGATAGAGCAGTAACGGCAGGATCAATCGGTGGCACAGTAACTACATTTAACGATAATGGAACAGGTATCGCATACGCCAACGCCATGTGGAAATTAGATGATGACTTGATCTTTAACTCAGCGCAAATTAGCCGTACAGGTGGATCACCACAGACAGCCATCAACCAGGCATCTATTGACAAATACTTTATTCACTCATACAACCTGCAAGACCTTTTAATGCAGACCGATGCTGTAGCCCTAGATTATGCAAGGGCATACGTGGCTAGCCGTGCCGAAACCAGCGTGCGGTGCGATGGAATTGAGTTAGACCTTTACACCAACAATTACAACTCAGGCATAATTGCAGCTTTAGAGTTAGATTTTTTTGATCCAATTCGGGTGGTAACTACCCAACCAGGTGGATCTACCCTAGACAAAACATTACAAATCTTTGGCGTGGCTAACACAATTACACCCAACAGCTTTAGGGTCTTTTTTACGACCCTTGAACCAGTCATCGATGCACTGATTCTAAATAACAATATATACGGCACTTTAGACTATAATGTGCTCAGTTACTAAGGAGAAATAATGGCAGCAGGATTAGGATTTAAAGATTTTGTTACAGGCGAGGTATTAACCGCCGCCGATGTTGATGGTTATTTAATGCAAGGTGTTTGGGTGTTTGCTAGCGCCGCTGCTAGAGATTCAGCTGTAACATCACCGCAAGAAGGTAATTTTGCGTATCTTAAAGATACAAACGTAACCACTTATTACACAGGTAGTGCTTGGGCAAACCTAGATACAACAGGTATGACAAATCCAATGACGACTACAGGCGACACAATTTATTCTTCAAGCGGATCAACTCCAGCTAGATTAGGTATTGGATCAACTGGCAATGTTTTAACTGTTGCTGGTGGCGTGCCAACTTGGGCGGCTCCTGCTGGTGGTGGCGGTATGACTTTAATTAGTCGCACATCATTTTCAAATGTTTCATCCCAAGCATTTGATGGCGTATTTACATCAACCTATGACACATATTTTGTCAACATTGATGAAATCTATGCGGCTACTGCATCAGATGATTTACTTTGGCAATTTAGATATGCTGGACCAACAACACAAGCGGCTAATTATTATGCAGCAAACTTTGGCTATAATTATAGCAATAGCGTAAGCACAAGTGGCGTTAATAATGCTAACGAAATTATATTATCAACACACACTGGCGGTAGTGGAGATCCGGGCAGTGGTCAATTTTATGTAAACAGTGTTGGTAATTCTAGTCAGTATCCAATAGTTTCAGGTTTGTTTTTTAATAATTCTGCACTTGTTCAATCGGTTATCGGTGGAGAAGCATTTGTTGCCCGCACATATACTGGCTTTATATTAAAATCAGCAAGCACAAACATAACTGGAACAGTATCTATCTTTGGAGTTAATAAATCATAATGACAAATAATCAACTTGGAATATACGACCACACTACTGGCGAAAACGTTGTCAGAGAAATGACGGCACAGGAAAAAACACAAAGAAATGCCGAAATTGAGGCTTGGCAAACTGCTAAAGAAAATGCAAAACTAGAAGCCGAACAATTAAGGGCAACTAAGATTGCCGCTTATGAAAAGTTAGGATTAACTGAGGCGGAGATTGAGGCATTACTGCCAACACCAACGCCTTTGGTGAAACCAACAGCATCAGCATAATCTTGAGGAATTGTGCCGATGCAACCTAAACTATGTGCAGCTGGTGTGCAGTTGAGAGATCAAATTGATACGTGGTTTCCAGATCGGTGTACTAAAAGTCCAGAAGGATGGTTGGGCGATAGTCGTCACTCCGCCAGAAAATCGGATCATAATCCAGACAGGTTTGGGTGGGTCAGAGGTCTTGATCTTAATTCTAGGTTGGAGTCATCCGACAGCCTCGCACCTTATCTGGCTGACCAGATCAGAATCGCAGCCAAGTCGGATCCACGCATATCATACGTCATCTTTAACGGGAGAATATGCTCGAAGATATTAAATTGGAAATGGCGTAAGTACAAAGGCATTAACCCGCACGTGAAACATATACATATTAGCTTTACAACACTAGGTGATTTAAATGGCACAGCGTTCGACATACCACTAATAGGGGGCAAGATATGAAGATAAGCAAAAAACAAAAAGCAATAATAAAATCATATTTTAGAGGCGTGCTTGTATCGCTACTAACATTTTTAGCAAGTAATGAATTAGGTTTAGATCCTGCCGTGTCTGTGATTGTTGCAGCTTTAGCAGGTCCAGCAGCTAGGGCTCTAGATAAATCCGACAGTGCTTATGGCATCGGTGCTAATGAAGCATGACACCTACAGAGTGGGCTGGTTTTGGCGCTGGCGTTATGGCCGTGCTATCAGGCGGGCTAGTAGGATTACGTTTTTTAGTTAAAGGCTGGCTAAATGAGTTACGCCCTAATGGTGGCTCTAGCATGAAGGATCAATTAACACGATTAGAAAAGCGTGTCGATGATCTCTTTATCTTAATTAGTAAGTCATAATTTTAATATGGCTAGCACTCGTAAAAGAAAGAAGATTAACAGGCGTGTGGTACGTAAATCACCCGACCCTTTATCTAAGCTAGAAGTGTTTTATATTGCTAAGCATGAGATGTTCAAAGCTGCACGTAAAGCTGGATTCTCAGAATCTGTATGCCTTTATTTAATGGATAGTCCATCATCAATGCCAGACTGGGTAGTAGGCGACAATGGCATTATCCCAACTATCCCTACTCCAGATGAGGATGACGATTAAGCGATACTTAGTTATCAGTGATTTACAAGTGCCGTTTCACCACGAAACAGCTGTAAAGAATGTAATTAAGTTAGCAAGGCGGGAGAAGTTTGATTCAGTATTGGTGGTTGGGGATGAGATTGACTTTAACACAATTAGTAAATGGGCTGAAGGCACACCTTTGGCTTATCGGCAAACCATTCACGATGATCGGGAACTTACTAAGTCGATATTGTGGGATTTCAGTGAGTACAGCCGAGAGTGTCATATTATCCGCAGTAATCATACTGATCGCCTATATAACACTTTGCTTAAGGTGCCTGGTTTAATCAGTTTACCCGAATTACAATACCCAGCGTTTATGGGATTCAAAGAGATGGGCATGGAGTATCACAAGACTGCCTATGAGTTTCACCCAGGGTGGATGCTGGCCCATGGAGATGAAGGCAACATGTCACAGCACGCAAGCATCACAGCTCTTAACCTTGCTAAAAAATGGGGTAAATCTGTATTGTGTGGCCACACGCATAGACTAGGCATGAGTGCCTATGCAGAGGGCGTAGGAAGCCATTACAGGGCCTTATATGGTGTTGAGGTAGGTAATCTTATGGATCGCAAAAAAGCCTCTTATTTACGCTATGGAAGCGCTAATTGGCAGATGGGTATTGCTATACTAGAAACCATAGGGAAAACCTTGACACCAACCCTGGTGCCAATAAACAAGGATGGCTCATTTACAGCATTAGGCAAACACTATGGGGCTTAATACAGAGTACGCAGAGCGCACTATCGATGACCATATCGATGACCTCGAAGATATTAACGTTATCTAATCGTTATAAACAAAACAGTCTAAATCATCCACAAAGTCATACACAGATGTCACACTATTGCCATGCCACAAAGTATGTGAGCATGGATAGGGCTATATGATTACTGTAGATATATTTTATGCAGTGTGCTACGCATTCCTAGCTGCAATAATGGTGGGCTGGTTTATTAACGTAGTCAAAGAAAATGCAGAAACCCGGTATTACTGGATTGGCCGTAAAGATGGCTGGGATATGCACCGCAGAATGATTGAAAACAAAATGCAAACCGATCAAGTATTTGACTATGACAAAAACTGAGAAGTTATTAGCTGATGTTGTCGATTTGGTCCATACAAGGGGAACGATCTATGGTCACCCTTACACAAACCATAAAAGGATCAGTGAGCTGTGGTCGGCATATCTCGACCATCCAATTACACCTAGTCAAGTCGCATTATGTATGGCGCTGCTCAAGGTTTCTAGGCTTAGTGAATCTCCAGGCCATGAAGACAGTGTCAAAGATGCACTTGCTTACATTTCAATATACCAGACAGTCCTTGATGCAGAAGCCGACATTAACTTCACGTGGGGGGATGACTAATGGCATTTAATTTAGATGACTACACCACAGTACAGGAACGTTCAAACATATTTTGGGAAAGGTATCCAAATGGAGCAGTACGAACAAAGATTATCGCGGAGTCAGACACTAGAATCGTTGTTATATGTAAATTATTTAGGGACAACGCTGATCCAAAACCATTCGCAACAGGTCATGCGAAAGAGGTCATTTCGGATCGTGGGGTTAATCGTGATTTTGCGCTTGAAAATTGTGAGACTTCGGCTCGAGGAACTGCTTTTAAAGCAGCTAATATCGGTACTGAAAAGAATGGACCAAGTAGAGAAGAGATGGTTAGAGTTGTAAAGACTCAAACTAATTACTCGCCAGTAGGTTCTAAAGCTAGAGCTGTAGAAGATGTGCTGCGTGCATCATTCGCAGAGAATAAGCCAACTGTATGGAGTGTTGGTGATGCAATAGAAGCAATACCAGTGAATCCGAAACCACAAGAATGTAAACATGGCACAATGATCTTGAAAGAAGGCACAGCCAAAACGGGCAAGCCTTATCATGGTTATGTATGTAGTGCAGCAAAGCCCGATCAGTGTGATGCTAAATGGGCAAAGATTACAGCTGCAGGATCTTGGTTCTTTCCTAGCGATAGCGAGGGAGGTGAGTAAATGGGATATGTAGAGATTCTAAGAGGCGGACCTTACCTGGAGCGCATAGAGAACGACCAGGTAAAGTTCTTGCCTTCTACCGATGTTTGTGTAGCTTGTAATGATGACAGGCTTATACAATCAGGTAATTTCTTAGTTTGTACACAGTGCCACTGTAGGCAATAAGGATATTATCATGAAACATGCACAATTCAAATGCAATGGTTGTAGTCGCAAAACCGAGTTCTTGTGGCTCGATCAGTTGGACATGCCTGATGGATTTAAGGCTTATCAGTGTATGGATTGTGGATGCGTTGGTGTTAAAAATATAGCCGAAGCTTTGCATATACCAGACTCGGATATATGTAGATGCGATAAGTGTGGTGGATGGATGTTTAAAGCCGTGGACTGCCATACTTGTCAGCTGATTAGAGCAAAGTGATGAAACATGCGATGGTGGTGTAATGCAAACACAGTTAGCTTTCCAGCTATCAGATGGCAGTTCAATTCTGACCCCATCGCTCAACATTTACAGGCCGATTAGCTATTCAGAGGCATATAAATTAGTGTCTAATTATCATTACTTAGGCAGCAAACGCTTTATAGGTCAGTATTGTTACGGCATTATTAAGGATTACCAAGTAGTTGGTGCTGTTATTTATTCACCTTTGTCTGTGCCTAACTCGGCTTTGAGTGCGTTTGGCTTACCAAGGGGTAATTATCCTGATTTATTAGAAATGTCCAGGCTTGTATTAGAGCCTTCTCTTAATGGTAAAAACATAGGATCTAGCTTTATAGCGTATAGTCTGAGAGAGTTAAAAAAGAAAAAGATTAAAGCTGTAATAAGTTACGCAGATTCAGATAGGCATGTGGGGGCAATATATCAAGCAGCTAACTTTAGTTATCATGGTTTATCACCACAGAAAAATGACTTTATATTTGATAATGGTAAGAAATTAAGCAGGGGTAAAAGCAAAGGATTTAAAGGCGTTTGGATACCTAGATCAAGAAAGCACAGATATGTATATCTAATGGATAAATCACTAAATGTAGTTTGGCCTAAAGAAAGTTACCCTAAATAATGCCGACTTATGAATACAGCTGTAATGAATGTGGCACTTATGGATCAGTACATAAATCTTATGATAATGAGGTTGGGCCTATGTCTTGCCCTAAATGTAATTTACAAATGAGTAGGGTTTATTCAGCGCCTGGTCTGATATTTAAAGGTAGCGGATGGGGTAAGAATGGCTGAGGCTACAGCTGCAGATTGGGCTAATCAGAATGAATTACGTAAACAATGGCTAATAGATAATCCAGATGCACAATACATAGGATGGATGTCGATATGACCGGTGGTTGGGATGAGACTTGGATTGACACCGATGATTTACGTATTGTGACTTGCCGTCTGACCTGCGGTTATGCTGATTGATTTGACAGGGCATGCTACCCTAAACAAGCATGTGATCTTAAATCACAAAGCTGAGCCGCCAACGGCAGGGCTCGGAAGGTGCAGAGTTTGGCTCACTCTATTGTTAATTGCATTTAACTTTATCTTTGTAAAAGATTATTCTGTTGCAGCTGATAATTACAAACCTATACATTACAAGCAATACATACTCATACAATTAAATGATATTGAAGAAGCTTATTGTCTGGTAGAACTGTACTCTAAAGAGAATAGTAAGTGGGATCCTAAAGCTCGTAATGGTTCGCATATAGGTATTCCACAAGGTAGGTCTAAGTATCTGGCTACTGTCAATGGTGTTAAGCAGATAGATTGGGGTATCAAGTACATCAACAATAGATATGGGTCTATGTGTAAAGCATTACAACACTTTAAGATTAAGGGCTGGCATTGAGTAATAAAGCGATAGGCAGTGGTAAGTGGAAGAAGCTACGCATTACCATACTAGATCGTGATGGCTGGCAGTGTGCATCATGTGGCAAGCCAGCGCACACAGTAGATCACATCATTCCACGTGTTAAGGGTGGCGATATGTGGAGCCCAGATAATTTGCAGTCTATGTGTAAATCATGTAATAGCGCTAAAGGTGGCCGTTTTTTTAGCCACAAGGCGAC
>Ga0114966_10005337_pt1 | contig 10897 bp, 9 predicted proteins | sample M_130207_XF_Meta_FD_87029 | JGI IMG/M metagenome (GOLD analysis project Ga0114966, IMG submission 87029) | Freshwater microbial communities from Lake Montjoie, Canada to study carbon cycling - M_130207_XF_MetaG | ecosystem: Environmental > Aquatic > Freshwater > Lake | place: Lake Montjoie...
CAACGAATGAATCACTGCATCGCTCAGGCTAGGCCATGCAACAAGCGCTTCGGCTGACCATTCATCAAAGTTGCGATCAGTTAACGCAATCAAACCAGCATTGATCGTTGGATCGATCCACATCATAGTTCCCGACCCTCCGAAGTGTCCAAAAGTTTGCGGCGAATTCATTGAGCCCGTCCAATGCGGCTGTTTATGATCGCGAATTTCAATTCCGAGACCCCACGGGTTTGGTTTATACGAACCAAGTCCTGGTATGACTCCGCCAAGTTCTGGGTAGTGAACAGTGATTGCGTCTTGAGCCGTGGCGTGACTGATCAAAGTTGGATTCATCAGTTCTTTCATGAACAGTGTCATGTCATGAACTGTGCTGAAGACCGCGTACGCAGGCGATGCTTTGAGCGAAGTGTCACTCATGCCGAGTGGTTCGAAGATTGCTTCGTTCATATAGTCGGCGAACATCAAGCCAGTGCGTTCGGCAATATGTTTCGCGGCGATTTCAATTCCGGTATTCGAATAGATACGACGCTTACCGACTCCCATGATTGGTGTGGCCGTATCAAATCCATAACCCGAAGCGTGAGCAAGACAATGACGAAGCGTTGATCCCGGGGGACCAACTGCATCATCTAAAGAAACCGAACCTTCTTCGACGGCAATTAAACATGTCCAACCGGTGATGATTTTCGAAATTGATGCCAATCGAAATGTGCGATCGGTTTCACCGTGTGTCGCAACAACTGAATCATGGTTGATGACAGCAGCGGCCGCATGCGGCACGGGCCACTCGTCAATAGTGGCGAGAATCGAGCTGAGTGATAATTCAGGCAAAGCCGGCTGAGCGAATGAGTTCAGAAACCCCAAACGCCAAGTCAAGACTCTGACGGGCGTTCAACCGCGGATCGCATACGGTTTGATAACGCACATCAAGATCAGCATCAGTGAGATCGTCGGCTCCGCCCAAGCACTCGGTGACATTGTCGCCAGTAAGTTCAACGTGAATTCCGCCCGGCCATGTACCTTCGGCGCGGTGTGCGGCAACGAAGCCAGTGATTTCACGAATGATCTCATCGAAGTGACGGGTCTTGCGACCACCGACTGAAGTGAAGGTATTCGCGTGCATCGGGTCGCACGCCCAGACCACGGGATGTCCGCTTTCACGAACGGCACGAAGTAATGGACGAAGCGATTCTTCAACCTTGTCGGCGCCCATGCGACTAATCAAGGTTAAGCGACCAGGAATTTGTGCTGGATTGAGTTTTTGACACAGATCGAGAATGAAATCAACTGTGGTTGATGGGCCGATCTTGCAACCAAGAGGGTTGCCGACACCGCGCAAGAATTCGATGTGCGCACCATCGAGTTGACGAGTGCGTTCGCCAATCCACAACATGTGCGCTGAGCAGTCGTACCAAGCGCCTGTCAACGAGTCTTGGCGGGTGAGTGCTTCTTCGTAACCGAGCAGCAGTGCTTCGTGGCTTGTGTACACGTCGGCTTCGTGAAGCGCCGCGGTGTTCTCGGTGTCGACGCCACAGGCAAGCATGAATCGCAATGCACGTTCGATATCGGTTGCTACTTGTTCGTAGCGCTGACCTTCGGGACTTGAGCCAACGAACACTTGAGTCCAGGCGTGCACGCGCGACAAGTCGGCAAAGCCGCCCTTAACGAAAGCGCGCAACAAGTTCAGCGTTGCTGCCGACTGGTGGTATGCCTGCACGAGACGATCGGGGTCGGGGATACGTGCTTCAGCGGTTGGTGCAGGATCGTTGACGATGTGCCCGCGGAAAGATGGGATTTCGAGATCGCCAATCTTTTCGGTGTCGGCACTGCGAGGCTTGGCGAATTGACCAGCGATACGACCGACTTTGATCGTGGGGACACCAAGGCTGTAGGTGAGTACGACAGCCATCTGCAAAATAACGCGCAATTTCTCGCGGATGTTGTTGGCCGAGAACTCATCGAAACTTTCGGCACAATCGCCAGCCTGCAACAAGAACGCGTTACCTGCACACACTTGAGCAAGTGAATTTTGCAGGGCTCGGGCTTCACCAGCGAACACCAATGGGGGATACGAGGCGATCTGCTTCAATGAGCGATCAACGGCGCTCTGATCGGGCCATTTCGGCTGCTGTACAGCAGGAAATGACTGCCACGATGAAGGGGTCCAAGTATTGGCCATAAAAAAAGCCTAACGACCCGAAGGCCAAAGCCATCGGGTCGTTTTAACTGGGGTCTAGCCCCGCAAATATGTCAACCCGTACAGGTCAGTAGGCGAAGATGTCTTCGGCTTCTTCTTTGAGGCCAGTGACTGCACGTGAAACCAAGCGACGAGCGGCTTCAGCAGTGACGCCAAGCTTTTCGCCCACTTCACGGAAGCTCTTGCGCTCACCATCGATGAGACCAAAACGGGCTTCAACGGCGTAACGGGCACGAGCATCAAGGGTGTCGAGCAACTTGTTGAGCTGATCGGTTTCGCCCTGAGCAATGATGTGGTCTTCGGGGGTGGGGTCGCCATTGGCCATCAAATCGCCAAGGGTTGCGTCGCCGTCGTCGCCAATGGTCTTGTCGAGCGAGACCGGGGTGGTGAGACGATGCAATTCGGCATTTGACAAGTCGAGGGTTTCGCCGTCGCCGCTGGCCTGACGCAATGCGGCACGCAAGCTTGCCGAACGATCGCCGGGGATACGAATGAGGCTGGCCTTCTGATCAAGTGCACGACCGATGGCCTGACGAATCCAGAACGTTGCATAGGTTGAGAACTTGAAGCCACGGCGCCAGTCGAACTTGTCAACGGCGTGCTCGAGACCTAGGTTTCCTTCTTGAATGAGGTCAAGAAGATCCATGCCCTGGGGTAGTGGGTAGCGACGAGCAATTGAAACAACCAAACGAAGGTTGGCGCGAATGAAGCGATCTTTTGCCTTGGCTGCTTCGCGGATTTCACGCTTGACAGTGACGGTCTTGTCGCCAGCTGCTGACTTGGTTGCGGCCTCGCGACCCTTTTCAATGGCACGTGATAAAACGCGCTCGTCTTCGGCGGTCAACAATGGAACCTTGCCGATGTCATTTAGATAGATACCGATGGAGTCGTTCATGCTCTTGTCTCAACTGTTCGTGGGGGCTAATTGTTTCAACGTGCTGTGTGCCGTCAGGCATATCGATCGGTGACCTGATCGAAGGGCGCAACATAGGCAGAGTTGAAACTGGTTGGGGGAATAACTACAAATTGTTTCTGGGACCCGCCACCAATTGTTTGGAAAGATTTTTGTTAGAAAACGATTGGTGGATTGGGGGTAACGATGGGGGTATTTTTATATGTCATGGTCCCAAGAAGGGATCATTAGGCTATCAAATCTTGAGGGCTGTGTCGTATTGGAATTACTTTGTTGGCAACTTCGTGACGCTTTTAACTTTCGGCAGGTATAAGCCATGACTTGAGGAAAATTTCCCGAATTGTCAAGAAACTGTCAAATTTGGCTGTGGGCAGGGGTTTCATATCAATCAAACGATGCTTTGGCCCTGAGATGTGCGCTTGTAGGTGTGCCCGTAGACTGCCGAGGTGACCAAATCGCAGGCGGCCTCGATCGACCAGAACGCCCCTGGGCGCCGAATCGGCCTCTTTGGTGGAACCTTTGATCCGCCTCATGTCGGGCATTTGGTGACTGCAGTCAACGTAATGCACACCCTCAACCTTGATCAGGTCATCTTGATGGTGGCCAATGTGCCTTGGCAAAAAGAGGGGTCGCGAACAATTACGCCTGTTCAGGACCGCTTTGCGATGGTAGAGGCGGCGGTGGCCTCAGTCCCGGGGCTTGTGGCTGGCGATACCGAGATTCGAATGGGTGGGCCGAGTTACACCGTTGACACATTGCGATCATTGCGTCAGCAAATTCCCGAATACGCCAACGCAACTTTCTTTACGATTGTGGGCGACGACGCCGCGGCGGGTGTGCCGAGCTGGGAACGATTTCAAGAATTGACCGAACTTACGCGGATAGTTGTCGTCGATCGACCAGGTGCACCAGTTGGACTGTCAACCGAAATTGAGTGGATTCGTGTTGAAGTTCCTCATCTTGACGTATCAAGTACCGACCTTCGATCGCGCTTTAGCGATGGCCGTCCGCTTGACTATCTCATTACACAACCAGTTCTCGGAGTGATTCGAGAGCGTTCGTTGTACTCGTCACCGATTGGAGCCCAAGCATGAGCACGTTAAAACAACGTCGCCGTCGTCAAACTTGGGTTGCTTTTGGAGCTGGCATTTTGGTGTTGGCCTTGTTGCCGGTTTCGGTAGTCGTTGCGTGGCGCGCTATTCGCGACTCGAAAGCAGCACAAGAAATTGTTGCCTTGCCGTCACGCGAACTGCCGACAACTCCGACTGCAATTTTGGCCGTCACCGATGAACAAAACTATTTAACTGCGCTCAGCATTGTTGCACTAACGCCTACTGGCGCGGGCGGGACGGTCATGATTGTGCCTGTCGGATTGATGATGCCTGGTCAACCAGTTGGTCTGCCAAAGCGCTTAGCCGATGTGTACGGGTCTGATGGTGTCGATGCACTGAAAGCAGCCGTCGAAAGAGTGACGAATAGCCAGATCGATTTGATTTCCGTGAATGGTGTTGATGCAACGGCAGAATTGATTGCTCGTGTCGGAACGACGACACCGACATTTCCGGTCGATGTCAGCGACACCGAAACCAACACAACGCGAATTGTTGCCGTTGCGGGGGCTAACCAAATGTCTCCCATCCAAGCTGCGCAAGTGTTGGCATCTCGTGACGTGGCACAAATGGAATCTGCTCGCCTGCCAAACGTCAAGGCTACTTGGGACGCAATTGTCGCTTCGATTGGCACTGGCGTTACCGGAGCGGTGCCAGCCGCGGTGATTTCAGATGTCGGTGCACAAACACCAGTTGATATGCCCACCTTTATGTCTGCATTGTTTGCGGGACCAACGAAAGTTTGGGAATTTGGTTCAGAGCGCTTGACTGATGCAGAGCGAAATCCTCAAGACATTGATGTATACGGCTTTAATGCTGGTGAACTTGTCATGGTGATGGCCAGTGTTGCACCAAGTGCCATGGTTGCAGTTTTCCCGACCCTCAGCGTGCAAATTGATAGTCCGTTCGCCGATGTCGCAGTGACTCAAGATTCGACGTTCCGGATGTTGTACATGGGAACGAATGTGATCCTCGTTCGTCAGATCACCTCAACTCCGCCACCGATCACCGTCATTAAGTATTCCGATGATATGGATCGAGCAATGGCCGAACCGTTGACAACCATGTTTGGTGAAATTGTTTTTGAAAAAGCAACAGAGCGTGTTGAAGGAATCGATGTTCAAGTCATTCTTGGAGATTCATTTGTCAAATTCTTAGCGACCGGAGCAAAGCCGGACCCCAATGTCAATCCCGAAGATTTGGCTGCTAATGCAACCGATGCTCCAACAACAGAAACGACCCCGTAATGGCCGATGAATCAAAGTCCAAAGATGTGAACAGCGAACCGTTGGCTAAACCTGACACTCTTGAGTTGGCATTTGTTGCTGCGCGTGCTGCCGATGACAAGCAGGCAACGAACACGATCGTGTTGGCAGTCGGCAACGTGCTGACGATCACCGAGTTGTTTGTCGTAACTGGTGCATCAAACCCGCGTTTGGTGCGTGCTGTTGCCGGCGAGATTGAAGACCGCATTCGTGAAGTGTGTGGACGTTCGCCAGGCCGAACCGAAGGTCACCGCGAACAGTCGTGGGTGCTGCTCGACTACGGCGACGTCATCGTGCATGTGTTCTTAGATGAAACCCGTGAGTTCTACGAGATTGAGCGTTTATATAAGGATGTGCCGCGCATCGACTGGCGAGCCTGAGGGTTTGCTACACCTCGCTGGCACGTAAGTGGCCGTGGGGAAGTATTAGAGCGAGGTTTTGGCAAGACCCCGATGGTTGGTATCGTGCCAATGTCCCGTATGGGGCTGTAGCTCAGTTGGCAGAGCGCTTGCATGGCATGCAAGAGGTCAGGGGTTCAATTCCCCTCAGCTCCACGTATGAAGTCCCAGGTCACAGGCCTGGGACTTTTTGTTTGGCAATGCAATTTTCTAGATGACTGAGTTGGCTTGGATTGCGGCAGATAATGACAGTGAATCGGCCCGTGTAATCAAAGAGATTCGCTCTGAACTGAGAAAACCACTTCCCGCAGTTCCGAGACGAACATTAGACAAACCTAGAATTCCGGCAGTTGAACGGATGTATTGGACTTTTGCGAGCGGGAGTATGTCTTTTGATTGATTGATGATTCCGTGAACATGAATTAAACGTTGGTTTGTCACGATGAATTTGTTCTGTTGCCGCCAGATCTCCCAAAGCCCGAGAGTGATGACATATAGAAACCATGTCCAAAGTGGTGAATGTTTCACCTCAACCAGCACGCTTTCGCCAGTATTCAAGTCAATTTTCTGAGCCATGTTTCTCCAATCACAGGTTGACAGAGCGAATCATACAGTCGACGAGGACACAGGTTTTCCGTCTTATATTCTTTGAGCACACTGAAAGCGAAAATAAAGGTTGAGTTGAGATTCGGTTCGACGTCATCAAGCGCATGATTTTCTGCAGATTCGGTCTACGGTGGAGACATGTCCAACCCTCGGCCAACGTTTTTTGGACTGCAAGACAAAGCTCGGCGTAAGTCGATTTGGCTCCTAGGCTCTTCTTTCATTCTGCTGTGGTTCGCTGCAAACGTAGTCGCGTTCATTGGATATGTGGGCAATACCAATTGCACCTACGATTCCTATGGATACGAAACCTGTGATTCGTCGTTCGTAATGAATTACCAGGTGTTGGCGATTACTGCAGTCATAGTTGTGGTGTATCTGTGGATCGCTTACATGGTGTCAGGCAAGGCAGCGTTGTCGTTGGCTGGAGCGAAGCTAGCTGATGGCCCCGAATATCAGCGACTGCGCAATGTCGTTGAAGAAATGGCAACTTCAGCTGGCGTGCCAGTGCCCAAGACGTACATCGTTGATGACCCGTCTCCGAACGCCTTCGCTACTGGACGTAACCCTGAACATGCAGCGGTCACCGTTACGCGCGGTTTGCTTGAGACTATGAATCGGGCAGAACTCACTGGCGTCGTCGCCCACGAGATCGGCCACATCAAGAATCGTGATATTGCAGTAACCACGCTGGCGGTGTTGACGGTGGGTGCAATTGCAGTTCTGGCCGATCTTTCCATGCGGATTGCTTTTGTGGTGATGTCAACGGGGCGCCGCGGAAATTCAAAAGAAGCCGGCGCTCGCGCTGGCGTTGCACTGATCGCCTTTTTAATCAGTTTCGTTCTGTACATTTTTGCATTGCCGGCTGCTCTTATTTTGCGCGCTGCATTATCGCGTCAACGCGAAACTCTTGCTGATGCTTCGGCGGTGCAATACACACGAGATCCATCTGGTTTGCGATCGGCACTCGAAAAACTTGAGGCTGACACAACATCGCCAGCCCATGTTTCAACTGCAACAGCTCATTTATGGATCGATCATCCCAAGCCAGCGCGTGCTGTTCAACGTGGAATGTTGTCTGGTTTGTTAGATACGCACCCGCCGATTGCTCAACGTATTTCCATTCTTCGTCAGATGGAAGGCCTCGGCCCAACTACTTCGGTCTGAAGATTCAGGGTGCGGTGGCGACGTACGAGTACGTGTTGTGCAGATCGTCACCCAACACCTGAGCGTCTTCGGCCCGTGTTTCGACAACAAATTCCTCGGTCAGCGTTTTGTAGTCGTACGTCCAACCTTCGGGAAGTTGTAGACGTTCAGCAAGAGTCAACAGGTCGTCCTCGGAGAGCGCTGGATCAATCTGCTGGCTCCAACTTTGCATCACGTAGGTCTTTCCTTCGGCATCATGCAACATGTACACGGTGGTACCGGCATTGAAGGTGAATGCAGCTTTGCGGTTCACAGCATGTGGGCTGTAGGGGATCAGTAAATCGGCAGGATTGGTGCCCACGAAGACACTTGCGTAACGATTCATTTCCATGCCTCCGAAACTCTTCTTAAAGACCTCGGTCATATCTGACTTGACGACCGAGTCCATCGCCCAATAACGCGGTCCATTCGCTGATGCAAAGACAACGCCTTCGTCTTTGGCGACAGCTGCGGTGTCAATGGCTTTCCATTGATCATCAGGGCAATCGTTGAGTGGGTAGGTGTTGAACACTTCAGCGTGAATGCCATCTGCTTGGAGATTGAGTAAAAGGATTTCGCAGTAACGCTCTCCGTGCATGTTCGCTGCCGCTGGATTAGTGGTGCTCGTTGCAGGAGCCTCTGTTGAGGGGGCCTCGGTTACCGTTGATTCAGGGGTTGTCGAGTTGTTGCCAGATCCACACGAGGCGAGGAACACGAGGCAAGCGGGGATTAGAAGCGACTTCTTTGACATGAATTTATTTGACATAGATAATGACACTAGTTGATTGCGGGTTTCGGGGTATAAAAAAAGAGGGGGTGAGGACTTGCGTCCTCACCCCCTCTTTTTTAGTGCTTGCCTAGATCAGGCAACGCCCCACAACGCGAGGAACTGGTCGGCGTAGCCTTCCGGTCCCTTCCAGTTGCTGAGTTCGCTGCTGTCGATGATCTGCTGAGCAACGGTTGCGTCGTCGAGGATGAAGCTCGGAAGAACTTCACCAGCGGCACGCTCGGTGTACTCGTCACCAAGTGCGTCAAGGATCATGGCGTGAGCCATCAACCAAGCCGAGTAGGCCTTCGGGTTTGCGGTCCATGCCTTGTGGGTTCCGTCAACAATTTCGGTCAAGCCGGTCTTGTCGAAGTCAACGCCAACCTGGGTGACCTGGCCGTCGAGGCCGGCGCTCTGGAGAGCAGCGGTCACGCCGATGGGCAGAGCCGAGAACGCGTACGAAACGTAGTTGGTCTCGGGGTGCTCTTGGAGGTACGAAGCCACCAAGCCAGGCACGTTTACACCAATGTCAGGAATGGTGACAGGCAGCACGTCGAATGTGCAAGCTGCACAACCGTTCGCGAAGGTGTCCTTCATTCCGTTCTCTTCAGCAACGAGCACTGGGAACATCTGGATGTTGACCATCAAGACGTGAGCAGCGGCGCCACTGTCGGCAATGATGTAGTTAGCAATCTTCTCACCGGCAGCGTAAACGCTGTCGTTTCCGCTGATTGAGGTCACGATTCCGTCAGCAGCTGCTTCGCCGTTGTAAGCGAAAGCGAACTTGATGCCAGCAGCGGTTGCTGCGTCATACTGCTCTTGGAATGCGGCGATCGGTGAACCCGAGATTGCGATGTAGTTAGCGCCCCAATCCATGGCTTCCTGAACTCCGGCGCCCGGTGTTGCGCTTTCGACGTTGATGACCTTGAGTTCCCAGCCGAGTGCTTCAGCAATGGCGGGCCAGTCTTCGCCGACTTCGGTGCAGCTTGGAAGTTCACAAGCCAACCATGCAACCTTGATTCCGGTAGGAACTGCAGCCGAGGGGGCTACGGTTACCGAAATGTCGGTCGGGATGATGGTGTTCTCGTCAACGACTGCCTGAGCAGCAGCAACTTCGTCGCCACCTGCAGGTGCATCGGTTTCACCCGGTGCAGTCGATTCATCTGTCGCCGGAGCTTCTGATTCTGTTGGTGCAGCAGTTGTGCTCGAGCTGTCATCGCCGCCACAGGCAGCGGCCACAAGGCCCAAGGCAAAAATGGCTGCGGTAACCCTACGGGTTCCTTTACGCATTGTTTTCCCCTTAATTGTTGTTTGGGTGATCCCCAGTTGTGTTGACTCTGACAACTATTCACGAAGGTTTGCTGTTCAGAGCAAATTGATCATATAGTAAATTAATCCAAAATATACGATCTAGACACACCTTGGGGTGGGCGTTCTAGGTCGTTGCTGGTGGAAGAATTGTGTTGAAATGTCGTGTGCCTGTGCACGGCGCAATGAGGGGGAAAAGTACATCGTGGCGAAAATTCTGCATATCTGGTCGCTCTCTAAGACTTTTCCAGGCCAAGTTGCCCTACAAGATGCCACTTTTGATGTTGAAGAAGGCGAAGTTCATGCCCTTGTCGGTCAGAACGGTTCGGGTAAATCGACCCTGATCAAGGTTCTTGCCGGATTCCATCAGCCCGACCCCGGTCATAGCGTGACCATGAACGATGAAGTTTTTGATATCGGCAGTGTTGAGGCTGCTCATGCCGCCGGAATTCGCTTTGTGCACCAAGATCTCGGATTAGTTGAGGCTGTCAGTGCCGTCGAAAACCTGGCGCTCGGTTTTGGCTATAAGACTGGCTTTGGCAAGCGGATCAATTGGAAGAAAGAAACAGCGCGAACCAAACAAGCATTGCTCGACTTGGGCTTTGATATTGATGTCCGTGTTCCTGTCGCATTTCTTGGTGGTGCTGCTCGAACTGGTGTGGCCATCGCTCGAGCGTTGCAAGAATCGGATCGCAATATTTCGATCTTGATTTTGGACGAGCCCACAGCCAACTTGCCTGGCGCCGACGTCGATCGTTTGTTTGATGCAGTTCGTCGTCTGAAGGCTCGCGGAATCGCCGTTGTTTTTGTGTCGCACCACCTTGAAGAGGTTTTTGAAATTGCCGATCGCGTCACTGTTTTGCGTGACGCCAAGGTTGTGGCCACGGTTGAAACCAAAGATCTTGATATGTCGTCGCTCATTGAACTCATCGTCGGACACAAGGTCACCGCGGCAACGATTAATCGCTCGATTGATCAATCGCTCGCACCGCGATTGTCGGTGCAGAACTTGATCGGCCCAGGCATGGATAATGTCTCGATTGATGTGCGCCCCGGCGAAGTACTTGGCGTTGCTGGTTTGACCGGCTCGGGTCGCGACACTTTGATTCCGTTGTTGTCGGGAGCAATGGACCGAATTGGTGACGTATATATC
>Ga0114966_10005338_pt1 | contig 10896 bp, 8 predicted proteins | sample M_130207_XF_Meta_FD_87029 | JGI IMG/M metagenome (GOLD analysis project Ga0114966, IMG submission 87029) | Freshwater microbial communities from Lake Montjoie, Canada to study carbon cycling - M_130207_XF_MetaG | ecosystem: Environmental > Aquatic > Freshwater > Lake | place: Lake Montjoie...
ATCTTTTTTTTTATTATATTTTTTTTTTTTTTTTTTTATTTATTCTTTTATATTATATTTTATTTTTTTTTTTTTTCTTTTGTGTAATTTTTTTAAACTTTTTAATTTTTTTTCATTTATAACAGTTGTTAATAATATTATAAAATTATAAGCAATTTCTTTTTCATTTTTGTTATTAGATTTTTCAAAAGGAATAATTAATTGCAAATATTCTGAATAATTAATATCACTTGAAGATTCCATGGTTTGTTTGTTTATAATTATTATAATATTTTTATTTCTATTTCATTTTTTATTAATTTATAAAATCTAATTACTTTATTTTAATGAATCATTAAATTAATATAAATATAAATTATTACTTATATTAATGAATATATTACAAGAAAATAATAATAATATAAATATTAAATTATTTATTTTAGACCCATTATCAGTTATAATTAAATTAGCAATTATTAGCAATAAACCAGTTGGTACCAAAATATTAATACAAAATAATATAATATTTTTTCAAGAACCAGGATTATTTCAAGCAATGTGTCGTTATATGCTAAACACAAATAAAACTGATTTACAATATATGTATAATCCAATACAATTAGCTTGTCACTTTTTTTTACAAAAAGATTTTATTCAATCTACACCTAGAATCCAAAGTTTATTTAAATGTGCACAAACAGGTATTGAAAAATTAAAAGAAACTTATAAAAATTGTTCTATGATTTGTCTATGTCTAAATTATTATCATACTATAATTAATAATTATGTAGAACAAATTTATAACGAGAATATTTTTTGCAAAGATAGTATGACAAGTTTATATAGTACTGAAATAATTGATAAATTAAATAATCAATGGTCAAAAGAAAGAATTAAAATTATTTTAGATTTGATTAGTTTTTTAATTAATGATAAAATGGCTGGTAATAACGTAAAATCACTTGAAAATATTATGAATAATATTGATTTTGAAACACAAGAGTTAATTAATAATGTTTAGAGTTTATAATTTATTTATTAGTTTAATTATTAATTTGTAAAATAATTTAAATCCATAAGTATTTAAAGATTTAAATTAAAAACTAGTATAATGTCTACTTTTACCGATAAATCAAAAAATCAAACGCAAATTTTAACAGATGGAAATGTCTTAACAATTAAAACCGTACAAATTGCACCATTTCGAACTTTAATGACCGCCCTAAAGGATATTTTATTAGAAACAAATATTACTTTTGAACCTGATGGAATTCGTATTATTAATATGGATAAATCACATACTATTTTGGCTCATCTTTATTTGGCTGCACAAAATTTTGAATTCTATGAATGTAAAAAGGAAAAAATTATTATAGGCGTTAATATGTTTCATTTATTTAAGCTAATTAACTCCATTGATAATGATGATACTTTGACCATTTATATTGAAAATAATGATTATGCGGATGGAATTGTTTCACATTTGGCGCTAAAGTTTGAAAATGGTGAAATTAAACAATGTAAAACGCAGAAGTTGCGACTAATTGAACCTGAGCCTGAAGAACTTGAGTATCCTGATGTTAAATTTTCCTCTATTATTAATTTGCCCTCTGCCGATTTTCAAAAAATTATTCGTGATTTGTCGTGCATTTCAGATAAATTAGAAATTAAATCAGTTGGAAATGAACTTATATTTAAATGCTCTGGACAATTTGCTTCTGCTGAAATTCATCGTATGGAATCAGATGGAAGTATGGGATTTGTTTTGAAACAAGATTCTTCTAAAATTATTCAAGGAGAGTTCTCTCTAAAGAACCTTGGGTATTTTATTAAATGTACTAACTTGTGTCAACAAATTGAGGTTTACTTGGAAAATGATTTGCCTCTTGTTATTAAGTATAATGTAGCTAGTCTTGGAGAGATAAAACTCTGCCTTTCGCAGTTGCCCTCATCATAAAAAATAAAAATACAAATATTTTTGTTATCATTAATAATAACAAAATATATTCGAAAATACTAGTTTTATTGATACTACCAAATATATATACTTTAAAAAAGTATAGCAAAATATTTCCTATACTTTTTTAAAGTATATATATATGTCATATTTATCATACAATCAATATTTAGGCGCACAACGTTGTTGTAACTTAAAATCACAAGGACCTATAGGCCCACAAGGACCAGCAGGTCCTGCCTCTATAGGTCCACCTGGTAACACTGGTGTAGGAGGAGCTACAGGACCTACTGGAAAAGGTTGCAGAGGACCCACAGGACCAGCAGGAGGACCAGAAGGACCTACAGGTCCAACTGGAGAAACAGGTCCCACAGGACCATCACAATGGAACAGTTCTAGTTTTACAGGTTCAACAGGAGGTTATTATGTTGGTATCGGATATACAGGAGATGTTCAAGTTTTTGGAAAATTATACGTACAAGGTGGAATTGACCCAACTTATTTAGCATTAGAACCTCAACCAAACGGACCATCAGGTTTTGCTAATCCATTATGGGTAGATATTAGTGGTAATTTACGGTCAGAAAATATTAAATTAGAAAACGCAACCGATGCTCTAACTCTTTCAGCGACAGATATAGTGAGATATGGAGCAAACTTATTCGGCATAACTTCTCAATCTGGGATTGCTCTTACGAGTGCTGGTGATATAACCACTTCGAGCGATGGTTCAACTACGATTGATGCAAATGGAAACTCAATTACGATTGGAAATGGTGGAGCGGATAATATTTCTGTGAATGCGACGGATAGTGTTAGTATTGTTGCTGGTGGTTTCGTAAACGCAATTCAGTTGGAGGCGACAAATGGAAGTATTGCTATAAATGCCTTTGCCGGTGCGATGAACTTTAACTCATACCAAAATGTCGCAATACGCTCTAATACTGGGAATATTAATCTAAACGCTTTTAACGACGGAAATACAGAGTTCGGTGAGGTATATATAAATAAAAATGTATCCGATACTGGCGACGGAATTTTGAATGTTGGAACTATTACACTCACTGATGGAACTACAACCAATACGATAAATAAAAATGGATATACCACACGCAATACCATAACAAATTCTACTTATTATCTTAATTTTAGTGATGCTTCTACTACTGGAATTGGCGCTATTCAAAAAACTGCTGGACTTTCATGTAATCCATCTACTAATACAATAACAGCAACAACTTTTATCGGCAATTTAAATGGAACCGCTAATAATGTTGTTGTAACAAGTGATAATACAGGCGGAACATATTATATTCCTTTTACCAAAACAAGTGGAACGAGTAATAAAGCATTGTTTCAAGATGATACTACTACTCCTTTATCCTATGACCCTTCATCAAATCTTATTTCCGTAAGTGGTCTTCAATTATCAACTGCGTTTAATACCGTAAGTTACACTTTTAATGGCTTTAATTACACGCTTACGATAGAATGTAATGATGCTTCCACTCGCGAGTTTGTTTTAGATATTAGTGGTAATATGAACCAATTTGAAACAAATAATCGTCGCAGTAATGGGATATATAAAGTATATATTACAAATACAAGTGGAGCATCAAAAACAATAGCTTATCCTTTAGTTAGTGGTTCTGGTATAAATACAAGTTGGAATACACCACAAACAATCGGTGTAGGAGAGAATTGGATATTAACTATTATTGTTGGTAAATTTGGTCCAGATAGAATTAATATGTTAACATTAGTTAGATATTATTAAACAAATTATAAATAAATTTATTATATTTAAAGTATTTTTTCTATACTTTTTTAAAGTATATATATATGTCATATTTATCATATAACCAATATTTAGGCGCACAACGTTGTTGCAATTTAAAATCACAAGGACCTGTAGGACCTCAAGGACCTGCTGGTCCTGCCTCTATAGGACCACCTGGTAACACTGGTGTAGGAGGAGCTACAGGACCCACTGGAAGAGGTTGCAGAGGTCCTACCGGACCAGGAGGAGGTCCAGAAGGACCAACTGGAATAACAGGACCAACTGGAACAACTGGAACAACTGGAACAACTGGACCTACCGGAACAACTGGAACAACTGGAACAACTGGACCAACTGGACCTACCGGAACAACTGGACCAACTGGACCAACTGGAACAACTGGACCTACTGGTTTAGGTGTTAATATTGGAACTACTGGTTATGGAAATATGGTTGTTTATGAACCAAGTATTTCTACTTTTTATTATTCTGATTTATTAAGAACTGATAATGGTATCTCTAATCCATTTCCAGGATTAACAGGTCCTATAATTTATGTTAACAGCCATATAATTCCAACTATTAGTAATGCATATTCTTTAGGTTCAACAGGTAGTTATTTTACAGACCTTAATTTGAGTGGCGGAACAATTAATATGCAAAATCTAGCTGCAGTTTCACAATTTGGAACAATATCTATAAATCCTGCTAATGGACTTATTTGCACTCCTTCTGGATTTGCAACTTCATTTACGGCATTTTTTAATAACAATGTACCAGGACCTTCTGGACCAGGTGGTCAAACTGGAAATGTTGGATGGAAAGTAGGAGCTACTGGAAATATATATGATAATACATTAGATTTAACAGCACAAGGGTTTTTTACTCCAGGTTTAAATTCATCATTTACAGGAGCATTAGGTCCTAGTTATTCATTAATTAGACCTTTAAATGTGGGGACATATGGTCCAACTGGAACAACATTAAATAATGATATAAAAAATGTGTATTTTGATAGTAATCAATTTAATATAAGTACAACAGGTCCAACAGGTATAGAGCCATATTCCGCACTTATATCGTTAATACAAGGATTTACAGGTTCTACAGGTTATACAGGTTCTACTGGTTATACAGGTCCTACAGGTTCTACTGGTTATACTGGTCCTACAGGTTCTACTGGTTATACAGGTTTTACTGGTTATACAGGTTCTACTGGTACAACTGGAACAACAGGTCCAATAGGTATTCCAGGAACAGCAGTAAATACTGGTTCCACAGGTCCCACAGGTTTTAGTTATTGGTCACCAACAGGTCCAACAGGAATATATTATGCTGCTCCTGTTAATATTGTTTCACAATTAAACAAAGTTTTTTATCCCACCACTCAAACAATAACAATAAGCGCAACAGATATTTTAACAAATGGAATGATTTGTATGTCAACTTTTTCATCAGCAGACCCATCAATAGTTAATGATATTATTACTGTTAATTTACCAACTCCAGTTTCAAGCCCAACTACAGCAGGTTTAACTCTAGTTTTTAGAAAATTAAGAGGTTCTATAAATCAAACAACACAAAATTGGCAGTTTTCAACTAGTACTCCAATTATTTTACCATTAGGTAATTCTTTAACTGGGGGTGGAGGAGCAAATTCAAGTTCAAGTAGAAACGCAAATATTGTTAGGTATGTTATTGTTCTATATTCAGGAACTTATTATTATGTAGAAATTTAATAATGTTGTGTACATTAAATTCATTACTGTTTACATAATATCTTTATTTTTGCATATTAAAATAGGCTTTATAAAGTTATAAAAAGTATAATATATATATTTAAAAAGTAAATATATATTTTATTATGATACTATTTCCAAAAAAAGATATAATTCCTATTATTGTACCTCAGATTTGTTTTATGGATAAGTATGGAAATACGAATAGTTATGTTGAAATGAACCCATCATTATTTATTGAGGAAGATGGAAATGTTACTATTCTTGTCAGATGTGTAAATTATAAAAAACTAAATAATAAAGATTTTACATTATATGAAGATGTATCAAAATCAATTTATTATAAAATTACAGGTAAAATAATAGACACACAAAAATTAGATATTGAAAATTTTGAATATAATATATTAAATTACAATTATGATTTACAAATATTTCCAACATATTGGAAAGGATTAGAGGATATAAGATTTATTGATAAAAATAATGTATTAGTAACTGTTCCGGAATTAAATGAAAGCGGTTTTCCATCTATATTTAAAGCAAATATAAATACTAATACAATTTCTAATTTTATTCCTTGCAAACCTAATTTAATTGAAAAAAATTGGATGCCATATTTTGATAATAAAAAGAACAAAGTAATATATAATTTAAACCCATTTATAATAAAGTCTATTGAAGAAGATGATTCTGAAGAAATAGAACTATCAGAAATGAATAAAAAAAAATTAGAATGTTATCACGGCTCGACAAATGGAATAATATTAAATAAATATGAAAGGTTATTTTTGATTCATGTAAATAAAAATATTACTACCCATCGATGGTTAATATTTAATGTTAAAACAAAAACAATATTCTTATCAGAAGAGTTTGTATTTTTTAAAAATTCGTATATTGAATTTACATGTTCATTAAGTATTTTTAATGAAAGGATTTTTATTTCAATAGGTGTAAACGATGATAAAGCTTATATAATTGAAGTGTCTTTTAATAATATTACAGACATATTTTTAAAATCTATTAATGATAATACTAATAATACTAATAATAATAATCAAAATTATCCCACAATAGTTACCATGTTATATGATATAAGAAGTTTGGAAAATAATCAAATAGAGAGAAATAGAAAATTAAATAGTTATATAGATTTTGCAAGAAAATTTTTATTAAGGCTACCATTTCCTATTATATTTTTTATAGATGATAATAATGAAACGTATGATGCTATTTATAATTCAAGAAAAGAATTTAATTTATTAGATAAAACCCATATTTATATGTGTGATTTTAAGAATACTTATTTTTATAAATATAAAGAACGGTTAGAAGAACTGCAAAGTCAATTTCATATATTTAATGGAGAAATACAACACGAAACACCGTTATATGTTATTTTAAATAATAATAAATTTGATTGTATTGATAAGACAATCGAATTGAACCCATTTAATAGCACTCACTTTATTTGGATGGATTTTGGTATTAATCATGTAGCTCAAAATACAGAATATATTTATGAATGGATAAATAAAGTACCTGATAAAATTAAACAATTATGTATTAATCCATATACAGAAAATATAGATGATAAAATAATGTTTCAAAATATTTATCATCATACTGCAGGTGGTTTATTTTCAGGGTCTAGAGGGAACTTAATAAAATATTCGGAGCTTTTTAAAAAGAAAACGCAACAAATATATGATGAAAATTGGTATCAAATAGATGAAGCGGTTATGACAATAGTTCAAAGAGAAAACCCAGAATTATTTGATTTATTTTATGGTGATTATCAAGGAATAATTTCAAACTATTTATACCCTATTCATAACATGGATTTAATATTAAAAGGTTCGCAAAAATATATAGATAATAATAAAACAAAAGAGGCATTTACTATATTATGCTATTGTAATAAATATTTTGAAGAACATCCAAATGATGAATTAATAATTAATTATATTCAACAACATATAATTGTAGATTATTACCATAACAATATGCAATTGTTAGAAAATGTAGTTCAACTAATTAATATGTTAAAAATAAATAATAATAATGAAATTATCAACTTATTAAATCGTAATTTTAATAATATTGACTATTATGAAAATAAACATGAAATTTAGATTTAGATTTGCTGTACTTTTTAAAATGAATTAATTATATTTTACGATTGAATCTATATATTTTTTATCGTAAACTCCAATTCGTGTAGTTCTATCCCATGTACTATAATTGATTAACACTTGGTCATCTTCAACTAGGATACTCAAGCAATATTCAATAGAGTCGCCTTCAAATTTAAATGGTGATGAATAACGCAATAAATTCATATTAGTATCAAACACAACTATTAAATGATAATAATGACGCGGTGTTTCATAAGAAACTAAATGTGTCACAAACCAAATTTCTTCCTCTATTATATCTATAGTAATATTCCCATTATTATTTGTATCAATCTTTTTAGAATATTTAAATCCATTCGTTGAACCACGAATTCGAGAGAAAATTTTAGGCATATCATTTGTTTTAACTAGCGACAGTATATTTTTATCATTATTCATTTTGCAAATTTTTAATGGATACCAATTGTAAATAATATGAGAAAAACCATTATAATCAACAAATACCCAATTCTTTTCACAATCAGAGTTTGCAAAATCTGGTATAATCTCTCTTTCATTTAATTTTCCAGAATTTATATCATAGTTTCCATTTACAATACCAATTTTATGATTTTGATGAAATCCGGTTCCCATAAATAACAAATTATTTGTTTCAATATCATTAAAAATACGAACATCTTCAATACCAATATATCTTCTATTATCAAATTTTAACTCCATCCATTTTTCAGTTTTAATCTTAAAATCTTTATCCATTTCTACAAATTTATTAACCGTAATAATATATTTATCACAATTTAAGTAACTTCCATTATCATCAATTAAATAATTAACATATCTTACATTCATAAAATATCCATCGTTATTTTGATTAGGAATTAAGCAACTTGAGGATGAATACAAAAGCGTATTTTCATTATTAATAACAGATATTATTTTATCATCTATTACAATTTTGTTTTTTTGTATTAGATTATCTTTATAAAATTTCATATTACTTAACATATTATTAACTTCATTGTTATCAAATGAATTATTTAAAACCTTTATGACTTCATCATTAATACTTTTTACATCTACATATGCAGCAAAAATAGTATATTCATAATATAATTTAGATGTATATATATCATCCTGTAAAAATAAATATGAATTCCTATCTAATTTTAAATCAAGTATTTGTTTAGCTTGTTGATAAAATAAATTAGCAAGTTTATGTTTAGAAATGATTCGATAATGTTTAATAATTTCATATAATCCTTCCAATCTTTGAGAATAAAATTCAAATCCTTCTGTCCAATATTTTATAGCATCATCTATTTTGCCCATATTTTTAAAGCATAATCCAATTCTATAATAACTGTACCAGACTTCTTCTTGCCAACCGCCTAGTTCAATACGTTTTTTATAAACATTAATTGCTTCACCAAACCTTCCCGAATCGTGATAACTATTGGCCAAATAAAAATAATATCTTTCATTATTTGGTTCCTCCTTTATTCCATCTAATAATAATTTAATATCTCTTTCAAATTTGTCATTTTTTGACCCTCCATCGCCGATATCTCTAATAAATAATACTTGCTTTTCTATACCAACCGTCGTATTACCACTTGGTGTATTAATATATTCGTGAGTTACTCCACAATAACTGTATAAACCATTATTTTTAACAATTCTCATATTTTGATAAAAAAAACTATCATTTCCTTGTAAAATATGAAAACTATCTGCACTTGAGAGTACATATTTATTAAAATTTTTTATTTCCAAAATCATATCCGCATCTAATAGTAAAACATAATCTGACATTCCAATACATGATTTTAATGCAAAGTTTCTATTGTGACAAAAATTTTTAAATGGTTCTGATACAACCTTACCAGGTATTCCTTTACTATTAAAATATTCTGTAATTATTTCAACTGTGTTATCTGTTGAACCAGTATCACATATACAATAACAATCAATAATAGATATAACTGAATCAAATAATCTTCTAATAATTTTGCTCTCATTTTTAACAATCATATTTAAACATAATGTTGGGGTTTTAGTATTTTTATTTAAAATCAAATCCATAATATATAATTTAAAATAACCAAATTCTATTTAAGTTTTTATATTAAATTTATAAATTATTTGATTTGTTTCTCTTTTTTGTAACACTTTTTTAAAAAGTATTTTACTTCTCTTTTTGTAACACTTTTTTAAAAAGTATTTTGATTCTGATTTTGCAATACTTTTTTTAAAAGTATTTTGATTCTGATTTTGCAATACTTTTTTTAAAAGTATTTTTTTTAAAAGTATATATTATACTATGGCTTTTACAAGATTTAATTATGATGAATGTAGAACAAAAAAACAATTACAGCAATCTACAGACCCAGGAAGATGGATATTAAATGTACCTGGAAATGGTGCGAATCCTTGTTATATGGAAGACCCTCAAATAAGAATTCAAAAGTGGGGTGGAAATTTAAGAACTAACACGATTAATTTAGAAAGTGAACTAAGAGGTGTAAACAAGCCCTTAAGTCGTGATTGTTTAGGAAAAGATAATTATAAAAGTTACAATGTGCAAAATGAGGCTATAAAATATCCAACATGTAATAATTTATTTACAGACCAATCAAGGACAACTAATCCAGCTTGGTGGTACCGTGATTTAGAACAAGTAGATTGGTATTATCCTCCTTTAAATCCTCAAGAAAACACGTGTTTCCCTTTTCAAAATAATTTAAATACAAGAATTTTAGAAAAAGATTATTTCACACCAAAGAGAGATTGTGTTATAAATGAGACAACTAATTTATTGCCATCAAGTTATAATTTAATTAGAGGTGGTTATGTAGCGGGACCAACAACGTGTGCTCAGACAAATTCGTGTGCTCCAAGATAAAAAATAAATAATAAATAATAACCTACTATCATTATTTAGATTATTATTAATAACAATATTATTTGGAAATTGGTTGATAAAATTAAAAATATAATACTTTATATATATAATAATGGAATTAGCAATACCTTTAATAGCATTAGGTGGTATGTATATAGTATCAAATCAACAACCATCACAATCATGTAAAACTGACAATAGAAAAACACAAAAAAATCAAGAAAATTTTACAAATATGGGAGTAAATAGAAATTATTTACCAAATACAAACCCTCCGCCTCAAAATTTTCCTATTACAAATATAAATCAATTGGTAGATACAGTTCAAGAGTATCCTAATCCAAATGTAGCAACAGACAAGTATTTTGACCAAAATTTGTATCAACAAAAAGTAA
>Ga0114966_10005339_pt1 | contig 10895 bp, 9 predicted proteins | sample M_130207_XF_Meta_FD_87029 | JGI IMG/M metagenome (GOLD analysis project Ga0114966, IMG submission 87029) | Freshwater microbial communities from Lake Montjoie, Canada to study carbon cycling - M_130207_XF_MetaG | ecosystem: Environmental > Aquatic > Freshwater > Lake | place: Lake Montjoie...
CAAAATTAAATATTTAAAAAGAATTAATATTAAAAAACCTGAGTTTTTATCAATGGAACTTACTGCTGAAGATTTTAAAGATTCATTAGTTATCTTTGACGATACGGATTGTATCACTCAAAAAGCAATTAAATTAAAAGTTCAATCTATTTTAGGTTCTATCTTAGAAACTGGTCGGCACTTCAATGTCTCTGTTATTTATACTTCTCATATCGCAACGGCAGGTAATGATACTAAGAAGATTTTAAATGAATGCCACAGCATAACAATATTCCCAAAAAATATGGGAAATAAATCTTCTAAATATCTATTTGACCAATATTTAGGACTTTCTAAAGAAGAAATTAAAAAAGTTAAAAGTATGAGTGGTCGTTGGGTCACAATTGCTAAAACATATCCAATGGTTATTTTTGGTGAAAAAGAAGCATTTTGCCGAACTAATGTATAATTTACATAAACCTTCTTGGCATATAATCGGCAGGATTATGTCCTAATAAATGTGAACCACCTAAATTTCCTTGCGTTGTTCTTCCACTATTAAATGATGAAATTCCATCACTTAATAATCGAATAAATTCTATAAAATCTGTAAGAATTAATCCATAATCAACCTCAGCAACTTTGGTAGCAAATTCTTTTGTTTCATAAATTAATTTTGATCCTTTTCTCATATGAGCAATTTGTGCTGATTTAAGAGCAATATCCTCTTTAAGTTTTTGTATGTGTTCAGTATAATTTTGTATTATTTCATCAGTTTCCGCACTACCATATCCATTTTGATCATTCCATTCCGCTTCTTCAAGTGTTTGTGTGGCATCTGTTATTTGTTTTTTTAATTGTTGTTCTTCAGTCTTTAATTTATTAAGTGGTATATTTACTTTGGGAGCATTTCTTCTTTTAACATCTCCAAATAATGTTTGAAATCGTGCTAATTTTTCTTGGAAACCTGGTAAATAATTTGATATTTTTTCTATATCTGTTCGAGGTAATCCTTTAAATTTTGTACTTTTTGCTAAATTTAAACCTTTTCTTACTGATTTAAAAAATTCATCAATTTGTTTAGAAGCATCATACGATGCTAATACATTCTCTGGAATTGATTGTTTTTTATTTAATACAGATACAACTAAATCAGCAGTTGTATCAATTTCTTCTGTCGCTGATAATAAAGCATCAAAACTTTTCGCGTCTGGAACCGTTAATCCAAAGGGTTCGTCACTTGCGTAAGTCTTATTTAGATTTTTTGTTAAACGTTTTTTAATATTTATATCACCATCAAGTTCTTTTGAATGTAAGATTTCAGGCATTTATATATATAGATATTATTTTATTAATTTGATTTTCTAATAGAGACCATTATCTTTTACGTATTTTGATGCTGCTCCAAGACCAAGTCCTTGTTCTTTCATTACTTTTGAAACTATTGCCCCTCTCGCTGATTTAGATTTTGCTCCCCCAACTTTTGATTTTGATTTCTTTTTTCCTCCAGTTTCAATTACTTCAACTGCCTTTTTCATCATCGCTTCTTTGAGTGGTTTGAGGTTTTTATTAAGGGGTTTTGCTGCCATACCAACAGTGCGAATAAATTTTGCCAGTCCCTTTTTTTTTGTGTTGTATGCCCTGCCTCCAGGAAGTTTTGGCAGTCCATAAGTGTAGTCAACTTCTGCTTCTGGAACTTCATACATTTCACCAACTTGTTCTTGAGGATCAATATCTTGTGCTACTCGTCCATCAAATCCATCGATCTCTTGAACTACCCGATTTCCTAATGCCTGTTTAATTGGTTTTAAATTTTTTCCTAAAGGTTTAACTGCTCTTCCAAAAGTTCTAAGTGCTTTAGCAACACCACGTTTTTTAGTTTTATTTGCTCGACCGCCAACTGTTCCACCAGTTGATTTACCAGAAGTTCCAAAATTTGCTTCATTATCATAACTAGTGTCTCCAGATAAAATCATTTTACGTTGACGAGTCCCACCAACTAGCATATTTGTTGGTTCGTGAAAGTCATTTACTTTTTCATAATTTCTTAAAATTTCAATCAGTCTCCTATTATAAAGAGTATCGCCTTCAAAACTTCCTGGATTTCCTGGCATTTATATACTATTATATTATATTAAATTTTTGTATCAATTTATTTATTGAGACAAAAGTTGATGTGAAATTTAGATTTTTCGTGGCGTGCTTTATCATATTTTCTAAAAATACTACCGCATTCACAAGTATATTTTTCTTTTTGTTTTTTTGCTATTTCAATCTTATTTTTTTGAGCATATATTTTTTGTTTTTCTAAAATTTGTATTTTATTTAATTTATATATTTCTTTATCTTTTTTTGCTATTTTTATTTTATTATCATTTCTATATTCTTTATCAGTTCTTCCAGGAATCATTTTATTTACACAAACATATGTCTCTATATATTGTCGTTCTATTTTTTCTAATTCTTTTCTATTTTCTACTTCTATTTCTTCTAATAATAAAATAATACAAGAATCATATTTTATTATTAATTTTGATGTACAATATTTATCTTTAATATGTCCTCGTAATCTTTCTTTTAATGTTTGTATTGTTGAACCAATATAGACATCATTTGTCTCATCGCAACGCAAATAATAGATTCTTCCAATCATTTTCTATATACATATATGGTGTGCCTTTATTTCAATTTTTAACACATAAGAGATGCCAGTTTCCCTCGCGCCATACCACCCGACATAACCCCTCCTGATGCCGCTGCCCCTCGCATACCACTGTGCCGAGGGTGACGGACTAACGACATATTAAGTAATGCGCCGCCGACCATTCTAGACTCGGTTGCCGATGAAGTTGCTTTCATTGCTTTCGCATCTAAACATTGTTGCTTGGTGATGATGCCTGTAAAAGTACTTGAAGTACCTTGAACCGTTGTAAGCACTCCTGAGTTCACACAAAGGATAACAATCTCAGGAGTGATAGTTTCACCATATTGATTGACAACTTCAAGACGCATTTGAAGATTGTAATTTCCTAGAGATCCGCAGGTAATGTAGTCAGGAAGAGATAGATCATACGCAGGGTTAAGAACAATCATTGAACCTCCAGTAGGAATTAGTTGAATACCAGTAGCAGGAAGAGCATAATTGGCACTTGGTTTGACTGCTTGACCGCAGAATTGTGCCCAAGTTTGGTTTGACCCATTTCGAACCGACATACGCCAAAGATCATTTTGAGAACTGGAACTAAGAAGACCCGAGGCATTATTAAGATTTACACTGATACCTTTAATGGTAAGGAAAGTAGAAGGATCACTCCAATCACTACCACTCATTGGTCTACGTGCTACAATTATAATTTTGCTCGGCATTTGATTAATTTGAAGAGATTGAGTATTTAAATCAGCATTACCTCCTGCTACAATAGAAGTAGAGGCAGTAGTTAAATACCGAGGAAAATCTGTGTAAGGAACAACATTTTTGGATTCAATTAAATCACTTGGTTGAGTAGATAGAAATTTAAGAAGAAGAGTTGGAGCAGGATCTGCTTTATTAAGACCAACTTGGACTCCTCCAAATAGTTTAGAATCAGCACCACCAGCAGCAAGAGAGACAATGTAAGGATTAGATGCCGATAGAAGTCGTTTAAGACTAGAATCTAAATTAAATGTGAATGCCATATTATTTACTCCTACAATACCTTGGGCATTTCGTTCAGGATTACCCCAAGTCCAAGGAGATAAGAAAACAGGTTCAGTTACTTGAACCGAAACAGTCACAACCCAAGTATCAGCAACATTGGTTGAAATTAGACTTGCGTCTTGCCCACCAGCAGTAACATTGTGAAGAACAGTTAATGCTACTGGGAAACCACCACGACCCATAAGTTGATTATCATACGAATTATTTACATATGTTCCTAGAGGATTATTGTTAGCACCTTCAGCATCAGCAAATGAACCATAATCGCCATCAGGAAGAGAAGGAGATGCTCCGTTGTAATAAGCAAGATCTTCCCTAGAATTTAGTGCTAAAATTTGAGGAAGAATATCTTGAAGATTTACTGATACATTTGTGTTATTAATTTGGCAATTTACTGTAGTCATAAGTGAGGCAAGAGGGAAAGGAGCAAGAGCACAATCTACACCCCATTTAAGAGCAGGGTATCCAATTGGAACTCCCGTAAGATTGATTCTAAAAGTCATTCCTGCCCGAAAAAGTAAATCTCGTCCTAAAACGATTGATTCACTAGGAACTTGGACAGAAAATGCCACTGACGAGTTAGAAGGAGAAGTTGCTGGAAAGGACTGGTAGGTACAGTTTGAGGCACCTGATTCCACTGCGTAAGTAAGTTCGCTGGTGATATCCGCAATTGTAGCATCCTTAATTAGTTCGGTTTTGAAATCACTAGACATTATATAATAGTAAAAGATAATATTTATTATAAAATTGATTTAATTCAAATTAAATTATAAGGAATTCTTTTTTTCAAAGAGAATTTTTAATGTTACACTTCCTCCACTTTGTAAGACAAATGGAACAAGCGAACCATTTCTAATACGATAAAAAATAGAAATATCTAAATTGCTAAGAGGACTGTTGCCATACATTGTAATTAATCTGTTCTCGCCAGGCGGGACATATACTAAATTTGGTGTATAAGTTCCAGTTGAACTTACTAAATCTGTTATAATATTTGACATTGCTGAATTATTACCAGCAAATTGAATAAGTTGATTATTATTAAATACAAGTGGAGTTGATACATTATTTGATGCGATTGGAAGAGTATTACTACAGAAAACCATAGCAAGAATTGGCGAAATTGATGATGTTGTTGATACCTCTTGATATAAATTTATTGCTACATATTGTACATCTCCAGGAATCGCTGGTTGAGGTGGAACAATAGTTTGATTATTTGTTCCTCCAACATCTACAATTAATAGACGATAATCAGTGCCTAAAGTTTGTCCATATCCTAAATATCTTGCTGGAAAACTACTAAATAATCCATATAATGGAGCATTCATATATACATTAATTGCTGCTGATGTTGGTGAGTAATATTGTTCATTTAAATCATATGTTGCTGCGTTTGCGTATATAACTGCTTTTTGAGATGTGCTATCCCAATTAATTATTGGACTATATGTTAAATCTGGGGGATTGGGACTACCTCCTGTTGCTAAAACCATCTTAGCAGCAACATCTTCAAATGCTAAAAATACTAAATAACATAACCATTGATAAGAATACACATTATAATATCCAGTTTCATTAATTTGTAATCCATTTGAGGTAAGAGAAGGAGCAATTGGGACAGGAATTGATAAGTCTTGTGGTTGATATTCAATAAATGATTGTTCTGTATAAGAAATATTTGTTGTAGGATCTAACCAACTCATAGAAACTGAATAAATTGTAAGATTTGGATTTGCTTGATTAGGTTGGATTGATGGAATAAAAACAGGCATTGTTCCGGTATCGACACTGAAGCGAATAATTGATAAATAATAATCTTGAGGACAAAGTAAATAAGGTAAAGTACGACTTTCATTAAAATAAAAGGGTTGTGGATTTGCTGTGCTTGATTGGAAATTGCTTACCGTAAGGTCATAATAAATTTTCTCAGGTTGAACCGAATTTTTCACAGTATTTAATTGAGACATCTTATATATTAGATATATATTTATTTTCTATATATAATGGATTTACTTAGTTTAGAGTTTTTAATCTTTCAAATATGTAGCGACATAAATTATTATTTATCTATTGTAAAACTATTAAAATTAAATTAAATTATAATCTGTAAGGTCTAATTGCTCTCCCACTACATTTAATCTTTTTCTTTGGTTTAGATCTCTCTGTCCAACTAAATTATTATTCTCATCATAAACTTCGCCTGTGCTATAATCAATATAGATTATATCGTATTTATCCCCATATCCCCACTTATGTTCAAATTTCGCAAATGATGCTCTATCACTTGTATCTACTTTTGGTGCTGGAACAAATGGAACTAAAGGACTTGGTGCTACTACTGGATTTACCCAAACAATTGGTTTAGACTCAGGAGGAACTTCAATCTGTGATACAACTGAACTTATTACAGTTGGTGCTATTTCTGTAACATCTTTTAAACTTAATGTTTTATTATCGCTTGAAGAAGGCATATCATTTAAATATATTTTATCTTTTCTAAAATAACCTACTTCTTTTCCCTTATAAAAAACTTTATCTTTATCAATAAAAATACGTTTTCTATTAGATAATTCATATTCTTTTGGCACTTCTTTTTTTGGAACTTCTTTTACTTCTACTTTTTGTCTTTCTGCCATTTGTTGTCTTATTTTATCCTTTGCTTCTTCATCTCTTTTGTCTCTTATTTCTTTTTGTGTTAATTGAGGGATATTTTTTTGTTCAAATTTTGTTAAAGTTGGTATTTTTTCTCCTAAAGCAGCAACTTTTGCTTCTGCTGATACTATTTTTTCTCGTTTCGCATCTGCTTCTGCTTGTTTTTCTGCCGCATATTTTAATCTTGCTTGTTCTTGGATTTTTCTATCTTTATCTGTTAATTTATACATTGTATCTTTTTCTATATAAAATTTCTTACCTTCTCCGTGATACATTGCTAATCCTTGTTTTTCTAAATCTTTTAACCAAACCAGATGACCAGTTATATTTGACCTATACATATCTTCAACTTTATAATATTGAGACATATCTTTACCTTGTAGTTGTTTTAAAGTAAATGATTGATTAGGATCTGTCTTAGACCGATATAAATCAACTCCATATTTTGTATAAAAATCTTGTTTCTTTACTTTTTCTTTTTCTTTTTCTTCTTTTGCTGCTATTGCTGCTATTGCTTGTTCTGCTTTTTTTACTCTTGCTTGGTCTTCTTTCTGTTGTCTTGCTTGTTCTTTTGCTGTTGCTATTTCAACTTGTTGAATTTCTAGTTCTTGTCTTATTCTTTCTTTTTCTTCTTCTTCTTTTCCTATTTTTTCATTATAAGCAAGCATTGCGTCTCTTTTTGCTATCTCTTCAGGTGTTCTTTTTGGTTTTTCTTTAATTATAGATTTTGATTTTGGTTTTTTATCTTCTTGACCCATTTGTGATTCTTCTATTACTCGCATTTCTTTTTCTTGTTTTAGTTTTTCTTTTTCAGGAATATTTACTTTTAAGTTTGGTTTTACAGGTCTTGGTTTTGGTTTTTCTTTAATTATAGATTTTGGTTTTGGTTTTTCTTTAATTATAGATTTTGGTTTTGGTTTTTCTTTAATTATAGATTTTGGTTTTGGTTGTCTATCTTTTTCTCTTTTTACTTTAACTTTTTCTGTTATAAATTTTAATTCTTCTTTTGCTTTTTCTTTTTCTTCTATTATTGAATTTATTTTTGAAAGTGATTCTTTTTGTTCTCTCATTGTATTCTCTAATTTTAAATCTTCTAAAAATTTTATTATTTCTTCCGCCTCTGCCTGTTGTTGTGCTAATTTTGCTAATTGATTTTTTGTTTTTGTTTTTGTAGAAACAACCTTTTTTAATAAAGTTAGTGCTTTCTTTTCTTTTATTTTTCTAGTTTCGTCTCTTGCGACTGCTTCATCAAATTTTCTCATTATTTCTTCATCTGCTAATTCAGCATCTAATTTAGCAAGTGCTTCTTTTGATGCTTTGACTCTTCTTTCTTTTGCTCTTTCTGGATTATATTTAGGTTCTGGTTTTAGTTTTGCTAATTCTTTTTCTTTAGCAAACTCTCTAGCATATTTACGAATATTTGCTTTACTTTTTTTTGCTAAATCCGCAATATCTTCATCTTCTGCTAATTCAGCATCTAATTTAGCAAGTGCTTCTGCTTTGACTATCTTTTTTGGTAGTGGAGGACGTTTCCTTTTTTCTTTTGGTAATTCTTTAACAAACTCTTTAGCATATTCTGCTTGTTTATCTAAATTAGCAAGTGCTTCTTTTGCTTTTTCTTTTTTTTGTTTATTTGTACTTCTTTTAAAAGTTTGTGCCTTTAATTCCGCAAAAATTTCTGGATTAATTATTTTAGGTGCGGGTTTCTCAACCTTTGATTTTGGTTTCTCAACCTTTGATTTTGGTTTCTCTACTTTTTCTTTTTTTGGTTTTTCTTTTATCATAGATCTAAATTTTTTTATTAAAGGAAAATTTTGTTCTTTGAATTTTACAACTTTTATTTTACTTGGTGTTGTAGCAAAAGATTTTGGTGCTTTAAGAATTTTTACTTTTGGAACTTTTACTTTTTTTTCTTTTTTTTCAGCGAATTTTCTTTTTTTTAATAAATTAAGATTTGCGACTTTATTTTGGGCATCATCTTTATTTGTCTCAGTTGAAACTACTTCTTTGGTTTCTTTATTAATTATAGTATATTCTTCTTTGTTACGAACTTTCCTATATTGGAACATATATATACTTAATGGTTATTTTTTATTCTTAAATAAACCATTTTAAAAATATATAATTTATCTCTTAATTGTTGATAATATCCCATTAATTTATTGATTGTAAAGTTAAAGAAATACATTATATATATTACTATATAAAATTGAATTGAAATTAATTACTAAAATATATAAGAAAATGTTTAAACATATTAAAATTGATGGAACTAATTTAATATGTTATGAAAATGGAATTATTTTGAGACAACTTGAAAATAAAAAATGGACTAATTTTGAATCTAAATTTAAAGGTTATTGGAATATTAATATTAATAAAAAAAAATATTTATTTCATCGTATTATGATGTTTGCGTTTAAAAATTTTGATTTAAATAGTGATTTAGTTGTAGATCATTTAGATAGAAATATTCATAATAATTATTTATCTAATTTAGAAATTAAAACTAATCAAGAAAATCAATTTAATAGAGATGCGAAAGGATATTCTAAACGTATTTATAAAAGTGGAAATATTTATTGGAGAACTCAAATAAAAATTAATGAAAAACAAATAACAAAATGCTTTAAAACTGAAGATGAAGCAAGAAATCATTATTTGGAACTGAAGACGATTCATCACCAAGTTATTGAAAATATATATAGTAATTGACAAATTTGAGTGCTGACCTCAACTAACGATAGGCGTCCCCATCTTGCTCTCCTTTTGAGATTTGTCTTACGATTCTACCAAGAATCGAACTTGGACTTATTTGTTAACAGCAAATTGTTCAAACCACTAAACTATAGAATCATACATATATACATAATATTATTTTTTATATTCTTTTTTTTATTCTTCATCGCTTTCATAACATTTTAAACATTCCCGACAAAGTGGACATTTTGTTATTTTATCAAAACACGTCCAACACAGAGTATGCCCACACAGTGTCTTTGTTTTTGTTTCGCTGAGACAAACACAGCATTCTTGAATATTTAATACGATATTATCAAATTTATAACAATTTTCATATTTATTTGTTTTTTTAATATAATAAATTAATCCACTTTTTGTATCAAACTTTAATTCTCCTAATCGCTCCATCATCAGTTGAAATCCTTGATAATTTTCTGGCATTGCCCTATCTTCATACAATTGTAATGTATTCTTAATTATTGATAAATCTACTATTTTTCCACTTGGATTTGCTTCAGTTGGTGATGTTGTCATTACATTAATTTGAACTTGGACTTTAATTCCATCCACCTTTTCTATCGCAAATACAAAACTTCCTTTGGAAATTATGTGCTCATAAAATTCTTCCATTTGATATATTAAGATAACAACTTGTCTCTATATTGTTTTAAGATATGTTATTATCACTATATAACAAATCCAATTTTAATTTTATTCTTTTCATATTGTTCTTTTGTGATTCGTTTCACCATATATTCCGCATCATTTTTATTTGACTTATTTGCTTTTGCGTATCGCTCCTTTTCTGCTGGATCAGTAATAATTCCATAAAATTCATATAATTTCATATTTTTGGCATATTCTTCTTTTCTTTTTTGTTCTATAATTTCTTCTTTAAATTCCTGTTCTTTTAATTTTATTAATTTTTGTTCTGTTTCTATTCTATTTTCTTCTTTTCTTTTAATATCTTCTTCAATTCTTTTTTTATCTTGTATAAAATTATATTCTCGTAATTTTTGTGATTTTTGTTCTCTTTCTACATATAATTGATGATTTTTTTCTGCTTCTTTTTGTAATTGTAATTCTAAATAAATTCTTTTATCTTCTATTTTTTTTTTACATTCATCACATTCAAAATAACGAATATTATTTATTGCTTGAGTTTTACTATTTAAAATTACTCCACTTGCGTCAAATTCAAACCAAGGTTCAGGTCGTTTTTCTTCGTGTGTTTTATGAGTATGATAAATTTCAAACATATAGGTTATGTCTCCTACTAATGCTACATCAGCAATTTTTGTTCCATTAAAATCAAATCTATATTCAAGCATTGCTTTACCTTCATACTTATCTAAATTAAATGATTTTGTATATCCACATTTACATTGAGAATAAATATTTATTGATTGTTTATTATCTAATTTAGATTTTATAATATTTTTTGCTTCTTTATGTATATCACTTTCACTTGGATGATCATAATAACTACAATTATTTAATGATTTATGAGCAAAATGATGCCTATTTATATTTCCTTGTCTCAATACTACGTCTGTATTACAATCAGGACATTGATAATTATTAGTTTTTTTAGCAAAACTAGGAGATGAATATTCATTTGTTATTTTATTTATTGCTCCCATAGGAAAATGACTCATTGTGATATATTATTATCTAATTTGTCTCTATATCATTACTCTAACATTTATTAAAAATATGACACCTCTTACCTCTTATTTTTTTCTTTATACTTATTATTATTATTTATTTATATAAAGGTGAAAGGTGAGAGATGAATAGTATAAATAAAACTCATATATGA
>Ga0114966_10005342_pt1 | contig 10893 bp, 8 predicted proteins | sample M_130207_XF_Meta_FD_87029 | JGI IMG/M metagenome (GOLD analysis project Ga0114966, IMG submission 87029) | Freshwater microbial communities from Lake Montjoie, Canada to study carbon cycling - M_130207_XF_MetaG | ecosystem: Environmental > Aquatic > Freshwater > Lake | place: Lake Montjoie...
AGTCATGATTCAAAGTGGTACGAAAATTGCTCTGGGTCAAAGCGACCCACAGTTGCGTTTTCTCGGCGTACAATAAACTCCATCTCGCCAGATCACTCAAACACCGGCCCCGACCCATCGCTTTTCAACGAAGACCTCGCCCCCGTTGCGCCTGAAAACCGCACCTGGGGGACCTACAACTACCTCTCGCTGTGGGTCGCGATGTCGGTCTGCATCCCCACCTACATGCTGGCGTCCGGGCTTATCGCGGGCGGCATGAACTGGTGGCAGGCTATCGGCACAATCCTGCTGGGCAACCTGGTGGTGCTGGTGCCCATGCTGCTGAACGCCCATGCCGGCACAAAATACGGCATCCCGTTCCCGGTCTTTGTGCGTGCGTCCTTCGGTGTCCGAGGGGCGAATCTGCCGGCTGTGATGCGGGCCCTCGTGGCCTGCGGCTGGTTTGGAATCCAGACATGGATTGGCGGTCAGGCAATTGCCTCCATGTTGCAGGTAGCCTGGCCTGGTACCGGGAGCAATCCGGCCACCATTTGGGTTTGTTTTTTCGCCTTCTGGCTCCTCAATATGGCAGTCATCTGGCGTGGCATCGACACCATTCGGGTTTTGGAAGGCGTCGGCGCTCCCCTGATGCTCGGCGTTGGCCTGTTGCTGCTTTTTTGGATCACCAACAAGGCCGGAGGCTTCGGCCCCGTCCTCAGTTCCCCAGGTAAATTCCAAACGCCTGGCGAGTTCTTCCGCTTCTTCGTCCCGTCCCTCACCGGGATGGTGGGCTTCTGGTCCACAGTGGCGCTCAATATTCCCGATTTCACACGCTACGCCAAGAGCCAGAAGGCGCAGGTTATCGGCCAGGCAATCGGATTGCCTCTGGCCATGACACTCTACTCTTTTATCGGCGTCGCTGTCACGTCCGCATCGGTCGTTCTCTTCGGTGAGCCGGTCTGGGATCCTGTTGCTCTCATCGGGCGCTTCCATCAGCCAGTGGCCGCGCTCATCGCCCTGATTGCCATTCTGATCGCAACCCTAAACACCAACGTTGCGGCCAACGTCGTCTCACCCTCCAATGACTTTTCGAACCTGAATCCCCGGCTCATCTCGTTTCGCACTGGTGGCCTGATCACCGGCGTGGTCGGCGTCCTGATGATGCCCTGGAAGCTGATGAGCGACTACGGTTCCTACATAACCGGCTGGCTCGTCGGATATTCCGGTCTGCTCGGTCCCGTCGCCGGCGTCATGATTGCCGACTATTTCCTGGTCCGCCACAGTCACTTGAACTGCGATGATCTCTACCGGCGGGGCGGAGCCTACGAATACCGTAACGGTTTCAACCCCGCCGCCATCGGCAGTACTTTAGCCGGAATTGCAGTCGCCCTGATCGGGCTGGTGGTGCCGGGCCTTAGCTGGCTCTATAGCTACGCCTGGTTTGCCGGTTTTGGCGTGGCTGCCGTGGTCTACGTCATCGCGATGAAAGGCAAAACGAAATGAACGGTCTCACCGAATCCCTCCCGCCTCTCAGCGCTCACGAAGCGGCGGTCGAAGCCAGTCGCTGTCTGTTCTGCTACGACGCGCCCTGTACCCACGCCTGCCCCACTCACATCGATATCCCGCAGTTCATCAAGAAGATCTCGACTGGCAATCTAACCGGTTCCGCGCGCACTATATTCGATTCCAATCTCCTCGGTGCCACCTGCGCGCGCGTCTGCCCCGTCCAGGAACTCTGCGAAGGTGCCTGTGTGTTGGGCAGTGAGCACAAACCCATCGCCATCGGACGCCTCCAGCGACACGCCATGGACCATGCATACCAGACCGGCCAGGGGCTGGCAATCGCCGGCACGCCGACAGGCTTCCACGTCGCGGTTGTCGGAGCAGGCCCGGCAGGTCTATCTTGTGCCGGTGAATTGGCAAAACGGGGCCACGCGGTAACTATCTATGAGAAGCGCGACCTCGGCGGCGGGCTTTCCACGTATGGGATCATTGCCCTCCGCGAACCAGTCGGCGTCGCCCTGGCCGAAGTGGAAATGATCCGCAACCTCGGCGTCCGTCTGCAAACGGGTGTCGAATTCGGTTGCGACATTAGCCTCGATACTGTGATTGGCGACCATTCCGCCGTATTTCTGTCCCTCGGCCTCGGCAAGACACCCGCGCTCGGCATCCCCGGCGAGGAACATCTGGTGGACGGAATCGAGTTCATCGAACAAAGTAAAACGGCACCCGCCGGACCTCCTGTCGGCCGCGAAGTCCTCGTCATCGGGGCCGGGAACACGGCCATCGATTGCGCCACCATCGCGAAACGTTTGGGAGCCGCAAGGGTCACGATGATTTACCGTCGCACCGCCGCCGAAATGACTGCCTACGCCCACGAATATGCGTTCATTCAGAACGAAGGAGTTCAGCTCGAATTCCTGACCCAGCCTGTCGCTGTTGTCATCGAAGATGGCCGGGTCACCGGTCTCCGTTGCCGCCGCATGAGCCTCGTCCAAACCGGCCCGGGCCGTCCGACGCCGGAACCGATCCCAGGCTCCGAATTCATCATCCCGGCCGACCAAATCGTGAAGGCCATCGGGCAGGAAAAGCCCCCCGCCTTCAACGGGATTGAAACCGACCGTGGTTTCCTCCGGGTAAATGACTCCCTCGAAACCAGCGTTGCCGGAGTTTACGCAGGGGGCGACTGCATCCGGGCTCGCGGTTCCGCGTCCACCGTAATGGCTGTGCAGGACGGCAAACGGGCTGCCGCCGCCATCGACAAAGCCCTCACCGGGACCAGGAGCTAAATACATGGCCGATCTGAGCATCAACTTCGCAGGCATCAAATCGCCAAACCCGTTCTGGCTGGCCTCTGCACCTCCGGCCAACTCCGGAGCGCAGGTCCACCGCGCCTTTGAAGCGGGGTGGGGCGGCGCAGTTTGGAAGACCATCGGTGGCCCGGTTCTGAACGTTTCGAATCGCTACGGTGCCTGGCACAGCGGGTCGCAGCGCATGCTCGCCATCAATAACATCGAGCTGATCTCGGATCGCCCGCTGGAAATCAACCTCGCCGAGATCCGCGACCTAAAGCGCAACTGGCCAGACCGAGCCGTTATCGTCTCCGCCATGGTGGAATCGAAGCCCGAAGCCTGGCGCACCATCGTCCGCCAGATTGAAGACACAGGGGCTGACGGTCTGGAACTCAATTACGGCTGCCCCCACGGCATGAGCGAACGCGGCATGGGCGCGGCCGTCGGCCAGGTTCCTGAGTATTGCCAGCAGATCACCGCCTGGGTGAAGGAAGTATCAAAGCTCCCCGTGATTGTGAAACTCACGCCCAACGTGACCAATATCGTACTCCCCGCGCGTGCTGCGCTGGCCGGCGGAGCGGACGCGTTGTCGCTCATCAACACCGTGAATTCCATCATCGGCATTGACCTGGACACGCTCGAACTGACTCCCAGCGTGGGCGGTAAGGGGGGCCACGGAGGCTATGCCGGACCGGCCGTAAAGCCCATCGCGCTGAATCTGCTGGTTGCTCTTGCCACGGACCCGGAACTGGCGAAATCGGGCCTCCCCATCTCCGGTATGGGAGGTATCGCCACCTGGCGCGACGCCGCTGAATTTCTGCTGTTGGGTGCGACCAGCCTGCAGGTCTGCACCACCGTGATGCACTACGGTTTTCGTGTCGTTGAAGACCTCATCGACGGCCTTTCGAACTGGATGGACGAAAAGGGTTTCCGCACGATAGAAGACCTTCGCGGAAAGAGCGTCCATCGCATCTCTGACTTCGGCAACTTCGACCTCTCCTTCCGCGCCGTGGCCAGAATCGACCAAAACCGGTGCATCAAATGCAATCTCTGCTACGTCGCCTGCAACGACACCGCGCACCAGTGCATTGACCTGATCGACTCCACTGGAAAACCAGTCCAGCCCCACGCCTGGGACCTGGCCTCCAACGGCAAACACGAAGCCACAGGAACCCGTCCGAGGCCGGAAGTCAGAGAAGCCGACTGTGTCGGCTGCCGCCTCTGCTACAACGTCTGCCCGGTAGAGAAATGCATCGAAATGGTGGAAGTACCCTCAGGCAGGGAATCCATCACCTGGGCCCAGTTGGCTCAGGCTGAACCCGCCGTAGCCGAAGACTGGGACGCGATGAAGAAGTACCGGGACGAGCAGTGTATTCATATCCACTAGAACGCGCTTACCTTGCACCCGCAACCTTCCCAAACAGACGGCAGAAGTTGCCGCCGCCGACCTTCGTTACCTCATCCGGCGTGAATCCGCTTGCCAGCATTTCCTCCGCAACGGCAGGAAACATCCCGCGCGTCTCTCCTTTCCAGATCGCGTTGGTGTAGAGCCTGCGTACATCGGGTTCCAGGTCCGTGTCGGTGCCAATTCCGACGTTCTCGACGCCGGCTGCATCCGCCACCCTTTTGATCTGTTCCACGTACTCCTTCACCGTGTTTGTGCCGTGCCACCAAACTCCGATGACGCCGCCGGGAGCGGTGATATCGCGAACCTCTTCTTTACTCAGCAGACGGGGAGCCATTCGAGGATCTCCAGGCTTATCGCCCGGTCCAGGTACCAGACTTGTGTGGGAAAAAATCATCGGATGCGCTGATATCTTCAGCGCACTCTTTACCGCGTCGTAACTCATATGCGTCAGATCGACCACCACCCCAAGACGATTCGATGCCTTCACCACTTCGGCTCCGAACTCGGTCAGGCCACCGAGATGTGCAGCGCGGGTATAGATGTCGGCCATCGGTTTCACTCGGTCGTCTCGCTCGTGCACTGGTTGCAGAACGCGCAGCCCGCGCTTATGCGCCTCGTCAACGCGTTCGATGTGGCCCTCAAGAAACTGAGCGCCTTCGGCCGCCTGGATGATGACAGGCTGTCGCCGGGCGTGAGCGGCTTCCAGGTCGCGGAGCGTCAGCGCGCGCTTCACTTTGGTTGCCGCCAGCAGGCGGTCTTCGAAATCGAGAGCTTCATGGAAATGTATGTATTCCTGCCCGGTCGCAGAGGGTGGAACGCTGTCCACTTCCCACGTCTGTACGACGGCTGAAAATCCGGTCCGCTTCATCTCGCCGGGAAGGTCGAATTGGGGGAGTGCCGCGTTCGGCTTACCAAACGGGATTCCCACATGGCTGTGCAGATCCACCGAGATAGTGCGGGCGAGTACGCCAGCAAGGCGTGAGTCGGGCTCGGCTGCCCGAAGTGGTGCGATGAGGAGTCCGGAGGCGCTCGAGGCTGCGACGCTCAGGAATTCCCGTCTTGAGCTATTGGAACGCTGCATGGCACGCAGTGTATCAGCACTTAGCCAGCCTTACTACAATGGCCCTTAGCCTCAACATGCCACTCCTCATCCGCAACGCCGACATCGTCAACGCTGACTCCCGCACTCGCGGAGACATCTACATCGAAGACGAAACCATCACCCGCATCGGTCCCAACCTCGAAGCTCCTCCCGGCTCAGAAAGCGCCACCGAAATCATCGACGCTACCGGCAAGCTCGTCTTCCCCGGCTTCATCGACCCCCACGTCCACATCTACCTGCCCTTCATGTCCACCTTCGCGAAGGACACGCATGAAACCGCCAGCATCGCTGCGCTCCTCGGGGGCACCACTACCTTCATCGAAATGTGCTGCCCGTCGCGCCTGGACGACCCCCTCGAAAGCTACCAGCTCTGGAAGTCCAAAGCCGAAGGCAACAGCGCCTGTGACTACACCTTCCACATGTCTGTCACCAACTGGACACCCAATACGGAAGGCCAGCTTCGCGAAATCGTCGCCGACGGCATCAGTTCTTTCAAAATCTTCCTCGCCTACAAGAACTTCTTCGGTGTCGATGATGGCGAAATGTACCAGACTCTGATGCTGGCGAAGCAGCTCGGCGTCATCGTCACCGCCCACTGCGAAAACGCCGAACTCGTCGGTCGCCTCCAGCAGCGTCTGCTCGCCGAAGGCAAGACCGGGCCCGAATGGCATGAGCCCAGTCGCCCTGAATCCGTGGAAGTGGAAGGCACCACCCGCTTCGGCACCTTCCTCGAAAACACCGGAGCCCATGGCTACGTTGTCCATCTCTCCTGCGAAGGCGCGCTCAACGCTGCTATCCGAGCCAAACGCCGCGGTGTCAACCTCGCGGTAGAAGCCGTCATCCCCCACTTCCTCCTCGACAAAACTTACGCCGAACGCCCTGGCGTGGAAGGGCTGAAGTACGTCATGTCGCCGCCCCTCCGCCACAAACGCAACAATCGAGTTCTCTGGAAGGCCCTCGCGGACGGCCACATCGACACCGTCGGCACCGACCACTGCCCCTTCGACACGGAACAAAAACTCATGGGAGAGGGCGACTTCACGAAGATTCCCAACGGCATCCCCGGCCTCGAAGAACGCGTCAATCTCCTCTATACGTTCGGGGTGAAGCGTGGAGGCCTCGACATCCACCGCTTCGTAGACGCCGCCAGTACCCAAGCGGCGAAGCTCTTCGGCCTCTACCCCCGCAAGGGTGCCGTGGCCGTAGGCAGCGATGCCGACCTCGTCATCTACGACCCGGACAATATCAGTGTCCTATCAGCTGCCACGCACCACGGCAACTTCAACTACAACGGCTTTGAAGGTACTGAAATCGATGGCCGACCCTCGGTCGTCACTGTGCGCGGCAAGGTGCAGGTTCGCGATGGTGAATTCGTCGGCCAACGGGGTCGAGGCCAGTTCCTGCGTCGCGAAAGGACATACTAATGCCCCTCGACCCCCAACGCACCCTCGCCGAACTCAAAGAACTCCGCCTCCTCACCGAGGACCACAATGGAGCTCAACGTGTCGCCTGGACTGACGTCTGGATCACCACCCGAGCGTGGTTCGAAAAAAAGCTCGCTGACCTCCCTGTCGAGTACCACTTCGATGCGGCGGGTAATCGCTGGATCACGCTCCCCGGAGATTCCCCAAAAGCTCTCATCATTGGCAGCCATCTGGATTCCGTTCCCAACGGCGGCTGGCTCGATGGCTCGCTCGGTGTGATGGCGGGCCTCGAAATCCTGCGTCGTTTTGCCGAACAATACCAATCTGTTGAAGGGGGCCGACCGCCCGTCACCATCCGCCTTGTCGACTTCGCCGATGAAGAGGGCGCACGCTTCGGTCGCAGCCTCCTCGGCTCCTCCGCTGCCGCCGGAACCCACTCTCTCGACGCCGACCGCAACAAGACAGACCGCGACGGAATTCGCCTCGAAGACGCCGTCGCCCGCTGCGGCTTCCCTCTCGACCAATTTCCCGAATCTTCCGCGGAACTAAAGAACGCCGCCGCCTACCTCGAGCTCCATATCGAGCAGGGCCCTGTCCTCGAAGCTCTCGGCCTGCCTCTGGGAGTCGTCCTCGGCACCAAGGGCGTGGAGCGCCACGCCATCACCTTCCACGGTCAGGAAGCCCACTCGGGCTCCACACCGATGAACGCCCGGCGCGATGCCCTCGCCGCCGCAGCGAAACTGGCACTCGAAATCCGCACCATCGCCCGCCGCCACCCCGATGCCGTCTGCACCATGGGCTCCGTGAAAACTTTTCCTGGCATCGTCACGGCCGTTGTGGGGCGCTGTGAAACCACTCTCGACCAGCGCGACCTCGACGCCGGCATCCTCGCTCAAATGTATTCGGAAGCCCAGGAAGCCAGCCACCGCTTCGCTGCAGAAGAAGGCTGCACCGCCGAATGGTCTCGCATCTGGGGCATTGAACCCGTTCCGTTCCACCCCGACCTCATAGAACTTTGCCGCCAGGCGACCGAGGAAATCGCAGGCCAAACCCACGTGCTCCCCTCCGGCCCACTCCACGATGCTGCTGAAATTTCGCGCGCCGGAATCCCGACGGTAATGATGTTCGTCCAGTCCCTGAAAGGCATCAGCCACAACAAGATTGAGGACACGCGCGAAGACCACCTCATCCAGGCCATCCGCGCGCTCGACCGGCTGGCTGATAAGACTGTCGACAGGATTCTCTCCACCATCTAAGCCCGCAGAAACAAAAGGCCGGCACCACGGTCGATGACCCCGGTTCCGGCCTCCCGATTTTTGCCGTGTTGCCCGTCTGAACTACAGTTCGAGAAGCTTGCGGAACTCCGCCGCTGTCTTCAGCAACTCATTGGCCTGCTGTAGAATCTCTGCGGCCCCAGCCGTTACATTAGTGGCCGACGGTGGGTTTTGGCTCACCTGCTTCTCAAGCGCCTCGCCCCACTTCTTCAGCCGGTCCAGGTCCGGCATCTCTTTTTGGAGCGCCCGTTGCTCGCGGCGTTTTGCCGCATTGTCCTTCATCCCGACCGCCGCCGTGATGCGCGGTGACAACACCAATTCCTGGTTCAGGAAGTACATGACAACAGTGCGAAATGCGACTGTGGACCACACCAGATCCTGTCCGGTTGGGGGCGGAGACGGCATTTGTGCCCGTATTGGTTGAACAGCGCCCGCCAGCAGGAGAATAGTTCCGACCATCATTCGCAGGGCAATCACAGTGAGCACCGCTTTGCCGTCGCGTAGTCCGCACCTTCAAGCTTGGCGATACCATCGCTTAGTTGGTCCAGAGTTGCGTCGATTAACCTCTCGGAGGCCGTTACATTGCCCTCCGCCGCCTCGAGCAGAATCTCGATTCCCGCAATGGGATTGTCGCCAGCTTCCGGGTGTTCCTTAGTGAGTTTGCGAAAAGCTGCCAAACGCTCCGTCAACTCCGCCTGGCGGGGCTTGATCTTGCTCGCAGCCCGCTTGAATACCTCTACCTGACTCCGCATCACAGCAAGCCCCTTTCGTTCCTCGGCTAGCCAGTCATCGCGCTTCTTCATCGTGCAGGTCGCTCCGACGACGACGGCTGAATCGACATTACCGTCGAGCTTTTGCGTTTCCGCAATCAGCGCCTCACCATCCCTCGCCAGCCCGATCACCGCCTTAACAAGTGCCTGTCCGAGCAACGGCGGCTCACCGGCGGACCCCCTGCGTCAGCGCCGATAACGTCGATGCCAGACACAGCAATTTAATGCCGGTTGCCCGGCACATAAAATTGTTCATGCTTAGGGAAGCGAAAAGGTCCCGAAGGCGGGGACGTAGCCCGCCAAAATACTTTTCTCATCCTGTCCGCCCGCGCCCTCGACACGCTTGCTGATAAAACAGTAGCTTGGATTCTTCGGAGCTAAACGAACATGATCGCCATTGAAACAGAAATCAAGACCATCAATCATTTCATCGGCGGACAAGCCATTCCCGCCACTTCCGGGCGTTCCGGCGTTGTCTGGAACCCCGCCACCGGGGAAGCACAGGCCCATGTCGGCTTTGCGAATGAAGCCGACGTCAACGCCGTAGTGGCAAACGCCAAAGCTGCCTGGCCCGCCTGGCGTGACACCCCCGTCTCCAAACGTTCCGAAATTCTCTTCAAACTCCGTGAACTGGTCGACCAGAATCGTCGCCGCATCGCGGAAGCCATCAGCGCAGAACACGGCAAGACCGTGCCCGACGCTCTCGGCGAAGTGGCCCGCGGTCTCGAATGTATCGAATTCGCCTGCGGTATCCCCACCCTGCTCAAAGGTGAGTTTTCCGAACAGGTCAGCCGCGGCGTTGACGTGCTCCAGCTCCGCCAGGCTCATGGCGTCGTCGCCGGCATCACGCCCTTCAATTTCCCGGCCATGGTCCCGATGTGGATGTTCCCCAACGCCATCGCCTGCGGCAACGCCTTCATCCTGAAGCCCTCCGAAAAGGACCCCTCCGCAGGTCTCATTCTCGCCGAACTCTGCCTGAAAGCCGGCGTTCCTCCCGGCATTTTCAACGTTTTGCAGGGTGACAAAGTCGCGGTTGATGGCCTCCTGAACCACCCCGACGTCAAGGCCATCAGCTTCGTCGGCTCCACCCCGATCGCGAAGTACATCTACGAAACCGGCACCAGGAACGGCAAGCGTGTTCAGGCTCTCGGCGGCGCGAAGAACCACATGGTCGTCCTCCCCGACGCCGACATCAACATGGCTGCCGATGCCGCCGTCTCCGCAGGTTTCGGCTCCGCCGGTGAACGCTGCATGGCCATCTCCGTGCTGGTCGCCGTCGATTCCGTCGCCGACCCCCTCATCGCCGCCATCCGCGAGCGCATGGAAAAGATCAAAGTCGGCCCTGGCAGTGATCCGACGAGTGAAATGGGCCCGCTCATCTCCCGCGAGCACCGCGACAAGGTCGCCGGGTACATGGATTCCGCGAAGGAAGACGGAGCCACCGTTACCGTTGATGGCCGCGAACATCCGATTTCAAACAGCCCCGGCTTCTTCCTCGGCACTTCGCTCATCGACAACGTGAAGCCCGGTATGCGCTGCTATAACGACGAGATCTTTGGCCCGGTCCTCAACGTCGCCCGCGTTAAAACCTACGAAGAAGCGCTGAACATGATCAACAGCAACCCGTTCGCCAACGGCGTTGCCATCTTCACTCGCGATGGCGGCGTGGCCCGCCAGTTCCAGATGGAAGTCGAAGTCGGCATGGTCGGCATCAACGTCCCGATTCCTGTGCCCGTGGCGTTCCACAGCTTCGGCGGCTGGAAGGCCTCGCTCTTCGGCGACCTCCACATGTATGGCCCTGAAGGCATCAAGTTCTACACCAGAAACAAGGTCATCACCAGCCGTTGGCCCGACCCGTCCACCAGCGCCGTGAACCTCGGCTTCCCGCAAAACAGATAGCTCGTGTCCTTGCCGAGACTGCAAATATCATACTGAGAGTATGAAAAGATCTGAGGTTGAACGCGTAACCGTCACTCTGCCGAATGCCCTCGTCCGGGAGATTGATCGGCTCGAAAACAACCGCAGCAGGTTTGTCGCTGACGCTGTGCGACACGAATTGGAGCTCCGGCGTCGAGCCGAGTTGAGGCGTTCTCTCGACAATCCGCATCCCGACAGCCTGACCACTGCGGAATTGGGTTTCGACT
>Ga0114966_10005343_pt1 | contig 10890 bp, 8 predicted proteins | sample M_130207_XF_Meta_FD_87029 | JGI IMG/M metagenome (GOLD analysis project Ga0114966, IMG submission 87029) | Freshwater microbial communities from Lake Montjoie, Canada to study carbon cycling - M_130207_XF_MetaG | ecosystem: Environmental > Aquatic > Freshwater > Lake | place: Lake Montjoie...
CATAATTGGCTTTTAAAATAGCATTGCCTTCAATAGTAGCTGCAGTTTCCGGAATTTCTTCGTAACAACCAATGTCTGAAAGGCTTATGACTTGAATGGTATTTGGTAAAAGAATTTGAATTTCTTTAATTTTATTAGCATTGTTGGAGGCGAAAACGAGTTGCATAATTCCATTGAATTTTGATTCACAAATATAATAGATGCTAAAACGATAAAACATCTTTTTATAATCTTTAATTTGAAAATTTTTATTACTACTTTTGCATCGTTTTAAAAAACCAATTTTATCATGGTAAAAGATTTATTCGAAAGAATACAAAACAATAAAGGTCCTCTAGGAAAATGGGCTTCTCAAGCCGAAGGTTATTTTGTTTTTCCTAAGTTAGAAGGAGAACTTGGACCAAGAATGAAATTTCACGGAAAAGATATTTTAAACTGGAGTTTGAACGATTATTTAGGACTTGCCAATCATCCAGAAGTTCGTAAAGCCGATGCTGATGCAGCTATTCAATATGGTGCTGCCTATCCAATGGGTGCCCGAATGATGAGTGGTCATACTGCAGTTCATGAGCAATTAGAAAATGAATTGGCTGCTTTTGTAATGAAAGAATCGGCTTATTTGTTGAACTTTGGCTACCAAGGTATTATGTCTACTATTGACGCTTTGGTTACTAAAAATGATATTATAGTTTACGATGTTGATGCACATGCTTGTATTATTGATGGTGTGCGTTTGCATATGGGTAAACGTTTCACTTATCGTCATAATGATATTGAAAGTATGGAAAAAAATCTGGATCGTGCTACAAAAATGGCACTGGAAACAGGTGGCGGAATCCTATTTATTACTGAAGGTGTTTTTGGAATGCGTGGTCAACAAGGAAAGTTGAAAGAAATTGTTGCCATGAAAAAGAAGTACAATTTTCGATTGTTGGTTGACGATGCACATGGTTTTGGTACTTTAGGAAAAACAGGTGCTGGTGCAGGTGAGGAACAAGGTTGTCAAGACAGTATTGATATTTACTTTTCTACATTTGCAAAATCAATGGCAAGTATTGGTGCGTTTATAGCTGCGGACGCAGCAATTATTGATTATTTAAAATACAATCTTCGTTCACAAATGTTTGCAAAAGCATTACCCATGATTCAAACACTTGGAGCTCTAAAACGCTTAGAATTGTTAAGAAATCATCCAGAATTGAAAGACAAACTTTGGGAGAATGTAAAATCTTTGCAATCTGGTTTGAAAGCTAGAAATTTTAATATTGGCGACACCAATACCTGTGTTACTCCAGTTTATCTAGAAGGGAGTGTTCCGGAAGCCATGGTGATGGTCAACGATTTGAGAGAGAATTATGGAATTTTCTTGTCGATTGTAATTTATCCAGTAATTCCAAAAGGGATTATTTTATTGCGAATGATACCAACATCTTCTCATACTTTAGCCGATATTGATGAAACACTTACGGCTTTTGAAGCTATTCGTGAAAAATTAGTGAATGGAACGTATAAAGAAATTGCGGATAGAACAAAAGTTGATTTAGATGCATAAGTAATTTGATACATTATAAAAAAAACATCCACAATAGTGGATGTTTTTTTTATAAATAAAATTACAATGCTTTCCTATATGTTCTTCTTTTGCAATGAATAGTCGGATTGAAGTTTTTCCATAAGTTATGTATCGCATGATTTTCTTCTAATTCGGGTGTTCGAATACAATTTACGATTCCTTTTTTTGAAAATGTTTTAAAATATTCATCAAAAATGATTGCAGTAACTCCTTTGCTTTGGTATTCTGGGGCAACTCCAATTAGGTAGAAAACCACATCTTTACTTTCTTTTTTTGCTTTTAATAAATGGTAAAATCCAAAAGGGAAAAGTTTACCTTTTGCTTTTTGCAAAGCTTCTGAAAAACTTGGCATAACAATACTGAATGCAACGATATTATTATCTTTATCCATTACAAATTTTATGTATTCAGGATTGATAAAGCTAATGTATTTTTTCTTAAAATATTCTTTTTGAATATCGGTTATAGCTACAAAAGATGACAATTCGGAATAGCTTGTATTGAACAAATCAAACATTTTATCAATATAGGGAAAGATATCTTTATTTCGAGTAAAGTTTAGCGCCCGCAATTGATATCGCTTTTTAATCAATGGTACAACTTTTAAAAAAAAATCAGTGGTTACATTTGAAAAAGGAAAGATACTTTCAATATATTCTTTCTCCTTAACATACCCTAATTGTTCTAAATGGTCTTTATAATATGAATTATTATACCAAGTAATCATTGTCCCTATTTGGTCAAAGCCTTCTATTAAAACCCCCACTTTATCTAAGTTGGAGAAACCCATTGGACCTTCTACATACTCAAGTTGATTTTCTCTTCCGTATTGATATACTTTTTCCAAAAGGGCTTTAGTTACTTCAAGGTCATCAATGACATCCCACCAACCAAAACGGACTTTCTTTTTTTGTTGATCATTAACTTCATTCCAATTGATTATAGTTGCAATTCTTCCAACAATTTCATTGTTTTTGTATGCCAAGAAAAAAGTAGCATCTGCAGATTTAAAAGCGGGATTTTTGCTTTTATCAAACGATTCTAATTCTTCCTTTATTATTGGTGGTACCCAATAAGGATTATTTCTATATAACGAAAAAGGGAATTTCACATACTCTAAAAGTAACTTTTTGGTATTTGCTTCAACAATTGTAATCATTAAGGTTTTGTTTTTTCTAATTCTACTTCGTCTTTTCGTTTTTTACCTTTTTTACTTTTTTTAGATTTTTTGTCTTTACTTTTTTTCTCATCTATAGCATGAGTATCTCTCAGTAAAACATTTTCATAGTTTTGATCAAATCTCCATGAAATTCCAATGGCTCCAAAAATTAACTCTGGAGTATATTTAACATTCTTGCTGATTGAAGCGTCTAATTGAATATTCTCTCTAACTAGATAGGCCGCTCCAATTCTTAAAATATTGTCTGCATAAAAGTCACTTTTATATCCTTGCATTTCTAAGAATCCTGACCAACGCGCATTCAAACCTCGGGTTAAAGTAGCTACAAATCCCAAACTTGGATATTCGGTTGTGAATTTATCGGCAATAATATTGGTCACAAAAACCCATCTTGTGCCAATATGATTTTGAGTAATTAACATTATTTTCGGGCTAATTTTTTTATCACTTTCAAAAGTATAGGGATTATTACCTATTTGTATATTAAAACCAGCATATACACTAACTGCGGGTATCAAATCTTTAAAATTAAATTTATTACTATGATTGGCTTTCCAACTGTATAGATTGGGTTTATCTTCTTTTGAATTTTTAAAAGGGTCGAAAACTAGGTATTTAGCACCAATAGTAGTTTGTTTTAAACCTGATCTGTTTTCAGAGAAAAGAGCAGTTTGATAACAATCTTTTTGATATTGTAAATCAAGTATCATTTCAAATTGTTCAAAAAATGCTCCATATCGTAAACTCAAATCTGTTCCAAAACCTTTAGCTTCATAATTCAATAAACTATGGTTTTCACGAACAGCATAAATTCCGGCTTCGGCTTGAAACACTGTTTTACCTACCGAAAAGGCCGACATCGATTCTCCAGGTCTATTAGAATTTATAACATCGGTGTATTGAGCATATTGAGTAGCTGTAATCAATAAGAAACCTACAATAAACATCGATTTTATATGTGACATAGATATCGTTTTTTAAATTTAAAAAATGGTCTTCCAAAAGTAGTATATTTTATTATTTATTTAAGAACTTAAACCGATATTTGATTAACAGAATTTAGTATTTTTGACAAAAATTATTTTAATATGGAAACCGCATTATTTACAGGATTCATAAAAGTCTTATTCTATTTTTTTGCTTTTTATTATGTGTTTAAATTTTTAGCTCGTTTGTTTTTGCCTGTTTTAGCCAAAAAAGTAGTTGAAAAAGCATCACAACAATTTCAAGAGCAACAACAAAAAGCTACTAATCAATATAACAATACTACTAATCAAACATCTACATCCGATAAGCCTAAAGAAAAGAAAAAGGTAGGTGAGTATGTTGATTTTGAAGAAATAGAATAATTAATTGATTCAGTGTTCAGTAATTAGTGTTCAGTTTTGAACTATGAACAATAAACAATAATCCATTAACCAAATTAAATGAAGAAAATTCAGAAATTCTATCCCCATTTTTTAGCTATTTTAGGTTTTGTACTTATTTCTTTAATTTATTTTTATCCGGTTTTACAAGGCAAAAAAATATTCCAATCCGATATTGTGCAATATACCGGGATGGCAAAAGAACAAAATGATTTTAGAGCTTCAGAAAAAACAGAACCGTATTGGACGAATTCCGCTTTTGGTGGAATGCCAACCTACCAAATGGGTGCCAATTATCCGAATGATTATATTGGTAAATTAGACGATGCACTAAGGTTTTTGCCTCGCCCAGCGGATTATCTTTTTCTTTACTTTTTAGGGTTCTATGGCTTATTATTAGTTTTCAGAGTTGATCCTTTAAAAGCCTTTTTTGGCGCTTTAGCCTTTGGATTTTCTACCTATTTAATTGTAATTCTTGGTGTGGGTCATAATGCCAAAGCTCATGCTATTGCCTATATGCCGCTTGTAATTGCCGGCTTTATTTTAGTTTTTAGGAAAAAGTATTTACATGGTGGAATTCTCACTATGTTGGCTGTGGCTCTCGAGATCAATGCCAATCACTTTCAAATGACCTACTACTTATTGTTCCTTTTAGGAATTTTGGCAATTTATTTTATCTATCCAATAATTAAGAATAAAGAATTTAAAGATTTAATAAAAATTGTAGGAGTATTTATTGTAGCATTAATTTTAGCGATTGGTGTAAATGCTTCAAGTTTATTAGCAACAAAAGAGTATGCCGATTTCAGTATGCGAGGCAAAAGTGAATTAACTTTTAACGCTGATGGCTCAAAAGATGACAATACTGCTTCAATGTCAAGAGCATACATTACCGAATACAGTTATGGAATAGCAGAAAGTTTAAATATTATTGCGCCAAGACTTTTTGGAGGTTCAGGTAATGAAAACGTAGGAACCGATAGTAAGTTGTATGAATTTATAATAAATCAAGGTGCATCTCCTGATGAAGCTAAACAATTTGTAGAATCTGCACCAACCTATTGGGGAGATCAACCCATAGTTGCTGCTCCTGCCTATATTGGTGCTATTGTTTTCTTCTTAGCAATTTTGGGTTTGTATCATGATAAGCGTAAAATAAAATATGCTTTTCTTGGTGGCGCAATAATAGCATTATTGCTTTCTTGGGGTAAAAATTTCTCAGGATTGACCGATTTCTTTATTGATTTTGTTCCCATGTATGATAAGTTTAGAGCAGTTTCGTCAATACAAGTCATTTTGGAATTATGTTTTCCGGTATTGGCAATAATGGGATTACAATCTTTTATGTCTGAAAAAGAGAATCAGCAAAAATCATTACTATATACAGCTGGTACATCCATTGGATTAATAATTTTATTGTTTGTTTCTAAAAGCATGTTTGCTTTCACATCTGAAAGTGATGGTTATTACCTTGAAGCCTATGGTAAAGAAATGGGAGCCGCTTTTGTTGCCGCTTTAAAAGCTGATAGAGCAAGCTTATTTTCGGCTGATTTATTGCGTTCTGGATTTTTTATGATGGTAGCTTTTGGAGCTCTTTGGTTTTATTTAAAGGGTAAATTAGCACAGAATACGGCCATTATTATTGTTGGCGTTTTTATGGTTGGCGATTTGTTTTTTGTCGATAAAAATTATGTTAGTAACAATCCGCAACAGTTTAAAAGTGCACTAGAAGTTAATGAACCTTTTCAACTAACTACAGCCGATGAAGAAATTTTAAAAGACACAACTGTCTTTAGAGTATATGAAATGCAAGGACGTTTGCAAGGACGAACTTCCTATTTTCATAAATCGGTTGGTGGATATAGTGCTGTTAGACCAAGACGTTACAACCAATTGTTTGATTACATCATTGATAAAAAATTCTCTGATTTAGGAAGGAGTATCAATCCTGAGACCATGTCATTAACCAAGAACATTTCGATCCTTAATGCGTTAAATGTCAAATATTTATTAGTTCCCACAAAAGATAATCAAAATGTACCTATTATAAATCCTTTTATTAATGGAAACGCTTGGTTTGTTTCAGAATTAAAAGCAGTTGCAAATGCTGATGAAGCAATAAAAGCTTTGGATAAAATTGACACCAAAATGATTGCTGTATTTCAACCAGAACCTTATACAAAAGTTTTTTCTACAAGAAAATTTGTAACAGATAGCTTAGCCTTTATAAAACTTACTTTGCACAAGCCAAACCATTTACAATACATTTCTAAGAATACTAATAATGATGGCTTTGCTGTGTTTTCTGAAACTTATTACAAGAACGGTTGGAAAGCTACCATTGATGGTAAAGAAGCTACTATCGTTAATGTAGATTATGTTTTACGCGGGCTTGAAATTCCAAAAGGGGAACACCAAATTGAGTTCAAATTTGAACCACAGATTGTGAAAACAGGAGGAATGATTGCATTAATCTCCTCTATTGGAATGATACTACTAATTATTGGTGTAGTTTATTTTGAGCAAAGAAAAAAGAAAGAAGTCTAAATGTCTGAACCAAAAAAACTTTTAATCATCACGTATTATTGGCCACCAGCTGGCGGTCCAGGAGTACAACGGTGGTTAAAGTTTGTCAAGTATTTACCCGATTTCAATATTCAACCCATTGTTTATATTCCTGAAAATCCAACATATCCAATTGTTGATACTGGTTTGGAAAGCGAAGTTTCTTTACAAGCAATTATTCTGAAGAACAAAATTTTTGAACCCTATCAATTAGCGTCTTTTTTTTCTAAAAAAAACACTAAAAAAATTAGTTTTGGAATTATCCCTAATCAAAAGAAACAATCTTTTTTGGAGAAAACTTTCCTATGGATTCGGGGCAATATTTTTATTCCCGATGCTCGTTTTCTATGGGTAAAACCATCTGTAAAGTACTTAAAAAAGTATATTGACGAAAACAATATTAATACCATTATTACATCTGGACCACCGCACAGTTTACATTTAATTGGATTACAATTAAAAAAGGATAGGAATATTAAATGGCTGGCTGATTTTCGGGATCCATGGACTACTATTGGCTATCATAAAGCATTAAAGTTATCTTCATACGCAGAGAAAAAACACAAACAATTAGAGTATCAAGTTTTGAATACTGCCGATATCATTATTGTAACCAGTAAAAGCACCAAATCTGAATTTCAAGTAATAACTTCCAAACCCATTGAAGTAATTACCAATGGGTATGATGTTGAAAAAGTTGAAAAACAGTTATTAGACGAAAAATTTTCTTTAGCACATATTGGTTCGTTTTTATCCGAAAGAAATCCGATAATTTTATGGGAAACTATACAAGAATTGATAAATGAGAATCAAACGTTTAAAAACGATTTTCAATTGAAACTAATTGGTGCCATTAGCCAAGAAGTTTTGGATACACTTTCGGAGTTTCATTTGCAAGCATATGTTCAAAATTTAGGGTATGTATCCCACCAAGAAGCGTTGGAACATCAACGAAAATCACAAGTTTTGCTTTTAATTGAAATCAATTCCGAGGAAACCAAAAGTATTATTCCTGGGAAGTTATTTGAATATATGGCTTCGGAAAGGCCTATTGTAGCTATAGGTCCAAAGAATTCAGATTTTGCCGAAATAATTACGACAACAAACACAGGAGTTTTCTTTACATATAATGAAAAAGTAAAATTGAAAGCGTTACTTTTAGAGTATTACAACTTATTTATAAATCAAAATTTGAAAGTAAACCCGATAGGATTGCAACAGTATTCGAGAAAGAATTTGACAGAACAATTGGTGAAAATTATAAACTAAATGGGAATAGTAATAAATCAATCCATAAAAAATACCATTATAACCTATATAGGTTTTGGGATTGGAGCTGCCAATGCACTTTTTATGTATCCCCATTTTTTAGGAGAAACTTTTTATGGTTTAACGGGTTATATTCTTTCCTCTGCCAATATTATTTTTCCACTGATGGCTTTTGGTGTTCACAATACTTTAGTTAAGTTTTTTTCACAGTACAAAACCGAAAAAGAAAAAGGGGAGTTTCTAACTTTTGTGATGATATTACCTGTATTAGTGCTAATTCCTATTGGCATTATTGGTGCTTTTTTTTATAATGATATTGCTTCTTTTTTTTCAAGAAAAAACCCAATAATTTTCGACTATGTATGGCAAATTCCAGTTATTGGACTTTGTATGGGCTATTTCGAAATTTTTTATGCTTGGGTAAAAGTGCACATGCAATCAGTATTTGGTAGTTTTATAAAAGAAATTTTACTTCGAGTATTTATTACTATATTTCTATTTGCTGTTTATTATAATTGTATTTCAACTGAAACTTTTGTAGATATATTAATGGCGATTTATTTAGTAACGACTTTAGTAATGTTATTTTATGCGAATAAAGTGCAGCCTATTCAATTCTCGTTTAAATTGCCCGATAATTTCAAAGCGGTAGTAACATACTCTGTTTTTATTATTTTATCGGGTAGTATTGCCAATATGCTACTTGATATTGATAAAAACATGATTGGTCAATACATTAGAATTGAAAATATTGCCTATTATTCGGTTGCGATTTTTATAGCTACAGTTATCTCAGTGCCAAGTAGAGCAATGCATCAAATTACCTATCCTATCACAGCAAAACTAATGACCGAAGGGAAATATGAAGAATTAAACGATTTGTACAAAAAAACATCAATTTCATTGCAAGTCATAGGAGGATTGGTATTTATTGGAATATTGGTCAATATTAATCAATTGTATTTGATGTTGCCTATCAACTATAGAGGTGGTGTTTTTGTGGTTTTTGTAATAGGACTTTCCAAATACTTTGATTTGATTTTAGGTAACAATAATGCCATTATTTTCAATTCTAAATATTACAAAGCGGTTTTGTTTTTAGGGCTATTGTTGGCTTTTTTAGCGGTTACATTAAATATGATATTTATACCTCTTTATGGGATTAATGGTGCTGCAATTGCCACTTTAATTTCTATAACTTTTTATAGTATCGCAAAATTATTGTTTGTGGTAGTCAAAATGAAATTATATCCTTTTACTACTCAAACTTTGTTTTCTTTTGGTATTTCTTTGGTTTGTTTTTTTACATTTTACTATTGGGACTTTACTTTTCATCCTATTGTAAATATTCTTTTAAAATCGGTTTTTATAAGTGTTGTTTATATGATTTTACACTTTAAATTAAAGATATCAGTAGATGTTAATACTGTAATTATAAGAACTTTTAAACGCATTGGTATTGTTATAAAATAAAAAATCCTAATCCGCTTCCCAGCTTCATAGGATTTTCAAAAAAACTTAACCAACCATTCAATCTTTATTTATTTTCAACTTTATCTTCAATTTTAGCTTTTGTTCCATCAGCTTTGTAATAGTAATAGTCATTGTTGTTGTATGAAACGGTGGCGTTGTTATCATAATGACAATCGTTATTATTTTGATATTGATTATTGTAAACATATCCGTAGTTTCTATGTCCTTTTACACTTCCAATCATGTCAACAATATCGCCTCTACGGTTGTAAACAATCTTTAAACCACCAATTTGTGATATTGCAAAACGGTTGTATCTCATATAAACAGATCCAATTCTATTTACCCTATCTCTGCTGTCATAATTAATAAAAGTATTACCAATTCTTCGAACTCTACCAAAGCTATCATGCTCAATTAAAGTGCCATAATTTACTGGTCTTCCTCTTTCAACAGCAGTAGTTCGTCTTCCAGCTGTTTTAAAATAATAATCCCCTTGACTGTCGTCTGGTCTTGTATTAAAATCGAATTCTCCATTTGGGAAAACAAAAAACTCAATGCCTCTTTCTGTGAATGAGATCGACTCGTCAAAGCTAAATCTTGTTCTTATTTCTTCATCAGTAAAATTTAATTCTGATGCTTTTGCTACAGTTCCAAAAAGAAAAATGCTAGCTACTAAAAAGGTAATTTTTTTCATGATATTTAGAATTAATTTTTTTACTTACTCTTTCGATTTTCAGTTTCTTCGAACAGAAAATGTTTCTGTTACTTGTAACATTTCAATTGACATGCCAAAGCAAGAAAAACAATTCTTAAGGTTTGCTTAATTAGTTTTAACTCTTTTTATATCAATGCTTTATAATTATTAACGGAATGAAAAATCATTCTTAATTTTAGTTTTCATGATGGCTTTTTTATTATATTTGCTGACGATATCTGAATAATTATAAATTTCTATTATAAATTTCTCAATGAAAAACCTACTATTTTCAATATTTGTTTTACTAACCATTTCTAATGGATTTAGTCAAGTTTATATTCCTGCTTATGGAAATGTTGTGAATCAATGTTTTCAAGCTAATATTACTTCGAAACTTACCTATTTTGAATCACTTGGTGTTAAAAGACGAGGTACAACCTCTTTACAAAATACCTTGAATTGGTTGAAAACAGAATATTTGAGTTATGGTTATACAGCTTCACAATTGTATGAAGATAGTTTTGTGAATGGTGCTTTCACATGTAAAAATTTAGTAGTTACAAAAATCGGTACGGTTCATCCGAATACTTTTGTGATTGTTTGTGGACATTATGATTCTATAGTTGGAACAGGAACAAATGATAATGGGAGTGGTGTTGTTTCTATTTTAGAAGTTGCAAGGCTTTTAAGAAATGTACCTACAGAATATTCCATAAGGTTTATAAATTTTTCGGGTGAAGAAGATGGTTTAGTAGGTAGCCAA
>Ga0114966_10005344_pt1 | contig 10886 bp, 8 predicted proteins | sample M_130207_XF_Meta_FD_87029 | JGI IMG/M metagenome (GOLD analysis project Ga0114966, IMG submission 87029) | Freshwater microbial communities from Lake Montjoie, Canada to study carbon cycling - M_130207_XF_MetaG | ecosystem: Environmental > Aquatic > Freshwater > Lake | place: Lake Montjoie...
ACAGGGTTTCAGGGGGCTCAAGGTGCGACTGGATCTCAGGGTTCTACGGGGTTTCAGGGGGCTCAAGGAACGCAAGGCGCGACTGGGTTTCAAGGGTCTCAAGGAACGCAAGGCGCGACAGGAGCTCAGGGTGCGACAGGAGCTCAGGGTGCGACAGGGTTTCAAGGGACTCAAGGAACGCAAGGCGCGACAGGGTTTCAAGGGACTCAAGGAACGCAAGGCGCGACAGGGTTTCAGGGGGCTCAAGGAGCGACTGGGACTCGGGGCGCGACAGGGTTTCAAGGGTCTCAAGGGACTCAAGGAACGCAAGGCGCGACAGGGTTTCAGGGTGCGACTGGTGCTCAAGGTGCTATCGGAACCTCTTATTTAACTTTAAATAATACTACATTATATCCTGCAAATACACAACAGGATTTACAACTAGGATTATCAGGTCCGACTGCGTCTTATAAATTAGAAGTATATGACTCGACTGCTACAAGTATAAATACTAGTATAACTCCTACATTGTATAATCCATATAGTAGTAGCGTAACAGGAACAGGTTATAATTACTATAACTACTCAACTCCTGGAACATATTCATTTTTTTATACAGGACCAACACAGACGGTGTATTATCTTCTAGTTGGTGGTGGAGGATTTGGATCGTCCGGGACAACTGTAAGTGGTGGCGGGGGTGGCGCCGGAGGTTCATATGTAAATTCCAGTTTCCTAATAACTAATGGAACATTAGTTGCCATTACGGTTGGTGGTTCATCAACTGATTCATCTATCACCTATATTCGTCTAGATGGTCAAACCGAGTCATTAATAGCAATTGCCGGAGCAGATGGCTCTAATACGATTGGAGGTGTTGGAGGTAATGGAGGTGATGGAGGTGATGGAGGTACTACTAGTCAAACTAATACCTCTGGTTCCGATACAAAATTAATAACATTTTTAGGAGATAACTTACCAAATACTATGCGTATAAGTGGGGGCGGGGGTGGGGGCGGGGGCGGGGGCGTTGGTATAATGCAAAATGGTGCCACAGGGGGTGGTGGTGGTGGTGGTGGTGGTGGTGTCGGTGTAAATTCTCTCACTACAACAGGAAATTATCCAACAAGTACTAATTTAGGCGGAATTGGTATTAATGGTGTAAATGGTGGCGTCGGTAATATTGAACAAAAGAGCCTAAGTACTTTTCATCAGGATGGTATGAGGACTTGGACTACTACTACTACATGGTATGCTCCGAATGGTGGAGATGGTGGACAAGGATTTCAATTTTCCACTGGTGGTGTGGGGGGTGGAGGCGGAGGCGGAGGATACGGAACGCCATACACCACCCCTAGTGGTATGTTTGTTGGTGGCGGTGTTGGAGCGTGTGGTTTGGGTGGAAATGGCGCAGTCATGTTGTATTTTTTATCTCCTGCCAGAACTCAAACCATGTATGTAAATGGTAGTGCAACAATAAGAAATATTTGTTCAGCAGCATCATTTTATACTACATCAGATTATCGAATAAAACAAAATGTAGAATCTCTAGATTATTCTTTATCAAATATACATGAATTACGACCTGTTATGTATAAAAATGTAATAACAGCCAATCAAGAAATTGGATTTATTGCTCACGAATTACAAAAAATATATCCATTCTTGGTGACAGGTGAAAAAGATGGGGCTCAAAATCAAACGGTTAATTACACAGGAATAATCGGTGTTTTAGTGAAAGCAGTTCAAGAATTGTCCATTAAAGTTACGCATTTAGAATCGAATAAATGAAAATAATATATATTAAAAAGGAACTTAAAGAGGCTTCTGGGTCCCGCAAACTGAAAAGTAAAGTGTCTGAACTTCTGAACTGTACATACTTAAAGGGGATTTCTGGTTTCTCATTTTGGACAAAAAACCATTTAAAAACAGGGTCTGACCATAATGCTCTAAAATTTATTTTAAGGTGAAAAAAGTGTGACGATACTTTTTTCGATTTTCTCACTGTTCTTTATGGATAGTGAAAAGTCGCCAGAAAAATGGGAATGTGTCGAAGGAGGTGACAATTGAGAAGACAATGATTGTTTAGGGTTGGGATATAATACTTTATTAGTTGGATGAAATAATAAAGTATTCGCATATATTAGTCAATAATATTATGGATTTTAGTGAAGAAGCAGAAGCTGAAGAAGCATCGGCGGCGACCATACCCGAAAATACAGCAATTTTCACAGTAGGTTCGCATGGAAATGTATTAGTAACCCAAACAAAACAAGCGAAAACCCCTCTGGAGTACAACATTATCCCTATAAATTTTACTAAACTATTGCCATCAAATAAACAAGAAGTCAACTGCGAGTTATTTTATATGGGTATGGTTCCACAAGGATACGCGGCAACTCACACACCTCATACAATAAATTTATTTAGAACAGTTGCCGATAATTATATTATACCAATTCTAAATTCGACTGATGATAGAGATACTAAAATAGGCAACATACGACAAATATTACCAACTTTTTTAATAGAATATACGAAACTAATAATACCGCATATTAAAATATTATTACAGACGGCGACCGATAAATTAGGTGTTACATCAACAGAATTATTAATAGATACTAACACAAAAGTAAATTCTAAGAAACTCAAAGTAGACCGATTAACATCTTCAGAGGTGCCTGATGTTATGAACGATATTACTACTTTGTCCGAAGAAGTCCAAGATCTTGTAAATCTTTTATGTGCGCTTTTATTTAATCCGGCCTCGGTAGTATGGTGTGCTTTTATAGATAAAGACAATCCGCGTATTTATAAAAAATTATTTAACAGTATGCGATACTTACTTGAAGAAACTCCAAAAGAATATTCATGGGATATAATATGTCAACTACTTGGTGAAGAATTTGGCTTGTTCGGTAATCCTGCTAAAACACAACAATTTTTACCAAAATTACCACAAGAATTACTACAAAAATTAGAGATAACTAATGTAGATTTAATAAGAACTGTATTTCTGCGTCCAGAAATTACTAAAGTGGTTATGATTGATGGTAGTTGCGCGATTGTGTTGAACGCAAATAAACCTAATAATCATGTAACAGACAAATCAGTTATTCATAAAATTCAAGCTGATACAGATCGTTTATTAGGGGTAAATAAAATAACTATAAGTCCGGACCTGGCTCAAAATGTGGCTACACAAGTAAACGCATTAGTTGTCAGCGACATTGTATTGTTAGAATTATTAAATGCTAGTTTTATAGAACACGGAAATTTAGCGTCTTTAAGCGAAAGTGTTTTAAATGCTCGACCTGGAATGTCTAAACCATTTCAATCATTTATTGTCAATAAAAATATAGAACTTATGACAGCTAATAAAAATGGTTTATTATATCATGATCAACTTGATCGTTTTTTAAGGGAAATTTTTAGGCAAAAAGGGATGATAAGACAAAAAAGTTTACCTATTCTACCATCAAAGGCTCATGACAGTTTACCTATTCTACCATCAAAGGCTCATGAACTAAATGTGAGTTTGAGAAGGGGAGCCTCAGTTCAAGGTCTGCCTAGAGATTTAAGAGTTATAGATGACGCTCAGCTTATGATGGCGAAAGAAAAATTAAAAAAACGACAGGTTGAGGGCGGTTCGCGGCGCAAAAATGCTTCGAAAAAATCGATGAAACGGAAGAAGAATCGCTCTAAGCAAAGTACTAAGCAAAGTATTAGACGAAGGCTTAAAAGAAGGCGTATTACCAGGAAGCGCGTTTAAAGGGAGAAGTCTTTAAGTTCAAAAATAATATATATTAAAAGGAACTTAAAGAAACCTTAAAGAAATAAAAGAATTTTTAGTGTCTTAAAAATCCCTTTAAATTTAAAAAAATTGAAATACTTAAAAATACTAGTAATTATAGTATATTTACAAACTTAAACAACTTTTAAAAATGGCAACTAACGCAACTAATAACTCAAACCCTGTTGTAAAAACAGGCGAACGTAAAAAATTACAAGGTACGCATCATAAATATATTGTAAATTTATGTAATTCAGGTAAATATGTGTGCAACTACTGCGAGAAGACTTCCAAGAATCAATCGACCATTTCAGAGCATATCAGCCGCCTTCACGCAACAGAAGCAGGACGCATGGCGATGCCATTCGAGTGCGCTATTTGTGAAAAGAGATTCAATAGCGCTTCTATTCGAGACCAGCACATTCAGAACAATCATTTCAATATCAGAGACAGCTGTGTGTCACCAGGGTGTAAATACACTGGAAAGTCTGCCTCTGCTTTATGCTCTCATTATGCTAGAAAGCATATGGATACAGACAGCTTGATTACTATGATTGACGGCAATATTGCCGAGTGTAATCACTGTAACAAGCAGTTGAATAAATCTTCTATAATATACCACTTGGCCAGGTGCCATCCAGCGTCTCCTTATTGTAAGTCTATACAAGATTCGATGCGGGCCATCGCAAACCTAGGTCTAGAGGAAGAGGAAGAGATTTTTCGGTTCGAGCCATTATTAGACCTTTCGAATGCTAAACCGGCTGACAAAATATGCTCGCCTTTTAGTTCAGAAAAGGGTGAAAAAAAAGCACTTGTTCAAGCGGAACCGGTTTTCAAAAAGGCAAGAAAAGAGCGAACTGTGAGAAAACCAAGAAGGAGAATTCTGGTAATACTTGAGGAAATCGATTCCAGTTCAAGTGAAGAGGAGGAAATGTCAAGCGAAGAAAGTGAAACAGAAGAAAAAACAAAAGAAACTCCTGTCCAGAGGAAGGCGAGAATAGCGGAAGCAACAAAGCGAATGCGAGAGAAAATGGCGACGCCAAGAGGTTCAGGTTCTACTAAGAAAGCGGTCGCTATAAAGGAGACTGTTTTATGTAAAGAAGTAGTTTGTGAACTAATTTCCTTAAAGGAAGGAAATGCTTCCTTTGGAATTCGAAATAAAAATGAATTTATTGAAGTAAGAAATATTTCAATAGATGCGAGTGGTAAATTATGCTACCCAAATAGCAGCAATGAATTAAAAAGCGTCTCGTCATTGATAAAAGAGGTAAAAGGATTACAGACTGCGAGATGGTTAAACCATTTATATTTTAAGAATGGTTGCGGAGAAGAATATAGCTTTAAAAAATTTGTTTCTCAAAAGTATAATTTAAAATTCACATAATAAGTCGGTGTCTAAGGTAAGGATTTAAGAAAGGCGTTTAAGAAATGCGATTTAGGTAAGCAATTATGCTGTAACACTGTAACACTGTAACACTGTAACACTGTAACACTGTAACACTGTAACACTGTAACATTTGTTTGTAGGAAAAAGATGGTATAATTATACCATCTTTTTTCTTCTAAATTGCGCTCTTATTATTTAAATAAGTTGTGTAAGTGTATTGTTTTCCACTAATTTAGCATATATACTCGAATGAACAAATAATTTCTCCGATTTTTTGAAATCCGCGTCAACTGCTACATTTTTTTTACCGGTCTTTAAACTGTTACATGCGCTACGATGCCGTTCCATATTCCAGATTTCTATAAAATCATCGGGAGCTACAATTTCACTTACCATTACAAAATTGGTTTTACTCCAATTCCGAATCGTTTCCCAGAATAAAGGTGTATCGAATGTGTCGTAATGTTTTATATCTCTGCGATATTTAATAGGAAATTTAATATATGCGTAAGGCGGGTCGCAATATATGAATTTGTTTATCGGAGTTAACTCAAGATAACTTTTATTTGTAAAAGTCACATTTTGAATTAATGGCGCGGTATGTTTAAGACTGCGAACCATTTCTTCACAGAAATCTTCTTTTTTAGCATTAATATATTTATGCGCATATGCGCCAAAAAACCGGCCGCCAAAACTCATTCCAAATCCTACAAATGATTTATGAGCGCTCGGTGATGGGGATGCTTTTGCTTGAAAATATTCCTCCTCCGATATGCTGACTGGATAAACAAATGTTCCGGATTTTACTTCTTTCCACATTTGTATTAAATCTGGATGATAATCGTTTGCTTCAATATTATCAAATGTATCGGTTATATTTTTTAATACACCACATGACCCGCAAAATGGTTCTAGATAGCCATTTAAATTTTTAAACTCTTTGATTTGTGATATTTTATTCCATAAATCTTTAAAAACTGGTCCTAAATGTTTTCCTAGACGCTGTTTGCCACCCAAGTATTTCATAATATAGGCTAACATATAAACAAAAACTTGTAAACATATTATGATAATTAGAGGCGATTGTTTCTTTAAGTTCAAAAATAATATATATTAAAAGGGAACTTAAAGAGAATTCTGAACTTCTGAACTGTACATACTTAAAGGGGATTTTTGGTTTCTCATTTTGGACAAAAATAAATGTCCAAAATCGAAAACCCAATTATAGATTTGGAAAATGACCATTTAAAAACAGGGTCTGACCATAATGCTCTGAAATTTTATTTTCAGTGAAAAAAAGTGTGAGCATATATTTTACAGATTTTGCGTCAAAATCTTCAGGAGATTTTCTCACTGTTCTTTATGGATAGTGAAAAGTCGCCGAAAATCTCTGAAAATTTTGAATGTAAAAAATGTTACTATATTACATGTAAATTCAGTGATTATAAAAAACATTTGACAACTGATAAACACAAAAAACGCCAAATGGATAGTGAAAAGTCGCCGGAAAAATGGGAATGTGTCTGTAAAAATATCTATAAATACGAAAGTGGTTATTATAAACATAAAAAGAAATGTATTGAAATTTTGGTTAATGATAAAAAGGATGTCTCGGAGAAGGAATTAATCATATCGTTACTTAAAGATAATAAAGCATTACAAGAGTTGGTGGTTGAACAGAGTAAAAACATAATGGAAATTTGTAAAAATGGCGCTAATCCTACGACCAATTTGAATAATACAAATACTAATACTAATTCCAATAACAATATTGGTAACAAGACCTTCAATTTACAATTCTTTTTGAATGAGGAGTGTAAGAATGCGCTGAATATTAGTGAATTTGTTAGTTCTATTAAGATGGACTTGGGGGATTTAGAGAAAACTGGGTTACTAGGTTATGCGGAGGGTATTTCCAATATTATAAACAAGAATCTGAGTGAACTAGACCAAACAATGAGACCAATACACTGTAGCGATGTAAAACGCGAGGTGTTTTATGTGAAGCACGATGACCAATGGACAAAGGAGAATGAATCGAAACCGGTTCTAACAAAGGCGATTAAACAGATTGCGCATGATAATATCAGGCAAATAAGTCAGTGGCAAAAGAAGTATCCGGATTGCTGTGATCCGGATTCGACAAAGAATGATGTATATTTGAACATTGTTAGTAACGCGATGTCAGGCGGAACTAGCGAAGAACAACTAAATAATTATGAGAAAATCATCTCGAATGTGGCGAAGGAGGTTGTAATTGAGAAGGGGGTTGTTCTTTAAGTTCAAAATTAATATATATTAAAAGGAACTTAAAGAGAATTCTGAACTTCTGAACTGTACATACTTAAAGGGGATTTTTGGTTTCTCATTTTGGACAAAAATAAATGTCCAAAATCGAAAACCCAATTATAGATTTGGAAAAAGACCATTTAAAAACAGGGTCTGACCATAATGCTCTAAAATTTATTTTTAGGTGAAAAAAAGTGCGAGCATACTTTTTCAGATTTTTCGCGTTGGCACCTTTAGGCGATTTTCTTTGATACCTATATGGAACAAAAAGGTGACGCGAAAGTTGCGAAAGAATATCAACTAAATTATCATTGTAGTATTTGTGACTATAATACATGTAGAAAAAGTAGTTATGACAAACATTTATTGACAGCAAAGCACAAAATTCAATGTCCAGGTGACGCAAAAGTTGCGCAAAAATGCGATACTGATGATCCGAATTTTGTTTGTAAAAAATGCGATAAACAATATACCTCCAGAAATGGTTTATGGAAACATGGTAAGGGTTGTAATGAGGTATCTGAAAAAGAACTAATCATGATGCTGTTGAAGCAGAATAGCGAACTGATAATGAAAATGGGAACTAACAATACAACAAACAATATGACTAATAATACAGCAACCAATATGACAAACAATAACAAGACCTTCAATTTACAATTCTTTTTAAATGAGGAGTGTAAGAATGCGCTGAATATTAATGAATTTGTTAGTTCTATTAAGATGGACTTGGGGGATTTAGAGAAAACCGGGTTGCTAGGTTATGTGGAGGGTATCTCCAACATCATAAACAAGAATCTGAATGAACTAGACCAAACAATGAGACCAATACACTGTAGCGATGCGAAACGCGAGGTATTTTATGTGAAACACGATGACCAATGGACAAAAGAGAATGAATCGAAACCGGTTCTAACAAGGGTGATTAAACAGGTAGCGCATGATAATATCAGGCAAATAAGTCAGTGGCAAAAGAAGTATCCGGATTGCCGTGATCCGGATTCGACAAAGAATGATATATATTTGAACATTGTTAGTAACGCGATGTCAGGCGGCACGACTGAAGAACAGCTGAAGAATTACGAGAAAATCATCTCGAATGTGGCGAAGGAGGTGACAATTGAAAAGGCGGTTGTTCTTTAAGTAGGTTTCAATATTATTTAATTTTGGATTTAAAGAAATTAAATAATTGGAGGTTTATTGGGTAGCAACTTGGCTCCAGCGATGCTCTGCGCAGTTTTTTGTTAGTTAGTCTTTAAATAATAGTAGAAAGGATATAAATATAAAACTATATATTTAAATATGTATAAATCAGTAACGATACAAATACCCTGCGATGAAAATTTACCCGAAAGGTTTTTTGAATTGTCTCCTGAAAAGGTTTTATTAGCAATCAATGTTGGTTGCAAATGTATTTCAGATGCAGAGCAATCAATGCTAGAATTAACTGAAGAGATGATTTATAATAAAGTAAAAGAAGAAACTGCTGAAGGAATAAAAAAGCTAGAAATGAATTTGTTAGTTGAAAAAGAAATAGCAAGAAAAATGGATGAAAGAACAGCTAACAAATACGAAGAACAATTGCATAAAATGGATTTTCAAATAGATCGATATAAAAAACAACTAGATACACAAACATGTCAATTAAAGACTTATGAGTTAGAAAATAAGGATGCAATGAATGAAGCTATCAAAAAGGAAAAGGAAAAATATGATTTGTTGATAAATGCGAAAGAAAAAAGAATAGATAAACTAGAAGAAATTAATGATCAAATTAAAGATGCATTGATTAAGCTAACATATCAAAGCGCGGCACATAAAGGTTCAGCAGGAGAAAATGGTTTCAGAGTATATGCAGATGAAACATTTATGGATTTCAAAGGATATGATTTAATTGATAAACATGCTCAAGGCGGTTCAGGAGATTTTCATATGAGATTTGAAGAGTTTGATTTGTTAGTTGATGCAAAAAAATACGAAAAAAGTGTTCCTATAACACAAAGAGAAAAAATAAGAGATGATTTAATTAAAAATGAACACTTAACATTTGGTTGGCTGGTTTCATTAAATACCCCAATCGATAAGTTTGACAAATCACCAGTAATGTATGAGTGGATAAATACAAAACAATGTATCGTATATATAAATAATTTGTCACAAAATGAAGATCCAAGAAAGCTATTGAGAATAGTATGGTACACTTGTAAAGAATTATATAAATTGGTAGAAAAGGGATCTACAGAAGACAATGAACTAACAAATTTAAAAGAAAAACAGATAGGTTTTATGACCAAGGTGAAAAATATTAGAAAAACTATGCGTGAAATAAATACAACATTAAATACTACAAAAAATCTGTTACAGGTAGTAGATGATCAATTAAAAGAAATACTAGAAGAAGAAACAGATCAAATAGTTGCATCAAATTATTCAGTGTTTGATTCTTGGTGGGATTTAAATGTTGAACAAACAAATGAAGATGTTAAAATAGTATCAACTGATTTATGGATTAAATTTAAACATGATAATAAATCATTATTAAATGAATTAGAAATAACACCAGACAAATTTAAACAATATATAAAAACAAAAGTTTCGATGTCAAATATTATTTTGAAAAATAAGAATGCTCATAGTGCATTTGAAATAAAAGGAATAAAATGGATTTCAATTAATATAAAATTAGAGACTGAAGATATGGATATTTTGTTAGTTAATACAGAATTAAAGCTAGAAAAGAAGAAGGTAATCTCAAAACCAAAAAATGTAGTGGTATCTTTTACTGAAGAAATAGATAAGAAAATACTAGAAGACTATAATAATACAAAAAATGATATAACAAAGATCGCAAATATTAATAAAGTGGAAATATATCAAGTTGTATCTTTGTTAGTTAAATACAAGATTATATCTAAAAGGAATGAAGCAAGAGGTTATGATAAATATAAAGAGACAGATGAATACAAGAACAAGGCAACTAGTAAATAATATTATTATAATTTGAAATATTTTAGATCATAATAAGAGACAATTTTGCGGCTGAAAAGTGCCGACTTTTGCTCGATATGTATGCAATGACATGGTCACAAATAAAATAGAAGTGTTGAAATATTTGTGACCATTGATGGTGTCAAAAGAGAATCTTCGATATCAATTATATACTGAGACCATGAGTGATTACTTTGGATATGGATGCTTCAGATTGAGACCATAGATGGTCACAAACTTGTAGCACCGCACAGCTGGGGCATATGAGACCATGGATACATACACCAGGAACGAGTGTCAAAGATCGAGACCATGGATGCTCACAATCAGAATTTCTGTAAAATATATTATCTGCGGCTATAATGTGTTGGCCACTAGAATATCATGTTTAGGAAACAAATTTAGCTAAAGCCGAGGTTTTAGCGTTTCCTAAACATGATATTCTAG
>Ga0114966_10005345_pt1 | contig 10885 bp, 9 predicted proteins | sample M_130207_XF_Meta_FD_87029 | JGI IMG/M metagenome (GOLD analysis project Ga0114966, IMG submission 87029) | Freshwater microbial communities from Lake Montjoie, Canada to study carbon cycling - M_130207_XF_MetaG | ecosystem: Environmental > Aquatic > Freshwater > Lake | place: Lake Montjoie...
CAATCATGAGGAGACCCGACATGGCTCGGTTATGTGAAGGAAAAATTGCAATCGTGACCGGAGCCGGTCGTGGAATCGGTCGTGAGCACGCACTCAGCCTGGCGTCGCAAGGTGCCAAGGTCGTCGTGAACGACCTTGGTGGAAATATTGATGGAAGTGGTGGCGACTTAAGCCCCGCCGAACAAGTTGTGCAAGAAATTAAAGGTATGGGCGGTGAAGCGATCGCTAACGGCGACAGCGTGAGCGATTGGGCGGGAGCAGAGCGCATCATTAATACTGCGATCGAAACTTTTGGTGACCTCAACATCGTTGTGAACAACGCTGGCATTTTGCGCGACCGGATGTTGTTCTCGATGTCCGAAGCCGAGTGGGATGCGGTCATCAATGTGCACCTCAAAGGAACTTTCGCTCCGAGCCGTTTTGCTTGCGTGTACTGGCGCGAGCAGTCAAAGGCTGGCAAGCCAGTGTCAGGTCGCATCATCAACACCACATCGGTGTCGGGTATCTACGGCAACCCCGGTCAGACCAACTACGGCGCAGCCAAGGCGGGCATTGCTTCGTTCACCAATATCGCCGCACTTGAAATGGCGCGATACGGAGTGACAGTAAATGCAGTTGCGCCAGTTGCTCTCACCCGTATGACCGAAGGCCTCGGACCTGCTCCAGAATCAGATGAAGATCGCGAAAAGCGTTCACCGCGTTGGATCGCCCCGATTGTTACTTGGTTGGCATCAGATGAAGCCGCCGAAGTGACTGGTCGAATCTTTGAGGCAAGCGGTGATGTGCTTGCTGTTTCTGAAGGTTGGGTACGTGGACCGAAGCATGCACCAGTTGACGATCCGACCGTTCTTGGTCCCATTGTTGCTGAGCTGTTGTCGAAGGCTCGTAAGAATTCAGGTATGGACGGCACCCCTGGTGGCTGGCCGCAACCCCGCTCGAAATGACATTTCAGTTATTAACCCATCAGCTATTCATATTTAGAAATCACTAACAAGGAGAATTGTTATGCCTTTGAATCCAGCAGCAGTTGGCGCCGTCGGCGATGTTCGCACCATGTCGTGGAACTCAAAAGATGCGTTGTTGTACGCGGTCGGAATTGGCGCAGGTCAAAATGATCTGCCCTTCACAACCGAAAACACGAAAGAAGTTCAGCAAGTCGTTTTCCCAACATTCGCAGTTGTCGCCGGTTCGGGAACAACTTCACCAGGTAAGAGCGCGATGGCCGAGATCGGTACTTTTAACTGGGCAATGTTGGTTCACGGTTCACAAGCAATCACCTTGCATCGTCCGATTCCGGTTGAGGCCGAAGCAACTGTGCAAGACAAAGTTGTTGCGATGTACGACAAAGGCAAGGCTGCCGTTGTTGTCACTGAAGCAGAAACAAAATTGAAGACTGGCGAATTGTTGTGGACGACGCGTTCTTCGGTATTCATTCGTGGTGAAGGTGGATGGGATGGCGAGCGTGGACCTTCGGGACCACAGAATGAACCGCCGGCTAAGGCTCCTGATCACGAAGTGACTTTGCAGACCTCACCTGACCAGGCGTTTGTCTATCGCTTGTCCGGCGACCGCAACCCGCTGCACACCGATCCGTCATTTGCGGCTATCGGTGGATTCGATCGACCGATCTTGCACGGTTTGTGCTCGTATGGTTTTACTGGCCGTGCATTGTTGGGCGCTTTGTGCAACAACGATGTCACCAAGTTCAAGCACATCGAAGGACGTTTCTCGTCACCAGTAATGCCTGGCGATGCCCTCACCGTTCGGATGTGGAATATCGGCGCGGGTGAAACAGTGTTCACGACTTCGGTCGGCGATCGTGTTGTCATCGACCAAGGACTTGTTCGTCACGCCTAAAATTAAAAGAGACGTAGTTCTTCGGGGCGTCGGCCCCGAAGATCTTCGTAATCAACTTCAGCCCAACCGATGCCACGTTGTTCGGCCATTTTCTTTGCTTGCGGTTTAATGACCTGCGCGACAAAAATTCCACGCAACCCCTTGAGGTTGCTATCGGGTTGAAGCAGTTCGAGATAACGAGCGAGTTGTTCAACGCCATCGATTTCTCCGCGTCGCTTAATCTCGACCGCAACGTAATTGCCATCGCCGTCGACGCACATCAAGTCGACAGGACCGATCGGTGTGGGCCATTCGCGGCGGATCAAAGTGAGCCCAGATTCGATTGTGTCGGGGAGAGCGGCGAGTAGTTCCTGTAAGTGTGCTTCAACGCCATCTTCTTGCAAACCTGGGTCTTCACCAAATTCATGCGCATTGTCGGTGAAGACTTCGTGCAAGTTGATTGTCAGGGTTTCGCCTTTGGGATTGGTCACAATCCACTGGCCATCAAGCTCAACCACCGTGTTTGGCGCAGTCATCCAGTTGAGTGGTTTGTAAGCGCCACCATCACTGTGAATGGCGACGCAACCATCTGCTTTCACCATGATCAAACGAACTGCCTCAGGCAATGTCGCATCGAGGCGACCAGAATATTGAACGCTGCAACGAGCGACGACGAGACGCATAACTCGTTCAATCTAGTTGTTATCGACCGACGTGTTCGCGCATTCGTTTCTGAATCAGTTCACGTCGAGCTTGCAGATCTTTGTAAGTCATGCGATCAACGTTGTCTTCAAGCCCGAGGCTGGCTTTGACACTGGACATGTCAAATTCAACAGCAGTTGGGTCAACGCCAAGTTCTCTACCGAGACGTTCGCCGTGTCGTTGAGCAAACATCATCGAGATGTTGGCGACTTCTCCCAAGATGTCTAGTTCGGGTGCTAGGCGCGATATTGCGCCATCCAAGAAAACCATGTTCTTGACATACAACATCAGTTCTTTGGGCAGGCTTGCTCCGTAACCGAGCAAAGCCTTAATCACGCGTTGGACTTCGTTCACCATTTGTTCGCCCGAGAGCGAAGTGGGATCGATCGTTGGTTGATCGAGTCGAAGATCTCGAATGACTGCATCGAGGTCGGTATCAAACGGCAATGCACCAAGGTCGCGTAACGCGGCCATTTGGCCCTTGATGTCATTTGTTGTAGCGCTCAGCATCAATCGCAAGAAAGCTAAACGGCGTTCGTGCGATAAGCGCGCCACGATTCCGAAATCAAGGAGAGCCGTACGACCATCCTTGAGTACAAAAAGATTCCCGCCATGAAGATCACCATGGAAGATGCCATGAATCATGGCGCCTTCCATAAAAGCGATCATTCCGGTGCGGATGACTGCTTCGGTGTCAATGCCAGCATCTTTCATGCCGGCCACATCGTCAAAATTGAATCCCGAAACGCGTTCCATCACCAATACGCGGCGCGTGACTAGTTGCGGGTGCGGCCGAGGAACGACGTAGCCCTCTTGATCTAAGTCGTGCAACATGGCTGCAACATCGAGCATGTTTGCGGCCTCAAGACGGAAGTCGAGTTCTTCAACAATCGTTTCAGCAAACAACTCAACCAAGGCTGGCGGATTGGCCAAAGCAGCAATCGGAATTCGACCAACTAAATATGGAGCAATCCACGCCATCACGGTGAGGTCTTTGCGGACAAGTGAAGCAACACGAGGACGTTGCACTTTGACGACGACATCTTCGCCGGTGAGTAAACGAGCGGTGTGCACTTGGGCAATGGATGCTGCGGCAAGCTCTTTTTCGTCGAACCATTCAAAGACATCCTCTAAGCGGGCGCCCAAATCTTGTTCAACGGTTTGGCGTACAGTTGTAAATGGTTCAGCCGGAACTTGATCGCGGCATTTTTTGAATTGATCAACGAGTTCGGCAGGGAAGAGACCTTCGCCAGATGAGATGATCTGCCCGAGCTTGATGTAGGTCGGTCCGAGTGATTCGACTGCTTTGCGTAAGCGCAGTGAAACATCGGCCCGACTGTCAGCAATATCGTTGAACTTGCCGCGCTTCTTCTTGATAAACCAAGGGGCAAGAGCACCGACTATCTGAGTGGCGACAGTAATGACGCGGACTCCTGGGGGTAGTCGGCGAGGGGTAGTCAAAGCTGGCACCTCGGCATTTGCTCGAGAGCGAAGACCTGACGTGAGTGGCAACCAACGAACTTGTTCTCGATCAACAACCCACGGGGCATTTTCGGTGAATGATCCCCACTTGAGGTCACTCGGGGTGTCACTTGCTGGGCCAAATTCATTCACAGCGAAAGTCTGCCCGTCTTGCGCAAAGATTTCCTATCGGACGGCTACTGATTGGTGTGACAGTGAGTACGGCAAGTGGTTCGGCGTCGATAGTGACTGACTAATGTCAAGGTTGGGTCGCGTCGGGGATTGCGGTCACATGGATCACGGGGGATTGCTATGAGCTCAGGAAATTCATTGCCAGATCGTTGGTTGACCGACTGGATTCCCAGTCAAAAACTTCCTGTGTACACCCGGGCTAACGCTGGTGAGGTCTTGCCTGATCCGTGTAGCCCATTGTGTTGGACCGTTGTCTGGGAACCTGGCGTTGTCATGGGTTGGCGCGACTGCCAAATGGATGTCAGCACATTTAGCGATCACGAAATGGATCAGCGTTATCCAGAAGTGGTCGGACTCTTCGGTGGTTACTTATTCATCAACGCTTCAACGGCCCGTATGTTTGGAGTGCGTGGTCCTGGTCTCGCCCCCGAAATGATTGATGCCACGTACTTTGGAACTCACCCTGATGTGCCTCCGTACATTCCTGAGCCGTGGCATGAAAATGCCGAAAATACGGCGCGCTTGGGAGAATGGATGGGCCGAGTGATGACGGCACGGGCCCTTCCGGAGTTACTTGAAGATCAAGCAATTTCAAATGAGGCCCGAGCATCACGTCCTGACTTGGCAAACCTCGATGAAGTTTCGCTTGTTCATCGCATGCGTTCATTCACCGCAACTTTGCGACGCGACTTTCAACATCACCTCGATATGACTGCCGGAACTTCAATCGGACCAGGTGCGCTTGGTGCGATTGCGGCAGCGTTGGGCGATCCATCTTTGGTGCTGACTTTGATTACCGCTATTGGCGATGTTGATTCGGCGGCTCCAAGTCGTGCAATGTGGGAACTTTCGCGCTTGTCGAAAGATTCAATTGAATATGCCGAAAAATTCGCTGCGTTCATCCGTGAATTTGGAAGTCGCGGGCCGAACGAATGGGACATTCGTTCAGACACATGGGAGACCAAGCCAACTTTGGTGACCTCACTCATTGACACAATGCGCGGTGCCGCCAATAGTGAGAGTCCAATCATTCGCAACGAAAAGAATGCCGAGCTCCGCCGAGCTGCTGAAAAGCGAGTGCGTGAAGCCTTGGTTGGCGACCCAGAAGCATTGGCGCAATTTGAAATGGCATTGAAATCGGCGCATCTGTATTTGGCTGGTCGTGAACGTGCCAAGACCAACATCATCAAAGTGGTGCATGAAGTTCGTATGGCGGCTTTTGCTTTGGCATCACGAACTGGTTACAGCACGTCGCAGATCTGTATGTTGCTGTCTGACGAACTTGATGCGTTCATTGCTCAACCCGATGAGTTCAGGGCTCGATTGGCACAACGCGAACGTCAATACCTTGACCTCTTTTTGCTTGAGCCTCCGTTCATTGTGAATGGCGTTGTTCCTCCGTTGAATCAATGGGCGCACAAAGGTGAATCAACTGCTGTCGCTGTTACTTCAGGCGAAGTGTTAACAGGTATGTCTGGTGCTCCTGGAACCTACACGGGTAAGGCGCGAATCATTCTTGACCCCGCCGACCCGATGGCCTTAGAGCCTGGTGAAGTTTTGGTTGCGCCATTCACCGACCCAGCATGGACGCCTCTATTTGTCGCTGCTGGTGCAGTCGTCGTGAATGTTGGTGCTGTTGTGAGTCACGCAATCATCGTGAGTCGTGAATTAGGTATTCCATGTGTCGTGAGTGTCACCGATGCAACTGTGCGAATCCCCGATGGAGCAACGATCACCGTTGATGGCGCAAGCGGCACCGTCACTATCGTGAGTATGCCCTGAAACCAGTTTTCCCATATTTCTACGTAGCTTTTGTGATGGGCATAGCCCTGTCATTACTTGGCCCGTCTGTTTCGTACCTTGAAGATCATTTAGGGGTCAGTGCAGGTGTTGTCGGGATTTTGTTTGCGGTCATCGCGGCAAGCAATTTCTTTGGTGCTTTAGTTGGAGGCCGTTGGGTAACACGATGGGGAGGCCATGTGGTGCTCCGTATCGGTGTCATCGCCTTTTCAGTAGGTGTGCTGTTCATTGCGCTCGCTTCGACGTATCTGTACGCAGTCGTTGGTGCAGTCTTGATCGGATCGGCGACCGGTATGACCGATGCGTCAATGAACATTATGGTCGTGTGGGCGCGCGCCGGAAAATCTGGTCCGGCGCTCAACGCAATGCATTTACTCTTCGGAGTTGGAGCGTTACTTGCTCCACTCATCGTTGATCGGGCGATTTCATTCACCGATCATTTGTGGCCAGTTTCTATTGTGGTCGGCTTTTTCGCCATGGTATCTATAGCGATACTTGGCCGTCGTGATTCGCCATTTGAAGCAGAACATGCGCCAGATATTCATCGACCGGAGTTGCCAACCAAAGTTGTTGTACAGGTGGCAGTCTTCTTTTTGCTCTATGTCGGAGGCGAAGTCGGTTTCTCTGGATGGATTCACACCTATGCCGAAGATCAAGGTCTGGGCGGTTCGAACCCGGCTTTTGTAACGGCATTTTTTTGGGCATCATTCGCGTTGGCGCGGTTAGTAGCAATTCCATTGAGCAAGATTTTTAAGCCACTCACAATTGTCGGATGGGCATGTGGATTCTCGTTAGTGGGTCTCATGATCATGATTTCAGGAGGCACTAATGCGCTTTCAATTTGGATAGGCGCTGGACTATTCGGATTCGCCTCTGGCCCGCAATATCCGACCATGATCGCAATGGTCGATGAAAAACTCTCCCTCTCAGCTCAAGCCACCGCGTGGATCGTTGGGGCGGCAGCTATTGGGGGATTGATTGTTCCTGTGTCCATCGGATCTTTGATTGACACCGTCGGATCAACTTCGATGCCCGTTGTTGTGCTTGGCGTCTGTGCTTTGGGATTCGCTTGGGTGTTTGTTGTTCAACGAGGTGTTAGCCGTGCGAGTGCACATGATCGCACAGACGCTCTTCGCCAGTCTTAATTTGCCCAGCACCAATTCCTTCGAGGGCAGCGAACGGGCCGCACGCTTGAGGTGTGAGCCACACATGCAACATGGGGTTGGCATGAAGTTTGATACCAAAAGAACAAGGTCCATCTTCAGAGGTCACGCCAACGACTCGGGTCACTCCCGAAACAGATGGATCCTGGCTGAAGCACAAGTTGTTATGTATGTGCCACTGAGTGAGAGATCCACCGACGTCGGGGACAGTTTCAAGTGTGTAGTCGTCGCCAACCATATACATGGCTGAAGCAAGTGTGCGGGTTCCGCCTGGGCCGACGGCAAAGACCAGACTTTCGGGATAATTGGGATCGAGTTCGTGATCATCATTGATCCACGACCAGTTCATGTAGTGCTCAACTCCGGTGCTGGCATCACCAATTGATGTGAATCCGTACGTCATTGCTATTTCAGGAGTAGAAAACTTCGGCAAGATGGTGCGTGTTTGATAGATCAATTCTTCGGCACGAGCTTGTTGTTCGGCTGACACGCCATCAAAGCCAGCAAGCGTAATTCGGTCTTGCCCATTGTCGTTATAGGTTGGCGCAATTGTCGGTGCAACTGTTGGCGCAGCGGTCGGCGTTGTCGCGTTGCCGGTAGTTGTTGAACCTGTGCCTGTTGAGTGATCATGTGGGACGTTGCACAGATCAACGCGTTCAGCGTCAGTGACGTCGGCACGACCAGCGCCGGTTCCTTCGAGGGCAGCGAATGGACCGCAAGGGTGCGGAACAATCCACACATGCACCATGGCGTTTCCTGCGCCAGCGCGTACTGAACCAGCGGGGCAATTACCAGATGCATCAGTGATTCCGCCGATGACTGCAATACCCTTTGAATTGAGCTTCCAGCAGAGGTTGTCGTGGATATGCCACTGCATTAAGTTGCCCGAAAAATCAAGCAAGGTTGGATCATCAATCGGGATTCCAGTCTTGGCGATGAACATCGCTGATACGAGCGTGCGCTTGGTGCCATCGACCTTATAAACCAAAGATTCTGGAGCCGAGGGATCTAAGAATTTGTCGTCTTCAATCAATGCACGATTGATGTAGTGCTCAAAGCCAGTCGATGCGTCGCCGATTGAATTCCATCCTCCTGCGACAGCAGTTTTTGTATCGGCCCACTGTGGAAGAAGTTTTAAGGATTGCTCAATCAAGTTACGCGCGCGCAGTTCTTGATCGACCGTCACTCCCGGAACGCCGCTGATATCAAGGCCGACTGCTGGGTCGTAAGCGCGTGGCCAGTCGGTGGTGATGACAACCGCATCTGTTGAAGGGGTGCCAGTTGATACTTGTGCAACGGATGCGCCAGTCGCTGAGTGATCATGAGGAAGCGCTTCGTTGATCACGTTTCCGCTCGCATCAACTGTGACTCCATGGTTATGTACATGAGTCGCGCCGTTCCACATCGCGGGCAATGTGAGAAGCAAGACCGCAAATGATGGAAATGCAAGTCGCACTTGAGGAAGTTCGCGTTCGCCAGTCAGCAAAGCAGCAAGTGCAATGGTTGCAGCAACAATGCCCAGACCAGCGCACAAACTGTCGGCGATCTGAGGACTTTCGCGAACCTCAAGACCGTCGATCCAGGAAATTCCGGCGATACGAGTTAAAGCCCAGCCGAAGACTGCAGCGCCGTTAATCAGGACACCAAGGGGCAACAGCCAGTGTTGGGGTCGTAATAAAATTGTGAGACCCCACGCCAACTGCAACAAGGTCATGACAATAAAAATTCGAGCGAGTTGTGGATGCTCGGCATGTAAGCCAATTGCACCACCATGGATTGCGCCAGCAGCGATTGATGCAAGGCCAGCGATTGCGATACCCGGAAAACGTTTCACGGGCTAAGAATACTTGCTTTAGGGGTTCAATGCTTTCAGCGCAGCTTCGGCAAATTCGGTTCGGCACACCAAAAAGTCGGGTAACCAGAGTGATTCTTGGTTGTATTTCAACTGAGAACCATCAATACGGCTGACATGCAAGCCTGCCGCCTTGGCAACTGCAGATGGTGCGGCTGAGTCCCACTGGTACATGCCGCCGTCATGAACATAGATATCGGCTTCACCCATCACGATGGCCATTGCCTTTGCGCCGGCCGAACCAAGTCGTACAACATCACAGTTAAGGGCGTTAGCAACCATGACTGCGCAGTAAGGATTGCGTGTGCGGGACGTGACCAAAAGGGGCTTGTCGCGCTTTGAAGAAGGCACCTCAGCTGCAGGACTGACATCAAAGGTTATTCCCAGTGTCGGCAGGGCGACCGAAGCTGCGGTGATTTCACCAGATTCCCATAGGGCAATATGAATCGCCCAATCATGTCGCGGGTGCTCGGCGAATTCGTTCGTCCCATCGATGGGGTCAATGATCCAGACACGATCGGCACTGAGTCGTTTGCGATTATCGGCAGCCTCTTCAGACAAGATCACGTCATTGGGACGTGCCGCGGTCAACGCGTTCATGATGTAGCGATGACCGGCAACATCCCCTTCATCTTTGAGGTCCCAATAGTGAGTCCCTTCAGTGACTAAATCTTCACGAAGTTCAACCAGCATGACGCCGGCTTCGGTGGCTACTCGTGAGGCAAGTTGTTGGTCGGTTTCGCTCACAGTCCTCGACCCAACTGAATCGACGAACGAACGAGTTCTCGTAATTCGCTTTCATCCACACCCGCCGCAACAAGTTGAGCGATTTGATACTCGATGGCCTCGGCGCGCACATTAGAAAACTCGGGGACACGTTTTGTGACAGTCACGAGTGAAACAACAATCAAAATGATTGCTGCAATAGCTCCGCACATGCCGATACTTAAGACCCAGCCTTCGTTGTTGCCAGCGATGGATGAGATGATGAGCCCAGCGATACACATCACAAAGATCACCGCGCAAGCGATGCGAATAGCGCGTATTGCCGGGCTGGTGTTCATCAACGAGCCAAAGGCTTGTACTTGATGCGGTGCGGTTGATCGGCAGCTGAGCCAATTTCCTTTTTGCGCCAAGATTCGTATTCGCTGAAGTTGCCTTCAAACCAACGCACTTGACTGTCACCTTCAAATGCCAAGACGTGGGTAGCGATACGGTCAAGGAACCAGCGATCGTGGCTAATCACCACAGCACAACCGGGGAACGCTTCAAGCGAATCTTCGAGGGCTCGCAAGGTGTCAACGTCGAGGTCGTTGGTCGGTTCGTCAAGCAGCAAGACGTTGCCACCAGTCTTTAACAATTTGGCTAAGTGCACGCGGTTGCGTTCTCCACCTGAAAGATCGCCGACCTTCTTTTGTTGATCGCTTCCCTTGAAATTGAATGACGCGACGTAAGCGCGACCGTTAATTTCGCGGTTGCCAACTTTCATGTGCTCGATGTTGCCAGTGATTTCTTCGTAGACCGTGGCGTTGTCATCAAGTGAGTCACGACTTTGATCGACATACGCCAACTGCACCGTATGGCCAACCGTAATTTCGCCAGCACCAGGAGCCTCTTGACCGGTCAACATCCGGAACAGAGTTGTCTTACCGGCTCCGTTTGGTCCAATAATTCCAACAATGCCCGCTGGCGGCAATGAGAAAGTCAGATCTTCAATCAGCATGCGATCGCCAAAACCCTTAGTGAGACCTTTGACTTCAATGACGGTGTCGCCCAGGCGTCCACCAGCCGGGATCATGATTTCAAGCTTGCTCGGACCACGATCGGCGACTTCGGCCTCGGCATGCAATTTCTCGTATGCCGACAAACGCGCTTTACC
>Ga0114966_10005347_pt1 | contig 10884 bp, 6 predicted proteins | sample M_130207_XF_Meta_FD_87029 | JGI IMG/M metagenome (GOLD analysis project Ga0114966, IMG submission 87029) | Freshwater microbial communities from Lake Montjoie, Canada to study carbon cycling - M_130207_XF_MetaG | ecosystem: Environmental > Aquatic > Freshwater > Lake | place: Lake Montjoie...
AGGCGATGTGACCCTGCTGCTTTATCCAAGATGCGTCGCAGGGCTGTATCTTTTGGAGGCAACAGCAGTGGCTTTGTTGCGAGTTCAGTTATTGTGATTTTGTCAAGTGTTGACCATTCGTGTTTGCTGTTGACAAGCAACATTAAATCTTCAGCGAATAATGCGATTGATTCAAGATTGTCGTGCTCAACTGGTAAGTGAACAATGCATGCGTCAAGTGAGCCATCAATCAAACGGGGGAGCAAACTTGAAGTGCTTCCTTCTGAAATTGTGGTATGGATTTTTGGAAATCTTTCTGTAAGCGTTGGCAATAAGCGGGGCATCAACCATCGACCTGTGGTGCCGATGCAACCTAGTCGAGTTTCTCCCGCAATATCTCTTTCGTTTGATTCAACTGCGGCGGCGATGTCTTGAATTTGTATAAAAACTTGTCGCGCGTGGCTGACGACTGTTTGTCCGTCTTGTGTGAGGCGGCCAGTTGAGCGCTCAACCAAAATTGTTGCGAGCTCATTTTCTAGTCTTGAAATGTGTGCCGAAATATTGCTTTGGACCGTGGACAGGGCTCGAGCTGCCCCCGAGAATGATCCATTTTCGGCAATTGACACTAAAACCTGAAGTTGGCGCAGTTCCATATCTCTAAAAATGATAGGGGATATCTTGTCGTTCGCCTTGAGATATAGGGGTGATTTGTAGCATAATTTAGGTCATAGCGAAGAGCCTCCCCCAGGTTCTTCGCATTATTGCTAAGTCGACTCCCCCAGTTGCCTTAGCAAAAAGGTTGAGAGGTCCCGCCATTGCGCGGGACCTTTCCCGTTTAGTGCTTAAATTTGCCGAGTAATTTTTTTGTAATAGTCGTGCGCGCGTGCATTTTTCTTCTCGGGTAACATAAGTTTCTTGATGTCGAGGTTTTCGTTAAAGTCTGACCGACTAATTTCAGTGCTCGTTGGGTTAATTATCGGTCTTGCCGCATTTTGTTCGGCGCTTTTTTTGGTTTCGGATAAGACCACAGATCCTCTGGGCAATAGTGTGGGATTGTCGCAGACCGAGCAAAACCTTGGAGTCCAATACAAGAACTCGTGGGAGGGTAGCCATTCGCTCGCAGTTGGCGTAGTAAAAGTTTTTGCAGTTCCAGTTTGGGACAACAGTCAGGGATTAGGAAATCGAATGCCCAACTTGATTACGCAGCCAGCACAATCTCCGACAATTTTTTTGGGAGCAGTACTTCCAGTTGAATACGTCGTGCTCTTGCGGAATCTTTTTGCAATGCTTGGTTCATTAGTGATTTTAAATCTCACGGTGTTGTCATGGTCTAGTTGGCATCTAACCCGGCGACTTACCTTCGTCAATATCGCTCTTTTGGGTCAGTATTTTCTCTACACGTCAATTAATGCTTGGTATCACCAAGCTGATCAGTTTTGGGGAATTTGCTTAATCATTTCTGGTTTTCTGCATGCGAGTTGGTTTGAGACTCGCAGTGAAGGCTTAAAACCAAGGTTTTCTCCAGTGGTGCTGACCGCATTTGTTTTAGGTTTAGGCAATCTTCTTGTTGGTCATGTTTTGTATTTCCAAATTATCTTTTTTGCGACTATATATTTTTTGATTGTTTACGTTACTCGAGTTAGATTTGTGGTTGGTTGGGTCGGCATATGCTTGATTGCAGTCCTGGTCAGTGTTTTAGTCATACCTCAAATTATTGAACTCGCCAATCAACAGTGGAATTCGGCGATTGTGCCACATAGTTCGCAGACATCACTTTTGGATTTTTTTCAATCGTCGGAAGGTTGGGTCTACCGATTTCAACCAATTTTGGCATTAGTCGCCGTTAGTTTCCAGCCGATTCTGCGTGTGATAGGTGACGCTGGTTCGAGGACCGAATTTGTTAATTTCCTTTTCGTGCCATTTATTTTGATTCAATTCCTGCGGTATCGATTATCTAACTCGCCGATTACTCGGATGGTGAGATACAGCCTCGGGGCCCTGTGTTGTCTTTTTTCAGCCGCACTTTTTGTAGGTGCAATTCAGAGAGCCAATGTGTTCATGATTTCAAAAGCACTCGACTTTCATGTTTGGCAACTTTCGCAACCTATTTTTATTGTGATAACAACAACAGCAACAATTGTGCTCGGTAATCGCGAGTGGGCCGAAAAGCGGTCAAACAAAACCCTAGCCGTGTTTATCAATCGTTTTATTTTGCTGCTTGCACTTTGTGTCGGATTGTTATACCCAATTGTAATGGTAACTAAATTTATGCATGTCGTCAGACCGCGCATATTTGATGACACTAGTTCAGTGAAGAAGATATCCAATGTTGACGAATCGCTAGGGCTATCACCTAATGTGAGACATGTATTCGTCGGCAATATAAATTTCGAAAATGATTTGACTGGCACATCTGAAGAGATGGAGTTACAGCGGGCGGGCTACCCGTCAATTCAATCGTTTGCATACGGCCGCAGTTCAGACAATACGCTTCGTAGCGCAGTGCAGAGTTTCAGGAGCTTTTTTGATCCATCGGTTTTGGATTGTCAGCCGGAGGTTCTTGACTTGTTGTCAGTTAAAACAATTGTGTTTGATGCCAGTGAAGATGATATTTGTAGCAAGAATTTAAAGAGTTATTACCGGTCAAGTGAAGAGATCAGTTTTAGGAGAGTTGCTGGAGCGCCTTCGGTGCTTTCTGCCAAGCCCAAGCAGTTCTCAAGTTGGTCAATTGCTAGTACTGCAGAAAGCAACCCGATTGAGTCTTGTCCGCTATTTGAAAAAAGCTGTCTGGCCGGCTTAACGGTTACAAAGCTTGAACCTGATTCAGGCGCACCATTTAAATTATGTGAAGACAAATGTGTTTTCACATATAAATGGGCTGCGCCATTGAGCTCGAAACAGGTTTTGGTTCCAGAAAATTATGATAAGACAATTCAAATTAAAGACTTGCGCACAGGTTTCAAACTGAAAACAGCCAGTTATCAGGGTCTTTTGGCTGTAAAAATTCCCAACGGTGCAACGTCTGGCATGTTTGAAGCGACGATCAAACCAGATGCCATGATGTGGACTCGAGTATCAACAACATACATACACACTTTAATTCTGTTGACAACTTTAATTCTGATTTCGGTTCGAGGAGTTAGGGCACGAAAAAAGAGAAGTGAAATTGTGATTGTTGGGGACCAAGTCAGTTAAAAGTCTTGGCGATTATTTTTTAGATTTTTTGACTTTTTTGCGGACCACGTTAAGGGCGCTGCCTGCTTTGAACCATTTCACTTGTTCTGGTGAAAAAGTATGGCTTGCAAAGAACTCGATATCTTCGCCACCGCGTTTGTGAATGATGCATCGCACTGGTTGATCAGGCACTGGTGGCATGCCGCGCACACTGATTGTGTCATGTTCTCCGACTAGGTCATAATCTTTTGGGTCGATAAAAGTTAATGGCACAATGCCTTGCTTTTTTAAATTTGTTTCATGGATGCGCGCAAATGAGCGCGCGAAGATAGCGCAAGCACCGCGGTATCGAGGCTCCATCGCCGCATGTTCGCGCGATGAACCTTCACCATAATTTTGATCACCAATTGCGCACCACTGCGTATTGTTGTCGCTGTAGTGACGAGCAATTTCAGGATACGAACGCACTTGACCATCGATCTTGTCGAAGCCCTCGCCGACAGCTCCAGTGAATGCGTTGACTGCACCGGCAAACAAGTTGCCTGAAATATTTTGGATGTGACCTCGAAACTTCAGCCAAGGTCCGGCAGCAGAAATGTGGTCTGTCGTGCATTTGCCTTTTGCTTTCATAAGAACTGGCATGTAAATGAAATCATTGCCATCCCATTTCTCAAACGGTTCAAGTAGTTGCAATCTGTCACTATTCGGATCAACTACAACTTCAATGTCTGAGCCATTGCTAGGCGGGGCGATGAATGTGTCTGCGCCAGCGTCGTAGCCATTTTTTGGCAGTACTTCACCGAGTGGGGCGGCGAGTGAAACTTGCGCACCATCGGGTGCCGTAATCGTGTCAGTAGTTGGATCAAAGTCAAGTCGACCAGCAAGCGCAAGAGCGATCACGGTGTCGGGACTGGTGACGAAACTCAGTGTGTTCGCCGAGCCATCGTTGCGTTTTGGAAAGTTGCGATTAAAAGAACTGACGATCGAATTTGGTTTATCGGTAATTTCTTTCGAGCGCTCCCACTGTCCGATGCATGGACCGCAGGCGTTGGCAAGAACAGTCGCACCGATTGCTTCAAGGTCGGCAAGTAGACCGTCACGTTCGATTGTCGCTCGAATTTGCTCTGACCCAGGTGTAATTAGCAATTGGGTTTTTGCTCTTAAGCCTTTTGAAGCAGCAAAACGCGCGACGCTTGCTGCACGCGTGATGTCTTCGTAAGAACTGTTGGTGCAACTGCCAATTAACGCAGCCGAAATTTCGAGGGGCCAATTGTTTTCTGCAGCCGACTTGGCAACATTACTACCGACACGGTGGGCGAGGTCAGGAGTGTGTGGACCATTAATTAGTGGCTTCAAAGATGACAAATCGATTTCAATTGTTTTGTCGTAAAGCGCGCCATCATCTGGACGTAGATGTTCGGCAACTTTGTCGGCTGCGGCTGCAATTTCACTGCGACCAGTAGCTTGCAGATATCGCGCCATCTGAGCGTCGTATCCAAAAACAGAGCAAGTTGCACCGATCTCGGCGCCCATGTTGCAAATAGTTGCTTTGCCAGTAGCAGATATTGTGTCGGCACCGTCGCCGAAATATTCGATCACGGCACCTGTGCCACCTTCAACTGTCAAGACTCGAGCAACTTCTAAGATCACATCTTTAGGACTCGACCATCCAGAGAGAGAGCCAACGAGCTTTACACCAATGACTTTCGGCCATCGCACATTAAATGGAAAGCCAGTCATTACGTCAACTGCATCAGCACCACCAACGCCGATCGCAACCATGCCGAGTCCGCCTGCGTTTGGTGTGTGGCTATCGGTGCCGATCATCATTCCGCCAGGAAACGCATAATGCTCAAGCACAACTTGATGAATAATTCCGCTACCAGGACCCCAAAAGCCGACACCATATTTTGCCGACACGGATCGCAAGAAGTCGTATACCTCTTTATTTGTATCTATCGCAACACCCATGTCAATTCGTGCGCCGGCTTTTGCCAAAATTAAATGATCGCAGTGAACTGTTGACGGCACTGAAGTTGTTGGTAAACCGGCAGTCATGAATTGCAAAAGCGCCATCTGTGCGGTTGCGTCTTGCATTGCGACTCGGTCGGGGTTGAAATCGGCGTAACTACGCGAGCGTTCAAGTTCTTGTTTTGCTGGTTTCGTTAGATGATTGATCAAAATCTTCTCGGTCAGAGTTAGCGGACGAGCCAATCGCTTTCGGCCGAGTGCGACATTCTTCGCAAGTTTCGAATAGACGGTGGTGACGAGTTCGATTGGAGTTCCGGCGCTTGAAGTCATGTTGATCCGTTTCTTATTGTCATGTTATTGGTGGGGGATTATTTATCGTGGTATTGTATACAAGTATAGTACAAGTGCGATTAATTCAATATCACCAAATTGCTAATTCGTTGCGTTCACGAATTGAAGCCCGCGAATTTTTTGCCGGGCGCGTATTGCCAAGTGAAGCAGAACTGTCCACCGAATTTAAAGTCAGTCGTGTAACTGTGCGACGAGCATTAGAAGTGTTACGGGATGAAGGCCTGGTGATTTCGCGTCAAGGTTTCGGGTGGGTGATGTCCAGCGATCAAGTGACACAAACTCTAGGGCGACTTGGAACGATCGAAGAGCAGATGATCGCCAACGGGATGAAGTCGGAACGCCGAATTGTTGAGTTTGGTTTTGAAAGAGCCACACGCAAAGTTGCAAAAGTTCTGAGTTGCGATCAAGTACTTCGTGTAAAGCGTGTGAATACTGCGAATGGTGAACCATTTGCGGTTGTCACTGTGTGGTGTCCATTTGAGTTGGGTCAACATTTGTCCCGCAAAGAAGTCGAGCAGTCTGCGTTTTATGAATTACTTGAGATTCCGATTGGTGGAGCGACGCAGACTATCGGTGCAGACTCAGCAACAAAAACAGACGCTGGGCTATTAGATGTGCCGACTGGTTCACCAGTTCTACATTGCGAGCGAATCACTCGCGACATCTCGGGTAACGCAGTTTTATTATCGCGTCATGTATTTGCTGCTCACCGTACAAATTTCGTAGTTGATTTGCCGACTGCGGGTCGTTCTCTCGCACCAACTGGTATGCGATTAGTCGATTAGTGCGTTTTGTTAGTTAAATTTTTACCACTTGTCCCAGTGCAGAACTTTTTCAAGCGGCAAGCGTTTTGCTGGTTTGAAGTCAGTACCAACCGTGTAAGCGATTGGGAAGAGTCCGCCTTGCGTAATTTTGTCGTGCGGAATGCCCAGAATTTCTGCCGCTTTCTTTTCGCCTTCAAGTATCAGGTGAATTGTCGTCCACGCTGAGCCCATGCCACGACTGCGCAAAGCCAACATAAAGCTCCAGACTGCAGGCAACAATGAACCCCATCCGCCTGCGCCCATTGCAGCATCAACATTTTCAAGGCGGCCTTCGATGCACGGGATCATCATCAACGGCGCGCGATGAAACTCATCGGCAAGAAACATTGCCGAGTCGCGAACTTTTGGCATTTGATCAATTCTCATGTCACCTTCGGCAAATTTTCGTCCCGGCATGCTCGCATAAATCATGAAATTTGCTTTGTAAATATCGGCAAGTGCTTTACGTTTCGCCGCGTCTTCGACGACAATCCAATGCCAGCCCTGAGAGTTGCCGCCAGTTGGTGCTTGTAATGCGAGATTGAGACACTCTTCAACGATTTCACGTTCAACCGGACGGTCAAAATCAAGGCGCTTGCGCACGCTACGTGTCGTTGAAAGTACTTCGTCAATAGTCAGGTCAAGTTTCATCCCACTGAGTTTAGGATGTCGTAAGGAAGATTTGAGACTCAGACAAAGTTAAATTAGTGGTAGGCAATAGTTAGAAAAGTAGTTAAAAAGGGGAATAGTGATGACGGCGGACGACTGTAAAAACTACAACGACCGAGTAGTAGTAACAATTAATGACGGAATTGCTGATGTGCGTTTGAATCGCGCCGACAAGCGCAACGCGCTAGACCCTGCGATGTTTGATGCGATCGCTCGAGCGGGCAAAGATTTGGTGACCAACAAAGATGTTCGTGCGGTCGTGTTATCTGGCAATGGTGCATCGTTTTGCGCCGGTCTTGATTTCGGCAGTTTTCAGGCGATGGCTGATTCAGGTGAGAAAAGCAAACCAAAGCCAGAAGCCGACAAACAGAACGCAGGAGTTATGGAGCCTGGTGCGATCACACATCTAGCGCAACAAATTTGTTGGGTATGGCAAGAAGTTCCGGTGCCGGTAATTGCAGCAATACAAGGTCACGCGTTGGGTGGCGGTATGCAGTTGGCTCTTGGCGCAGACATTCGTGTCGCGCACCCGACGACGCAACTTTCAATGCGTGAAGTTCACTGGGGTCTTATCCCTGACATGACTGGAACTTTGATGTTGTCGCGTCTGGTTCGAGACGATGTGGTTAAAGATTTGGTCTTCAGTGCACGAGTGATATCGGGCACCGAAGCACACGAGTTGGGTGTTGTTACTCGTGTTTCAGATTCGCCGCTTGAAGTTGCGATGCAGATCGCTAAGGAAATTGCCGGCCGAAGCCCAGACGCTGTTCGAGGTGCAAAGGCGTTAATCAACCGTCTCTCTAACGCCGGAGCGGCAGAACATTTTGCCGAAGAGCGCAGGATTATTTATTCGCTGATTGGCAAACCAAATCAGGTTGAAGCAGTAATGGCGAATTTTGAAAAAAGACCGACTAATTTCGTGGCGCCAACTGTCTAGACTTTAAATCTCGGGCCAACGTCGTCTCGTTTAACTAGCCAATTGGTGGCTGGTTTTAAACTTTGAAGAGGCGAAAACTTTGCAAGATTTACCCAAGGCAATAGGTCTTTACGATCCAAGATTCGAGCACGACTCTTGTGGTGTCTCGTTTGTCGTAGATATATATGGTCGGGCGAGCCACGAAATTGTTGCGACCGGTCTTGGCGCTTTGTGCAGCATGGAGCATCGCGGTGCGACAGGAGCCGAAACTCAAACTGGTGATGGCGCAGGAATCTTGCTCCAGATTCCGCACAAGTTCTTTGATGCAGTCACTGACTTTGCGTTGCCGAGTATTGGGAGTTACGGAGTCGGTCTTGCGTTCTTGCCGCGCGACGAAGAACTCGCAACTAAAGCAAAGGCTCAAGTTGAACTGATCGTGGCGCAGCAGAAATTGCGCACGCTCGGTTGGCGAAACGTTCCAGTGGACCCTTCATGCTTGGGTGCAAGTGCATATCGCGTGATGCCCTCGTTTATGCAAATCTTCATTGATGACCCGAGTGGTACAACGCTGATCGATTTAGATCGCAAGTTATTTATATTGCGGAAACGAATCGAGCATGAATTGATTGATGACCAAAAGACATACTTTCCTTCACTTTCGTCACGCACGCTGATTTATAAAGGCATGTTGACGACTCCAGAACTGCAGATGTTTTTTACAGACTTGAGCGACGAGCGAATTGAGTCGGCGCTTGTACTCGTGCATAGTCGTTTCTCGACGAACACATTTCCGTCATGGCCGCTGGCTCATCCGTACAGATACATCGCGCACAACGGTGAAATTAATACCGTGCAGGGAAATAGAAACTGGATGAGGACGCGAGAGTCGCTGTTGGCGACCGAACTAATTCCAGATTTAGAACAGGCGTTTCCAATCTGCACAGTCGGGGCATCTGACTCTGCGAGTTTCGATGAAGTTTTAGAGTTGCTGCACTTGTCAGGTCGAAGTTTGCCGCACGCAATGTTGATGATGATTCCCGAAGCATGGGAGAACTCAAAAACAATGTCGCAGACGAAACGCGCTTTCTATCGTTACCACGGTTCTTTGATGGAGCCATGGGATGGGCCGGCAAGCGTTGCATTCACTGATGGCACTGTGATCGGTGCTGTTCTAGATCGCAATGGTTTACGACCAAGTCGCTATTGGGTGACAGACGATGACTTAGTGATTATGGCTAGCGAAGTTGGCGTCGTAAATGTTGATCCAGCGAAAATTGTAAAAAAAGGTCGCCTGCAACCTGGGAAAATGTTGTTGGTTGACACAGCGCAAGGTCGAATAATTAGCGATGAAGAAATTAAAGAATCTCTGGCAGCGCAGGAACCTTACGAGCAGTGGCTAACAGAGGGCCAAGTTAAACTTAAGAATCTTGTTGATCGCGAACATGTTGTTTTTAGTCACGACAGTGTGTTGCGGCGTCAGCAAGTTTTTGGGTATTCGCATGAAGAATTAAAACTAATCATTGCTCCAACTGCATTGACGGGCACTGAGCCAATCGGGTCAATGGGAACTGATACACCGATTGCAGTTCTGTCAACTCGACCGCGATTGTTGTTTGATTATTTTTCGCAAATGTTTGCACAAGTCACAAACCCGCCATTGGATGCAATTCGGGAAGAGATTGTTACTTCGGTTGGCTCTACTTGTGGCCCGGAGAGCAACCTGTTGTCGGCAACCAGTGAAAACTGCAAGCAACTTGTTTTGCCGTTTCCGATTATCGATAATGACGAATTAGCAAAAATTATTCAGATCAACGACGACAATTCGTTTGATCATCTGAAATCTAAAGTGATTAGCGGTTTGTATCGTGTTGCGGGTGGTGCGCCGGCAATGCGCGACGCGCTCGACGAAATTCGTAAAAATGTCTCGGATGCAATTGATGACGGTGCTCGAATCATCGTGCTTTCCGATCGAAATAGTGATGATGTGTTTGCGCCGATTCCGTCTTTGTTGTTGACTAGCGCAGTTCACCATCATCTGATTCGAGAAAAGCAACGAACAAAAGTTGGATTAATTGTTGAGTCTGGAGATGCACGCGAAGTTCATCACATGGCACTATTGATTGGATACGGAGCTGGTGCGATTAACCCGTATCTTGCATTCGAATCAATTGAAGACATGGTGATTGCCAATGACCGAGCAGGCATGTTTGGTCTGGGCAATGTGGATGCAAAAACGGCGATCAAAAATTACATCAAAGCCTCAGGTAAAGGTGTATTGAAAGTCATGTCAAAGATGGGGGTGTCAACAGTTGCGTCGTACACAGGTGCACAGATTTTTGAAGCGATCGGATTGTCGAATGAACTAGTTGACGAATTTTTTACTGGCACAGTTTCAAGACTTGGTGGAATCTCGCTTGACGAAATTGCTCAAGAAGTTGCAGCGCGCCACGCAGTTGCGCACCCATTGCGTCCAGATCAACGTCACCACCGTCAGCTCGAATTAGGTGGTGAGTATCAGTGGCGCCGTGAGGGCGAACATCACTTGTTTAACCCCGAGACGGTTTTTCGTCTGCAACATGCGACTCGTTCGGGTCGCTATGACATTTTTAAGCAATACACAAAATCGGTTGACGATCAGTCGCGAGTTTTGGCAACGTTGCGCGGATTGTTCGAATTTATTGAGACGAATAAACCAATTTCAATTGACGAAGTTGAGCCTGTCAGTGAAATCATTAAACGGTTTTCAACTGGCGCGATGAGTTACGGATCGATTTCTGCTGAAGCGCACGAGACTTTGGCAATTGCCATGAACCGAATCGGTGGCAAGAGCAACACCGGCGAAGGTGGCGAAGACTCTGAGCGATATCAGAAGATGCCGAATGGTGATTCAAAACGCTCGGCAATCAAGCAAGTTGCTTCGGCACGATTCGGCGTCACGAGTGAATATCTAGTTAATGCGGATGACTTGCAAATCAAGATGGCACAAGGTGCCAAGCCTGGCGAGGGTGGGCAGTTGCCTGC
>Ga0114966_10005350_pt1 | contig 10880 bp, 9 predicted proteins | sample M_130207_XF_Meta_FD_87029 | JGI IMG/M metagenome (GOLD analysis project Ga0114966, IMG submission 87029) | Freshwater microbial communities from Lake Montjoie, Canada to study carbon cycling - M_130207_XF_MetaG | ecosystem: Environmental > Aquatic > Freshwater > Lake | place: Lake Montjoie...
TATTGCTATTTAATTTTCATACGGCATCTAAAAATTTCTTTTTTTGATTGTCTGAAAAAGGAATTCCGTTTATTGATGCTGTAGTTTTTATAGTATCATAAACAGATACCGTAACAGAAGCCAAGGCATTCGGTGTTATAGTAACAGGCAAATAATGATTAGGCGTTCCAATTGGAATTAGTTTTTCACTATTTATTGAATCAAATCTTAATTTTCCAATATTAGCACCATTAACTTCTGTTACGATATAGGTAGAATTAGTAAAAGATCCGCAAAGAGCAGTATTTGAATTTATACTTACACTATCAGTAGCACGTATTGTAAATTTTCCCGACTCTAATTTTAAATTGCCAGAAACATTAATTCTTTTATTAGTTTTAACATCCGCATTTATCGTTAGGTTCCCAATTTCTGTAATAGAGGAAGTAAAAGGGGTTGATGTTGATCCGTTAAATACATAATTAGTTCCTGCTTCAAAACTCTTAGAAGAAACCTTGATTGAGCTATCAATTCCATAAGGATTAGAAGTGGCTAATGTGCCAGTATTTGAAATTATGGTGATGGTATTAACTACTCCAATAACTGGGTTTGATAAGGTGATTCTGCTGTTAGATGAGCTTGTAGCAATAACATAAGTATTAGGAGCTATTGACTCTCCAATCACTAAATTTCCAGATCCTACATTTCCAGTATTACCACCCCCACTATATATATTAGGATCTAATCTTAAAGTATCAGATCCTGCAATTCCTCCTGCAGTTACATTGATACTTGGACCTGTAATTGAGCTTATGATTGACAGTTTACCGGTACCATAAATGCTTTTATCGTTGGTGTTTAACAGACCAGATACTTTAGAGGTTGTTGTTACATCCATTATTTTAAGATCTCTATTAAGTACAACATTTGCACTAGACCCTACTATTATTGCACCTAATGAATCAAAATCCCCTGTACCACTTATTGTTTGAGTCGTATTTCCTATAAACAAAAGACGATTCATTGCTGATGCTGCAGCACCCGTATTTATAATTCCATTGTTGTTTATATTTCCAGAAATTGGTGTGTATGAACTGGTTAATTTTAACCTTGCTCCTTGTTCAACAGTAAGGTCATTTAAACTATAAATATTACCTGTCGTAACAATATTATTAGCGGCAATGATTACGTTAGAAAATCTCCTAGTTGAAAAGAAATTTGAACTAGAAGCTAATGTTGTAGGGATATTGGCATTAATTCTTACTGTGCTGCCTTCGCTTAATATAATAGTTGAAGAGCCATCTACCCTATTCCCAAATGGATGAAACCCTCCAAGATAATTTAATGTTGAACCATTTTTAAAAACAACACCATTTTTTGCAGAATTTTTATCCCCTAATGGATATGCATAAGAAAACGTATTGCACACAGAACCACTTTCAAAAAACACAGATCCTCCTGTAGTTGTATTCAAATTTAGTATTCCACATTTTCCATCTGTTATGTTTAATGTACCATAAATTTTTGCTGTTGCAATAGATTCAATTTGAATTTTATTACCCCAAGTAATATCTTGTGAAATTAATGAAAATGTAGAAGTTGAATCAATAAAAAAATCATCATTATTTGTCCCATCTCCTTTAATGGAAATAGTTCCTGTACCTGAAGAAATTCTTTGATAAATAACATTTGCATTGTTTATTATTCTCAATTGTCCCATATCGTTACTACCATCTGTTATTGTTACAGTTCCAGTAATTGGTGAACTTCCGCCAACATTATTACCATCAAAAATTAAAATATCCTGAGGGGTTGCAACTGTACTTGATCTTGAAGTTCCAGAACCATCTAAAGAAGTATTCCATCTTGAACCAGAAGTAGTAGAAAAACTTATAGGCCCGTTTCCTCCCACCCAATAATAAGTAGTTTGGCTAAATGCGAAATTTATTAGAAAGACGAGTGCAGTAAATAAGTATATTTTTTTCATTTTCTTTATTTATATATTTATAACAAATTAAACTAGATAATTGTTTTATACTTTTATTAAATAAAATCTTCTCTCATTGGGTTAAATACATCTATCAATACCCCTTCTTCTAAACAAACTACGCCATGAATTAGATTAGATGGTACATAAAAAACATCACCCGCTTTCAACACTTTTTTTACACCACTAATTTCTACCTCAAAAATTCCTTTTTCTATATTAGTCATTTGAATATGATAATGTTGGTGTAAACTCCCGATTCCACCTTTATCAAATTCAACACGAACCATCATTAAGTTCTTGTCGTAGGATAAAATTTTTCTTTTTACACCTGGCGCCATTATTTGCCATTCAATTAAATCGCTTTCTACAAATTGATTAATTGGGTAATCCAAAGTTTCTGATGTTGACATAATTATTGTTTTATTATTATTAATTTATTTTTTTATTATCAAATGTTACATAATAAGGGCCATTCCATTCTATATGGTATTCGCCTTTATTGAAAAAATGTTTTGTGGTTTTATCAAAATCTTTATTCGTTTGTATAATTAACAATGTCTTGTTTTTAATTTTAATAGAAACTACTGTAATATTTTCATCGTCTTGTAATTTTTCAATTCCACTCACATCAGCGTATGCATTTGTAGCAATTTCAGATACTGCATTAAAATCACCATGGGGCTCAATGACGTTAATGTATGTTTCATTATTGCCCTTTGTGCGAATTATATAAGATGGATCATTCCTTAAGTTGAAATTAGGATCATTGGCACCTATGAGTGTAAAATAAATAGATGCGGAATCATTTGTGCAAGTAGATATTGTATAAAAAGTTTTATGATTTAAAAAAGTAAATTGGTTGAATTTACCACTTACCCTTGCTTCTGCTTCTTTCCATAAATGTTCATAACCATTAGCATTCCCCAAAGTAGTTAAGGATTTTGTGTTTGCAGTAAAAGGAAAATTTGTACTGATTACAGTGCCTAAATAATTAAATGGCAAATCGTATTGATGACTTGTTGCAGAAATATTTCTAAAAAAATCTACTGTTATTGGATTTTTTATTTCTGGCAAGTTGATCATGTATATGCTTCTTTGCATAACAACATTATGATAAGCGGTACTGTCTAATGAACTAATAACTTGTACATTTCCTTTCCCAACATTTCCGAATAATTTTATAGGATGATTTCTTTCACTTTCTTTTTCATCGCCATGATAATGACTTGTTTCATCTACCGTAATTGTATTATGTGCTATTGATTGCTGAGCATATGATTTTGTTTCTGGCAGATACCTGCCACCCCACTTTTGTTCGATATTAATAAACCTGGATGCGCCATAATCTTGTAAAATCTCATTGCCGTTGTCATAGAGGTTGATATTCAATTTATCAAAATGACCATGAGCCATACCATGTGAACTGTATTTAAAAACCAAAGAAGTAAGATCCGGTGCAACGCCATTTCTTAAAACAGCGACGCCTCCTTTATCACCATTAGCACCATCGGTATATTCAACAGATTTATATGGATAGTATAAAGGGATATTTTTTTCTTTTTGTAGAGCCTCACTAAGACTAACGCCACCGCTATTTAAAATAACTCGGCCTTGGGATTTTGCAATTGGAAGATAAGATTGCTTATATCCATATACTTGCCATGCTATATCAAGAGCCACCACGATTTCATTCGTGATGAATGTTTTGTCTTTTAAAGCATCATTATAAGTATAAAAAGCACCATTCAAATTGGTTTGTTCAAGGGCACCTTCCAATGCTTTTTCTAAAATATTTTGACGGTATTGAAAAATCTTTAAAGAAGGACTAGTATTATTAATAGCATTAGCCAATAAATAAAAAGGTAAAATAGCATATCGAGTATAATAAGGCCCTTCATTATAATATCCATCTGGAGAAAATAAGCCGTCTAATTGAGCGATGAATCCGGCTTTTCCGTCTTTATTACTTCCGTATAAGGCCATTTTTACATAATCGTCATTATCGGTTGCAATGCCCACTATACCTACTCCAGCGCAAGCCCATACAGCATGGTTGTGAATTAAATCGTACCATGTTTTAATATCTTTGGTAAAATAATCTACTTCCGGTTTGAAAGCGCCATTAGCTATTGTAATTCTTTCATTCAAAGTTAAATAATCATGAATACAGTCGAAAGATAAGCCAGCATACACCAGCCAATTTGCATCATTGAGGGCTTGCCAAAAAAGCCTGCCGGGTGAAGAACTTGTTGCTTGAGGATGATTTTTTAATGTTGGATTTAAAGCGGAATATTTTAGAAGCACATTTTTTACTAATTGGGCATATTTCTTTTCTCCAGTTAATTGATATAATAATCCACTATTGAAAAGTAGAATATAATTCGCTTTATGTTTGTCATGAGTATATCCACCTGCAGCATCTTTTGGAACAGGCACATCAATATCTTTTCCAATCCAGCCATCTACCTGTGATTTCAACTCATCAAATGATTGCGCTAAAAGATAATTGTCTTTTAATTTCTTTTTGACTAATTCCATGTCAGTACCTGTCGCAAATGCAATAGGATGAATTTGCGCATGTGAAATAGTGGTAAACGCAATACAATATATTAATCCAAATATTTTCATAAATAATAGACAAAAAAATAATGATTAAACATTATTTGAGACCATAGGGATACGTATCTGATTAATAAGAATAAAGAACCTTTTCAGCAGAACCATTCTATTTGAGTATGATCAGCAATTGTAAGTTACATCCTCTACAGCAATCAGGAAAGTAATATTAATCTGATTACACTTAACCTTAACAACAAATTCGTTATAATTTATCTAATTATATTAAATTTTGGTTAAATTATTATTAACATAAATGGCATTTTGTTAAATCATTGAATTAACTTTATGAATGGTAACGTTACCGGCAACGCTGCCGGTATTTTCTCGATAATTTTCAAAAACATACTATAATTTTATTACTTCATCATGGAAAAGCAAATTACAATTAAAGACATTGCTTATGCACTTCATATCTCAACTTCTACTGTAAGTAGAGCACTCCGTGATGCATCTGATGTTAAACCAGAAACAAAAAAAGCAGTAAAAGCATTAGCAGAAGAATTAGACTATCAACCCAACAAACTGGCATTAAGTTTATTAAATAAACGTACTAATACCATTGGTGTAATAATTCCTAATCTTGATTATGTGTTAGCTGCCATGGTAAAAGGTATTGATGAAGTTGCTTTGGAAGCTGGATATACTGTAATGGTTTGTCAAAGTGATGAAAGTTTTGGTCGCGAAATTGTAAATACGAAAAGATTGTTGGATAGTTTTGTTGATGGATTTATTGTGTCTGTTTCCAGCGAAACAAAAGTTTTTGAACATATCAAAAAAATTCAAAACAGAAAAATACCACTGGTATTATTTGATAGAATTATTCAAAATTTAAATGTCCCTAAAATTCATTTAGATAATATTGAAGGAGGAAGAATTGCCACTCAGCATCTTATTGATCAAGGCTATAAAAAAATCGCCATTTTAGCAGGCCCCGAAAATATGGGAATTAGCAATGACAGGATGGAAGGTTACATGCAGGTTTTAAAAGAAAATAAAATCCGAGTCGATAAAAATTTAATTATTTACTGCGATTTTAATCAGGATTATGCAAAAGAAGCAACCAAAGAATTGTTGTCTATGAAATATCCTCCCGATGCTATTTTTACCATTAGTGATAGGATGGCTATTGGTGCTATGCAAGCCATTAAAGAAAGGGGATTAAAAATGCCAAAAGATATTGGACTAGTTGGGTTTAATAACGAGCCTGTTACAAGTTTGGTAACGCCCTCTATCTCAAGTGTTGAAATGTATGCTTATGATATAGGTAAAGCTACTGCAAAATTATTTTTAGAAATGTTGCATAGTGACGTTGATATGTCAAATGAAGAAATTATAATCAAACCAAAACTTTTTGTTCGTGAGTCTTCACAAAGAACACCAACAAGGAAATAAAATCATTCATGAAGTCTATTATCATTTGCTTTTTTTTATTTTTTATTACTGATTTACATGCTGAAATAATTCATGTGCAAGATTTGCCTTCTCTTCAACATGCTAATAACATTGCTCAACCTGGAGATATTATCGTTTTAAAAAAGGGCGTTTGGAAAGATTGCGACATTATACTTACTTGCCACGGAACAGCAAAATCGCCGATAACTTTCAAAGCTGAAATCGACGGAGAAGTAATATTTTCCGGCAAAAGTTCATTACAATTAGGAGGTGAATATATTATAGTAAATGGCTTGTTTTTTACTGATGGATTTTCTTTGGATAATGATGTTTGGCAATTTAAAACAAATGACGCGATTGCTAATAATTGTCGAATTACCAATTGTAAGATAGATGGATTTAATAATCCAAAAAGACTTCAAGATAATAACTGGATCGTTTTTTTTGGTAAATATAATAGAGTTGATCATTGTAGTTTTTACAACAAAACAAATTTAGGCGTACTGCTTGCTGTTAAAATGGATGACGAAAGAAGCAGAAATAGTTTTCATAGTATTGATAGTAATTATTTCGGCAGAAGATTGCCACTGGGAAGTAATGGTGGAGAAATGATTCGCGTTGGTCTTGCAACACATTGCTCTTACAATAGCAGCACCATCATTAAAGACAATGTTTTTGATAATTGCGACGGAGAAACAGAAGTTATTTCTATAAAATCTGGTAACAATAAAATACTTAGAAACGTATTTAAGGAATGTCAGGGGTCTGTGGTATTAAGACATGGTAATAACAACACCGTAGAAGGCAACTTGTTTTTAGGAAATTTAAAAGAAGGCACCGGAGGCGTTAGAATTATTAATGAAGGTAATTGGGTGGTTAATAACCTTTTTATACAGTGCAGAGGTGAAGGGTTTCGATCGCCACTTGCAATCATGAATGGAGTATTCAATTCTCCCCCTACCCGCTATGTTCCAGTTAGAAATACTGTAATCACAAACAATACATTTATCAATTGCTCAGCAATTAGCTTTGGTGAAGGCGCTGATAAAGAAAGAGAAATTTCGCCTGTTAATGTTTTTTGCTTTAACAATTTATTCAGCAATACAATCGATTCATCTATTTTATTTGTACATAGTAAATTAGATAGCTTTTTTCTTTCAAATAATATTACATGCAACAATACAATCACTCCTTCGATAAATGGTTTTTTAAATAAAGTCATCCATACTCAAAAATGGGGATCTTTTAATTTTCCAGTATGTAAAGAGTACCAACCAATAAACAATTTCTTACCAATTGCTTTTCAGCAGAATGAAAATAGCAGGCTGATCAATGGTTTTCTTCATCAATACGGTTGTGCTAATATTACATATTTTGAAAAAATAGTCAATTCTTCTGATAAAAAAGGAATAGCAAAAACCTGGAAAGAGGTTAATACTAATCAAGCTAAAATAGCTATCAAGAAATATTGCAAAGATGTTCAAGAGTTAAAACAGGCTTTGCAAAATAATAACCCTGTTAAAATATATTTAACAGGAACTGATTATTTTTTCAATGAACCTATTTTCATTAATAACAAAGCAATCATTACATCACTAAATCAAAAAAGTATTCATATAGGCTCTTCAGAAGGCTTATCAACAATTTTTACGGTAACTAAGAATTCATCATTAACATTAAGTAATATTAATTTTGAAAATAGTCAATTGAATAGTCGCTACTTTATTTCTACAGACACAATTAATGAATGCAATCATTATGAACTTGCAATAACTAAATGCTCCTTCTCTAATTTTGACCATTTAACTAATTCGTTTTTTTATGCCCATAAATCCTCCTACGCAGATAAAATATCCATAACTAACTGTGATTTTATTTCTGCCACATGCAATTTATTTAGTTTAGTTGATGAACATGATGACAAGGGGTATTATAATGTTGAGAAAATCAGTATTAAAAATTGCAATTTTAAAGAATGTAATTCCCCTATTTTTTCTATATATAGAGGTGGCATGGATGAAAGCACTATGGGGCCAATTGTTTCCTTTAATAATAACCGAATAAATAATTGCCAATCATCTAAAGAAATCATTTCCTTTTATGGAGCCCAGCAAACTTTCTTATTTAATAACATATTTGATAATGTAAATTATAATTCTTCCATTATAAAATATGAAGATAAAACCAGGGCAAATCATGTGCAGAAAAAAAATATATTCATTCATAGCGGTACTATTCAAGAAAATAAATTTGTAACCAATATAAAATAAACAACAACATGAGAATTATCCATCAGGTACATCCCGAAGATTTCGTAAAGTACAACACACAACAAATTAGAGAAAAGTTTTTACTGGATAAGCTAGTAGAATCTAATGCCATTAATTGCGTGTACACCCATTATGATCGTATGATTGTAGGTGCAGCTACGCCAACAAAGTCAGCCCTTCCATTAGGAACGTATGATGCACTTAAAAGCGAACATTTTCTTGACAGAAGAGAAATGGGAATTATTAATATTGGCACATCAGGAAGTATTTCTGTAGATGGAGAAAAATCAATTCTAGAGAAATTAGATTGCTTATATATCGGTAAAGGAAAGAAAAATATTATTTTTGAAGGAGAAGGCGCAAAATTTATTTTCTTTTCATGTCCAGCGCATGCAGAATATCCTGTTCAATTAATGAAAGCCGTTAATGCTACTCCTGCTGAAATGGGAAGCAGCGAAACTGCTAATCACAGAACTATCAATAAGTATGTACATACTGATGGTTTAAAAAGTTGTCAGTTAATGTTAGGAGTTACCAATTTTAAACCAGGAAGTATTTGGAATACGATGCCTTCTCATTTACATGACAGAAGAATGGAAGCTTACTTTTATTTTGATCTTCCTGAATCACAGAGAATTATACATTTTATGGGAGAACCTCATGAAACTAGGCATATGTTTTTAAATAATGAAGAAGCCATCGTATCGCCATCTTGGAGTATACATAGTGGTGTTGCTACTGCAGCTTATTCATTTATATGGGCTATGGCTGGTGAAAATATTTCATTTACAGATATGGATCCAGTAAATATTTTAAAACTAAAATAAAATTATAATAAAATGATGAATTTTAGAGTTGATAATAAATTAGCCATTGTAACTGGTTGTAACAAAGGAATTGGTCTATCAATCGCTGTTGCCTTAGCAGAAAGTGGCGCAGATATTATTGGCGTAAGCAGTAAAATGAAAGAATCCGGAGATGATGTGAAAAATGCAGTAGAAAAAGCCGGAAGAAAATTCTTTGCTTACAATGCCGATTTTTCTAATAGAGATTCTATTTATCAATTTATACACGATGTTCAAAAAGATCATCCCCGTATCGATATATTGATTAACAATGCTGGGCATATATTGAGAAATCCAGTTGCTGAACATTCAGATGAATATTGGGATACTATCATTGATATCAATCTAAATGCGCAATTTATTATTACTCGTGAAATTGGCAAGCAAATGATAAAAAACAATTATGGTAAAATCGTTTTCACTTGTTCTTTATTAAGTTTTCAGGGTGGTATCAATGTTCCAGGATATGCGGCTAGTAAAGGCGCTATCTCTTCATTATTAAAAGCTTTTGCTAATGAATGGGCTAAATTTGGCATTACCGTAAATGGCATTGCTCCTGGATATATTTCTACAGATAATACAGCTTTATTAAGAGCTGACGAAAACAGAAATGCTTCTATCTTAGCAAGAATTCCTGCTGCAAGATGGGGTAATCCAAGCGATCTTGCTGGAGGGTTTGTTTATTTATCATCTCCAGCTTCAGATTATGTAAATGGTACTATTCTAACCATTGATGGTGGATGGATGGGACGTTAAAAGGAATATTTATTATTTACTATAAAAAAATCTCGACAATTTGTCGAGATTTTTTGTGCCTTTTGCTTCCGTGAGTGCGAAAGAAATAAGAGGAGAACTATTGATATTATAATGATTTCAATGAATTTATAAGTACAAGTATATAATTGTTTCTAATCTCCCAAACTATTCCAAAGTCAATTCCCATGTAATCGTGTACAATTCTATTTCTAAATCCTCTGATTCTGTGCCAGTCAATTTGTGTATGTGAATCTTTGAAGTCTTCGGGTAATCTGTTTGCAGCTTCTCCTATTATTTCAAAATTTCTTATAACTGCATCAATGGTTTTGGAATCTTTTGTGAACTCCTCAAATGTTATACCATCGGTATATTGCAAAATTTTATTACAACTTTCCAGTATGTCATTAATTAAAAGTTGAGGTATGCGTTTAGACATATACTATTTCATTCTCTATAGTTGCGAAGTATTGAGGTTTAATACCCTTTCTGGAAACTAAATCAACATGTGTATTGACTTTTTTTTCAATCAAATCGGCAAGATCAATAAAAGAAATTCCAATGGGCTCGCTAAAATCAACTATGATATCCAAATCACTTTCAGGGGAAAAATCATTTCTAATAGCAGATCCAAAAATACCTATAGAGCTAACATGATACTTTTTCTCAAGTTCAGGCTTTAGATCTTTTAATATATTTTTTATGGAAATCAAATTAGTCATAGATAAACAAATATACTAAAAATAACAAAACCGACCTATTGGTCGGTTTTGTTTGTTATATTAAGATATAACATCGTGCACTTAACTTCCGTGAGTACGGATGAAATAAGAGAAAATCTTCAAAATAATTACAAAAAAATATAACCCTAAAATTAATATCCACTATTGAGCAATATGCAAATTGCCAGTGATTCTGAATTTTTTTCCAGCAGACACAGTTAATTTGGCACCCGCTGATATAATTTGAGACCTATTATTATCTAACACACACTCCCCTATTGACAAAGGATTGATAATAATTTCAGTAGCA
>Ga0114966_10005351_pt1 | contig 10879 bp, 10 predicted proteins | sample M_130207_XF_Meta_FD_87029 | JGI IMG/M metagenome (GOLD analysis project Ga0114966, IMG submission 87029) | Freshwater microbial communities from Lake Montjoie, Canada to study carbon cycling - M_130207_XF_MetaG | ecosystem: Environmental > Aquatic > Freshwater > Lake | place: Lake Montjoie...
GCCTCTTGTGTCCTATACTTGCCGACAAAAATTTGTTTTCCGAAAGGCTCCAGGGCGATGTTTTTGAAAGGGTAGTCATTAGCGGGTTTGCTCGTGTTTCAAATTCAAATTAATGTAACAAAAAAAAGGAAAAAAATGAAAGATGTGTTTCACTACATTTCACCGCAAAAAATGATGGTCATGGAAATTTCAAATCTAGCTTACTTTTTTCTCGCCTTGTTCATGGCATCGAAGAATTACACGGGTGCAACGCTCGTCTTCTTCGTCTTTGCTGTTTCCACAATCCACCACTATTTCGCGTATAACAGATCTTGGCTAATGTTCGACATGTTTGTCGCAACCGCAGTAAGCATTCTCTTAATTTTTTTATACGTTCCCTTGTCAAATTACACAAGCACAACCTTTTTATGTGCTTTGATCATCGCGTTAATTGCCTTTTGGTTTTATTATAATTCAGGTATTGAGTACGGATCAACAAAATACGAAATATACCACGGTTTGTGGCATGTCCTGAGTGCGGCGTCAATGTATTTAATTTTGATAAGCGAAGGAAGAAGAATTGATTGATTATAATTATAAAAAAAAATTAAGTTTAAAAGCAATAAAAAGGTCTTTTCTTAGAAGCTACTGCTTGCTAAAAACAAATAAAAATGGGGAATCCCATTCTTCAAGCGTCTGAAAAGAGTTTAAGATATCTTTGTACTGTGGTTGCGAATGAGAAAGTGACAGATTTAACAAATTCAGAAGAGTGCGGAGTGCATTCCATCTTGGGCAACATTGTTTTTACGCGAGGAACCGAAAACAAGAACGACTCGTTTTCAATCTCAATCAATTCCATTGAACTTTACGACGCTTTCGGTTTATTGTTTACAAATTTAAGTACCCGTGGATCGTTCGTGGTCCTTAGGCCTGTTTTCTACAATGGTTTTTCCAATATAGTACCGGATATGGTTAGAGTTTACGTACGAACTACAGCAGTTGACGCAAACTTTGACAAGCGAGGGCTTCAAGTTCTCGAAAGAATGTGTGCCGAACAAGTTTTTTGAGAGAGTTTGTCTTTTTTAAGTGATCAAAGCAAAATTGTTATTGAAACAAGCGACATTCTTAATAAAGGAGTAAACGGATGGTCGCAGCAGAATAATAAACAACAGAAACAAATAAATTTGGCTCTTGATCAAGATAAAGAACAAGACAAGACAAATGCCGGAAAAATTTTGGTTTCGCAACGGACATCGGCGGCCCAAAACAAAAGCGAAATTACAACCCTAACTCGTATGCACGGCAGCGCTAAGCTTTCGGCGGAACAGAGAATGAATGCAGAAGCAATGCTTAATGCAATAATTACGTCTGGATATAAGGAGTCGCCTCGATCATTAGCGTTTGTTCCCTGGATCGAGGTCAGCGAGTCTGTTATTGTCAATACTCGCACGTGGAGTCTGGAGCGCAACCCTCTGTTTCACGTTCCGCTAACAAAAATTCAAAATGTTTCAAGATCTGAGTACACAGAAAGGTTTTCGGATACTCTCGGGTTCTTGTTGTGCCCTCGGGGATGTGGCAGGCGAAGGACAATTAGTGCTTGTTTTTCTATGCTAAATTCGTCAGCTCACGACTCTGAAAACTTTGTGTCAACTCGCAAAAAAAGTCACACAGGATCAACATATTTGTCCTTGTCTACCTGCTTAATCGTTTGCAAGGACGAGGCGATCGAAAAGTGGAAAGAAGAACTCGAAACAATAGTAGATGTTTTGGTTCTACGAACAATTTCCGACTTGGAACAAATTACGAAGGAAAATATTGTGGGAAAAACTCTTCTCCTATCCAAACATTTGCTCCTTGAAAGAGACGCTCTATGTATTACCAGCAATGAAATTATTTCTGAAATTTCTAACAATTCTATCATGTTACAATTTCCTTTAAAGCTCAGCGATGATCGAGTCCAGAAAATGTACGTAAGTGATATTGTGGAGCGCTTTGGGCAATCTATCATTCCGTTACAATGGATCCATTTTCGCTGCGTGTTATACGACGACACCGAATTATCGTCTACTATATCTCCATTCGCTGCTGATTGGACTTGGATATCGCACGTGTCTGACAATCAAACGGAGTTCCTTCCACCTCAAACATTATTGCGGTATGCTAAACAATTTTGGTTGCCCTCACTCGGAGGAGTTCAAAATCGCGACTTTTTATTCAAGTGGCGCCTCTTGCACGGCGAGGGATGCGTAATTCCATTTCTGTTTCCAAAGGCTATTTTGCATAAGGTAATTTTAAAAACGCAAAAGGTTCAAATTTCTCGGCAAGAAAATCTTTTTCTTTCGGTTGTAAAAAGCCTAGCTGAGCAACAACTGGGTGGAAAAGTTCCCTTTCAGGGAATCTTGAAAAATAGTGATTATCTTCCTATCCTTCTTGGATGCGACGCTTTTAATGCGAAGGGTTGCTCGCTGGACTTGGCTTTGATGAGAAAACAACCTTTTACAAATACAAATGTGAGCTTAAAAAGCATTGACTCAAATCTTCAATCACACTTTGCTCCTCCGTCATCGGGCACAACATTTGCGCAGAAACTTATGGGCTGCAACCGACTAAAGCTTACGGCACCCTTAACAGTGGTAACCACAGATACGATTGATCGGGGCGGAAGCAAATTCGTTCTAGAAAGTCTTCAAAAGTCTATTGCAAGTGAAGCCGTTTGCGGCGTTTGTTACTGCGATCCGGTTGAAGTTTTTTGTCTGTGCGGACACGGTTATTGCAAGACATGTACGGAAATTTTTAGCCGCGCAAACACTCTTATTGTTAATTGTCCGACGTGCAGACTTCCATTGTGTCCCTTTGATTGGATTTCATTTTCTGCGCCTGCTCTTTCGCAGGCCGAACTCTTAAATTTTTCTGCTTTTGGTGGGTCGTATCAAGCAACGTCTGCAAACTACAAGACCTTGTCGAGAATTTGCGCAATATCAAATGAGTTGAATCTTATGTTTAAGACAAGATCTAAGCATTTTTCGACAGCATCCGCCGGCATTTTGGTCGCTCCTGAACAATCCCTTAAGATTCTCAAGACACTTTTGATGTCATATTTCGACACTAGGCAATATACATTTGAGATTGGTTTTCCTGACACGGAAATACCCCAAAACAAAATAGTTATGAATCCTGAAGATGAAGACTCTCCGTATCCGACGCCGCCGTCGACACCTCGGTCTCTGAATAAACTAGTAAGCGACCTTTCATCTTCGCAGATAAAGAAAAGGTTTCCTCGCATCTTTATAGTGTCTTTTGAAGCTCTTATGAGCATAAACGTGACAAGAATGGATTTCTTGATCACTGGCATGATTTTCGCTACTCCTCCTCCAGCAAAATTTTCACAATGCTACATTAATGCTACTAGAATTGCTAGTGCAAAGTCAAGTAACAAGAACAATAATCTAAACTTGGTAGTCTTGTACACTAGCGAGTTTGAAGAGGACGATATGATTATTGGACGAAAGGTTTTGAAGAGAGAAGAAGCAGAACCAAAACCAAGGTCTCATTCTAATTCCTTTTCGGGTTCGGCTGGAGGCGACAAATCCCCTAGACGCTGATTATTTTTTAATTCTAAAAAGTGCAAAAATGTCTCTCGCACCTCGTTTCGTTGCACTCTCTCCCAATTCTTGTCATACTTTACGTTCCTCTGCATAAACTTATACATGAGCTCGTGTAAAAAATCAGCAAAATGTGTGAATATAGCAATAATAGCGACTAGTCTGGAAGGCGTTTGAGAACTAAATGTTGATATTCCAACAACTAGACCGACCAGAACTGCTTCACTGTAGGAATGACTTGCAAAAAATGAAAGTATTACTACAAGAGAAAACACGATTAAGTCGCAAACAAATGAATCGAGGCGAAATGATGATTGCTTTCGAGTTTTTGATTGAAGAAGTTTTAAAACGTGACTAATAAAAACCGTCGATACAATCGCCAGTGCAGTGAGTGATACCATCCATTACCTTTTATTGTTTTCCTTTTTAGATTAGAGTAATTATATTATTTTTTTTGTTTTTTGAAACATGTTAAAACAAGATATTTAATTTCACATTAATTTGATGACATTATTTCAAGATATAATAAATGTTATTATGAAAATACAAATTGAAGCATACAAAAATTTATACAAATCTTTTAATTTTGCTTTTTGTCCCAGAACGGACTGTGCATTAACATTGTAGTGCGGAAAAAGTCCAATTTTTAACATGGGACCAGGAAAATGAGCAAAGAAAGGTTTATGCTTTTTATCCAGACAGTCAAAAACATTGACTGTTTTGCAAAGCAATCCTCGTCGGTCTAGACTGAGTCTAAGCGAAGTAGATAAGTCTGAATCGGCCCATTGCGAAATAGCTTTTTGATCGTCGAATGACTCGTCGTTCTTCGCCAAAAGTGCAAGGTTTAAGACGTCTGAATACATTTTTGCGAGAGATTTCACGTTGCCACAAACAAAACCAACATTCACATTATTGTTTTTTTTTGAATTAATGTCAAGGTTGCGGTCAATTGATAAACAAGTTCTTTCGTCAGAAAATTTAGCGGTAGATCCACAATTTAAAGAGCTTCCGCACCACCATTCGGAACTGAAAACAATGTCTGAGTTAAACGAATTAAATAAGTTTTCAAAATTTGGATACACATCCTGACGAAGACATAAGACATCGAATGCATCGATAAATGCTACAACTTCTTCCTTGTCCTCGTATAATGATACTGTTGTTGTGTTGTTTTTTAAACTTTGGGCTTTTTCATTTATTAATGTATTGCAAAAATCTAAATACTTTTCAAGTCGCCATTTCCACCCTTTCCATTTTTCATTCCAGCCTAGTACTTCAGGTTTCACTGAGGCTATAGCAAAGCTTGCTAACGTATTTTCTAAATGCGGAGTTGAGTGGGTTGCAAGAAGAACAAATTTCATTTTTTGTTTGTTTCTTCGTTTATGACAGGTTGTAAACAACAAGCTTGTAACGTGCATTGTTTGTGTTCTTCTATAAATTTAACATCGAATTCGCGCGGCGGACAATGAGAAGAATGGCCCCCCTTGCAAAATTGTGCAGGGCAGAATCCAGCAGATTTCATGCAGCAAACACTGTCGTGCTGATGCTTGTTTCCATTAAGTCCACAATACTTCATTCCGCATTGAAAGCAAAAGGAGTTTCCACATCCCCATTCTTGATGAAAAACGTTATTTGCTGCCAAGCCACACGCAAAAATGTACATGCAATTGTCATCTTTCAAGCACCATCTCCAGCACCAGGGACATTGCATTTTTTGTTTTGTTTTCTATCTCTATGTCTCTCGTGTGTGTCCAGAGAATGTGTCGGGTACACGCAAAAGTGCTCCTCTTATAATAGAAAAATCTTCAATTTATTTTGCTATAAAGAGAGTTGCTATTTTCGCAGAGTTGACATGTCTTGGAAGTAAAAAAAGAAATTTAAAATATAATGGGGAGGGGTTATACCTCTTACAATGTGTGGCCGAATCAAAAACCTAATGCGACCGATTTAGAGTTAAAACCTAAAGTTAGTGCAGAGAAGGATGACGACGAAAAAGAAGCAAAAACGGCAGAGGCAATTGTAAAAATTCTTGAGCCACTAATTGCTTCTCTTGTTAAACTTAAAGATGCTGAGAAAAAAGTCATGGACGCTCCCGAGTCTGCAAAGCAAAGAGAAAAATACTTTATTATCGGCCTCATTGTATTTGGCCTCTTGGCATTCTTCTCATTCTTGTCCGCATTATGGTCAGCAAATTCTGTCGAAAAACTTTTAAGAATAATTTACAAGCTAAAACAAACAAAACCATAAATAAAAAAATACTTGTCTTGTTTAAAAAAAAATGTCGGGCCCACCTCCTGATCCAAAAGTTCCATTGCCTTCATCACCTTTTTCGGATTTAAGAACTGTACGATTAGCTGATGGGATTTTGATAAATTTTCTAGGAGTACAAGATGCTCTTGCGTTGAGCCTTACAAGTCGGGAAGAACGTCAAAATGTTCTCGATGATTTACGCAACATGAAGTCATTCAGCGCAGCAGAGTTAAGAAAAATTCCTATTTCCAAACTTCGAGAATGGAAAGCTTTATTTCCACTTAACAATAAACTAAATGTAGGTTTCAGACAGGTTGTTGGAAGGATGGCATTTTTTCCTACAAGATATGATTGCACAGAGGAAGAAGCTAGAATTTTAATCGAAGTTTTAAAAGCTTCACCAAATCTTGAATTTTTGTCACTCAAACATTTAGATACGAACCACGACGAGCCTTACAATCGTGCAATAATTGAAAGTCTTGAAGGAATGAACTTTCTTAAAACAATTGATTTTTCAGATTGTCATTTTGGTGACTTTGATTATGGAGAAATTGCGCGCATCATTCCAAGTTTAAGACGCATCGAACACATTAATTTGTCTTATAATCATTCGTCAGCGGCACTGCCCATTGCAGCAAATAGAGGGGACTTCAAACTTTTGCAAGCTTTGGGATCACACCCACCTACTATCAAGACTCTTTGGATGGCCCACTGTTTTAAAACTGGAGTTGAATTAAAACTTTATGAAGCGTTGACTTTAGGAGGATTGGACAATTTGGAATCTTTAAATTTGTCAGGATGGAATGTTAATTCGATTAGCTTTAAACAAATTGTAAAGCAGGTCGGAATTCACTGCAAAAATCTAAAGTACTTTATTTTAGCACAGAACATGGTGACAGACACAATCCCTTTAGCAGTCGGGGTTCCACTTGGTTTCGGTAATCAAAACGCGTTAAACGAATTCAGTGATTTTGCTGTTCAACTTGACAGAGGTGAAACATTTGGCAGTATACTTCAAATCGCATTTTCAAAAATGCCAAATTTGCGAACTCTTGATATGTCGTTTTGCATTCAAGATGACGTCCTAAGAAATTGTGGAGACGCCTTTTCTCGTATCGAAGACATTAATTTATGGGGATGTAAAATGACCACACCTGTTTTTGGACAGTTTCTTCAATCCATGTCATCACTTCGTAAAATTGTATTCATGTATAATGATTTTACCATTGAAGATCTAAGAGTTTTGTTACCACTTCTTCCAGTTTCTCTCTTGTCTTTACGTCTTTCAGACTCAAACAACAAACCTATTCACACTCCCGAAGGCGTTCAACTCGTTCTTGATCTTGCTTTACCAAGACTTGTAAATTTGGTTGACATTGACAGAGAGTTCATCTATGAAGAAAAGCAAAAAAATTCCGATTTGTATGCAAGATACCTCCAAATTTTACAAGAAAGAAACATTACACAATCAACTTCAGGATACAATGAAGATGCTGAATGGAGATCTTTGCCTACGCCTGAGTTTGGTGGAGGAGCATGCAAAGTTGTACGCAAATCACGAAGCTCAACAAATATAAGTTTGGTAAGAAGAAAAACAAAACTTCCGTACATTAATTCTAAAAAAAAAATGTCCCTTGAATTAATTGAAGGGGGAGCAGGATCCCGCAAAAAATGCAAGAGTTACCAAAAGCGCAGCAAGAAAACTGGCCACTGTAGAAACGTAGTCAGCGAGGCAAGCCAAAAAAGCAAAAGATCAAAGAAATATTCTCCATCAATGTTAAAGTGGAAAAAGTACACGTCTCGAAAGAGCCCTGGTCTTCCTGCTAATCATCATTGCGGAGAGGTACGAAGGGGAAACGACGGAAATTTGTGGGAAAGTAAAATGAATAAAAATGGTATTTGCGCATGGAAATCTTTTAAATAATATTTAAATATTAAATTGCGGGATTGCATATTAATGACAAGTATGGCGCTACTGACTTCAAATACAAGTGAATTAAGAGACGTAACAGATGAAGACATGGAAATAGCGAGGGAACTTTTGTTTTTTTCAAAAATGTGCGATTATTCAATATTTCAATTAAAAAATAGGTCTGAATTTATGCGAGTAGATTACATGGATTTTAAATCGCAAAAACCTATACCTACAACCTTTACAAGAACCTCTTACCCTACCCTTTCGGAACAAAGCCTCGCGGAACCTATATCGTACTTTATGACACCATCTCCTGAACCGCCTATCGCGCTGCCTATCGTGTATCCTAATGCGCAGCCTGCGTACCCAATCGCGCAGCCTGCGTACCCAATCGCGCAGCCGTCATGGGCTTCAAACGTGCTGTCACAAAATCTAAGGAAAATTTCCTTTGCAGATTTTTATTATTGCAAGAGAGAATATACTGATTTACTAATGAAAAATCAAAAGAGGGACTCGCAAAAAATATTTAAGAAGCATCATGAACTTTGCGCATTAGCTTTATGTGGAGCATTGAGAACGGATGGAAGCGAGAGAGAAAAATGGGTTGAGGAGTATGACGCATTGAGAACGGATGGAAGTGAGAAAGAAAAATGGGTTAAGGAGTATAACGCTCTACTTGTTGTAACATGAAATTTAAGAGCTTCTCATTTGTCCCCAATAGAATGCAAAAATAAAGAGACCCACAAAAATGATTGAAATAATGAGTAAAGTATTGTATTCAGTTTGATTGCAGCAATTCTGATATGTCAATTGTACGTCAGTTGGAGGAGGATCCTTTAACTTGTAGCCAGTGGGGCAAACATAATCAACGCAATCTGTTGCTACGCCAATGGTAGTGATTTCTTTTGAAACATTGTCATCGAATGCAAGGGCCAAAGCGTATCTGTAAATGTCGCTTTTACATCCTCTGTGAACTTCGTCAGCCGGGTAGTGAATGTACGTCCCCACTTTACCAAGCAATTTACCGTACTGTTCAAATTCAATCGGTCCGTTTGATTCTTCATTCACGTCGGTAAGATATATGATTGCTCGTTCTCCAGAGTTAGAGTCAGAATGAAACTCCTGATCGGTGCCATTTTCAGAATCAGGGTATGCGAGTACTAGACTCGCAAATCGAAGCGGAACGTTTGAAATATGCGACGCAACATCTTTTAACTCTTGAGAAATTTTTAAACTGTATTCTCGGCGAGAACCTGATTTTTCCTGTACATCATAAATGTTGATGGGAAAATTAGGTATGGACTCAAAAAATCCTTGTTTCATTTTGTTTTTTTTACTTATTATTTCCGGAAAGTTCACATCACAAATTTTACTTGAAATTTTTGTAAAAATAAAGAATAAATGAAGGAAGCACTTGTTCTTTTTATGCAGTCACAAAACAGGGGCGATGCACTGCCAACCTTACCCGATTATTACGAATGGCATGTTTTTGACGAAAAAGAGTATTGCAAGTCATTTGAAGAAAATTTCAAGACCTTTAGCAAAATGATACGAAAGTTGAAACCTCAAGCGTTTTATACGTACAAGAATGATGGAATTGAACGCTTTTCGTGCCTGCTCAGACCCTTTTTTGAATGCAGAAAGAAATGGTTGCACCTTGACTCCTTCGCCTCCTTTTCGGTCGATTGTCATGTCGCGCCAAATATTTTTGGCAGCATGGGATTCGATGGACACAAGTTTTCAAAAGATAACCCGATCTTTTCGGTCATTACCACAACGTTTCATAGTAAGGAACGGTTGTTGCGTCCTTTAAAGTCATTACAGTCCCAAACGTACAAAAACTGGGAATGGATCATTTTTGATGATTCCACGGAGGATGATCACAATCTTACTTTTTCCCAAGTTCAGAATCTCGCCGATCAAGACTTCCGAATCCGGCCATACAAGGCTCCGCGGCATTCTGGGTACATTGGCGAAATGAAGAACATGGCAAGTTCATTCGCGCGCGGAGAATGGATTGTTGAACTTGACCACGACGACGACATTGACGAAAGTCTGCTTCAGTCAATCAAAGCCGCAGCCGAAAAATTTCCTGATGCTGATTTTATTTACTGCGACTCTGACGAAGTGTTTGAAGATTCTGGTGAGTCAAGAAGCTATGGAGATTTTTATGCTTTTGGATTTGGCTCAAACCAGCGGTATCTACGAAATGGGAAATGGCAGATTCAATGCTTAACCCAAGGCATGAATCCCCGCACCGTGAAGCACATTATCGGTGTTCCGAACCACGTAAGAGTCTGGAGACGATCGTTCTACGAATCTATTGGAAAACATGACAATTCCCTGTCCGTTGCAGATGACTACGAACTTCTTTTAAAAACTTTTTTAAGGGCGAGAAAAAGAATTCGCATTCCAAAACCGTTTTACTTGCAATACGTGAATACTGGTGGAAACAATTTTACAAACATTCGAAATGCTCTTATTCAACACAATTCGGCTCATGTATACAAAAAATACGCCGACGAGTTAAAAGAGCACTTGAAAAAGCTCGGTTCTGTCGATCTAAAATTCGAGTACCAACCGTATTGGAAAACTCAAGCCAGATTTCCTTGTCTTGAACGTGTGTACTCTCCAGATGAGGACGAAAATACAATATCTGTTATTATTCCTACGTTTAATCGTGCAGAGGAGTTAAAAAGGGCTATCGCATCCGTTTTCGCACAAACGTACACTAATTTAAAACTTTACATTGTTGGAGATAAATGTCCGACAGTAGACGACACTTTAAAATCTTTGGTAAGTACTTTTTCATCGCAAGAATCCAAAAAAATATTTTATTGGAATTTGGGAGAAAATAGCGGCAAGTATGGCGCGGTGTCCAGAAACTACGGTTTAAAAATGATGGCAACCACAAAGTGGATTGCGTACTTGGATGATGACAATGAGTGGTTGCCAGACCATTTGAGCTCTTTAATGACAGCTATAAAAGCTAACGATGCTGACTTTGCTTTCAGTGGATTCCTTGTGAACGGAGTCGAGGAACTGCACTGCAAAAAGCCGTGTTTCGGACGAATCGATTCGAGTTCGTTTTTGCACAAGAAGGAGCTTGCCGAAGAGTTTGGGTATTGGAACA